>Ga0209075_1003990_pt1 | contig 12020 bp, 8 predicted proteins | sample Stecom2011_FD_187523 | JGI IMG/M metagenome (GOLD analysis project Ga0209075, IMG submission 187523) | Agricultural soil microbial communities from Utah to study Nitrogen management - Steer compost 2011 (SPAdes) (version 2) | ecosystem: Environmental > Terrestrial > Soil > Agricultural land...
ATCCTCCGCCTCCACGTCGTCCGCCTCTGTTTTGGAAGTTTTCACGCAACTCTTCGGTTTTTTCTTTTACAATCGTAATATACTCCTCTCGAGAAACTTTTTTCCCCTTTGTAGGCGGTTCAATTTTTTCAGCAGATTTTGGATTCATCACAATTTTAGAGCATAAAAGTGTTGTTCTATATACGTTCAGTTCTAAAATCAATCCAGGCAGACCAGCATATTCTCCAGGACCATTGCTCACTGGAATTTGAGGTGTAAACCAAGCCGTCACTTCAATTTCTTCAGGGATTTCTATCAAATCCATCGGGTCTTGAACTTCGGATGAATCGGATTTCACTTCGGCATTTTCTTTTTCATTTTGCCCTTCACGATTTTGCCTTGGCCGTGCCATACTGAAATCATTTGGATTTACCTTCTTCATTGCCGTAGCCTTGAAAACAATATATTCTCCGATTTGCTTCGACTCTTTCGTTATTTGCCAATCTAGGTTTCTGATAGAGTCGGTCACCAAAAATTGCTTTCCGAAGAATTCGTTTTCTTCTAACATTACACCTGTTTTAAGGTTCTTGTATTGAGGACCTGGCGTAAAGCTTCCCATCATCATTCTAAATCCACCACCCATCGGATTTGCATCCAGTTTCTCTTCCTCTTTATAAATGGATTCATCTTTATTGAAAGTAAGGATATAGGTTTTTTCGAGCATGCTTTTCATGCGTTCGGCAATCATCTTTTTCATATCGTCAGTCATCTCTCTGTTGTTGCCAAAAGCATCGAGATCGACTGTAGTTTTTGATTCGTAATAGGCTTGTCCGCTGAAATTTTGGGCAAAGCTTTGGATGGAAAAAGCTAAAAGGAATATTGGAATGTAAATTTTCATAGGTATATTTTTGGTGAAAGATACGATTACATATATAAGACGACTAAACAGCAAATTTGTTACTCTCAACAAAAATCAATCCCTTCTTCTTTTTTGAGACTTGAAGTTCTCCATCATATCCTTGTTCTTCTCTTTCACGATGGCCTTAAATTCCTTTTCACTTACTTTTTTTCCTTTTTTCGGTGCTGTGATTTCAATTTTTTCTGCCGGATTTATAACAATCTTGGTGCAAAGAAATTTTAGGTTTCCACCTTGTACTTCCAAGATTAATCCTGGTAGACCATCGTATTTCATGGGTCCGTTTTTGACGGGAATTTGAGGCGTGTACCATGCGATGATTTCTTTTTTATCCTTCTTCTCTTTTATCCATTTTTCCTCAGAATCGTCAGACTCGTCACTTTTTGGCACATAGGTAGCTTTAAAACAAACATAATCGCCAATGGTCTTACTTTCCTTGCTCAGTTGCCAATCTTTATTTTCGATCTCATCTTGAATCAAAAATAGTTTACCATAGAGTTCTTTCGAATTTAAGTATTCGTTTTCTCGCAAATTTTTATAATGGATTTCGTCATCGCTCATAACGGATCTTGTTACAGATATCTGACCTTGAGTAGGCTCTGGTTTTTCAAGTTTAGGCAGTTTTTTAAACACTGATTCTTCTCGAGAAAATTCCAATTCATATTCATCTGTAAAAGGCTTTTTTAGCTGTTCCATCAACTCAACTAAGACTGGATTATTAAGTTCGTCTTCCTTTAATTCCATTTCATCTTTAGTTTGATAAAACGAAGTATAAAACGCCCTACCTGATATTTCTTGGGAAAAACCTTGAAATGTGAAAAGCAGAATAATAATTGAAAAGTAAATTCTCATTGTGATAAATTATTTTTTTAAAAATATAACGGACCTCATTTTAATCAAATATAACTTTATACAATCTTCTTGCCTAGTGAAGTTTAGCCTTTTTCAAAAGATGGGTTTTAAAAATCTGTGTAAAACTTGGAAAATACTTAAAATCCCTTTTTGTATCCCCTTTTCCAAGTATCTTCGCACTACTTGACTTTTTAAAAATATGAAACCACTCTTTTATTTGTTATTTGGACTTGTTTTCCAGATTACTCTAGGGCAGACAGTGACATTAAAAACTGCTACTCCTCTGGCAGCAGATCGTTTCATCGGTATCGATAATTATAAATACACCTATTTTATAAAAGATCGGGTGCTTCACAAGCAAGGAAAAGATGATAGTTTTAAATATAATGCTTTGGAATTGGGCAGAATATCTTCTGTTGATATTATCAACCCGTTGAAAGTTGTGGTTTTTTTTCAGGACACAAATACCGTGGTGCTACTGGATAATAAATTAAATCAGATTGAGCGCATTAACTTTAATAGTTTAAGTCAGTTTCTAAACGTGGGTGCCGCTACAACGGCTGGTAGCAATAGTTTGTGGATTTTTAATCTGGACACACAACAGTTGGAGATTTATAACTACAAATTAAAAATGCAAACCGTGTCATCACAGCCTTTTTCAGGAAAATGGATTTCACAAGCCAGCAACTTCAACTACTGTTTTGTATTGACTGAAAAGAAATTATTGGCTTTCAATGTATATGGAAGTCTTTTAAATGAAGCATTTACCGATGGCTACGAAAAGGTTGTTCAACAAAATGAAAACCTTTTGGCACTAAAAGACAACTCTCTATATTATCTATCAGACTTTGCGAAGCGCAATTTAAAGATGATGAAAGAGCCTCACAAATTGGAATTGCCTGAAATCACTGTAAAGGACTTGCAGCTTAGCAATGAATTCCTTTATATTTATGACGGCAAAAATTTGCACACTTTTACATTAACCCTCCCTAAGAAAGAATAAATATGCACGTTGCGATTGCAGGAAACATTGGTTCCGGAAAAACTACTCTTACGCGATTATTAGCAAAACACTATAAATGGCAACCTCATTTTGAAGAAGTGGATGACAATCCATATCTCGATGATTTTTACAACCAAATGGAGCGTTGGTCTTTTAACCTTCAGATTTACTTCTTAAATAGTAGATTTCGACAAATTCTCAATATTAGAGAAAAGAACATAGACGTTATTCAAGACCGAACTATATATGAAGACGCCTATATATTTGCACCCAACCTTCACGCAATGGGATTGATGACCAATCGCGATTTTGAAAACTACCGATCGCTTTTTGAATTGATGGAAAGCGTTACGGAAGGTCCAGATTTATTAATTTATTTACGCAGTAGCATTCCCAATTTGGTTAGTCAGATTCACAAACGAGGTCGTGAGTATGAAAACACTATTAGCATTGACTACCTCAGCCGACTAAACGAACGATATGAAGCTTGGATACACGGGTATGACAAAGGAAACCTCATCATTCTTGATGTAGACAATCTTGATTTTGTGGAAAACCAAGAAGATCTTGGAGAGGTAATCACTAAAATAGATGCAGAGCTACACGGGTTATTTTAGGTAGAGATTCTATAAGTGATACGTGAGAGTTATGCATAAAATGTTGACTCTTTTTTATTATTCAACATTCAGATTATGACCTAAAAGTTTTTGGATTCTTTTGAGGTCTGATAAAACAAAGCTTAAATAGACATTTTTCTTGGCGAGCAATATGGCAGCACTTTACACCAAAAAATATTACCATCGCGACCTTTCTTGGTTGCGATTTAACCATCGTGTGTTACAAGAGGCGGCAGACAAAAGGAATCCGTTGTATGAGCGCATTAAGTTCTTGTCCATTTTCTCTTCCAATTTAGATGAATTTTTTAGAGTTCGTGTGTCAGATATCCGACAGATAAAAGATATCGACAAACCACTTAGAAAAAAGCTCATCACCAAACCCAACAAGCTTTTAAGAGAAATTAAAAAGCAGGTAGATATACAACAAGAAGAGTTTGGAAAGATTTTCAGTGAGGAAATTATTCCAGAATTAGCTTCGGAAGGCATCCACTTGATAGGTTTTGAGGATTTTTCTGAAGAGCAAAAACGTATAGCTCAGGAATATTATCAAGAGAGTTTACAGTCGATTATAGAAATTAATCGAAACCCTTGTAAAGGCGATCAAAAGGTTTTTGTAAAGAACGAAACGCTTTATTTGGCAGCTGAAATTGGAAGCGATGAATTTGCGATTGTAGAGATACCGCAATCTGTATCGCGATTTTATATTTTCCCGAACACTTCAGCAGATGAAACCTCCTTTTATATTACGTTCATAGATGATATTCTTAAATATAACTTGGAGAAGGAATTCTCGTCAAATAACTCTGTAAAATTTCATTCAATAAAGATTTCCCGAGATGCTGAATTATATATAGAAGATGAGTTTTCTGGAAACTTGATGGAGAAGATAAAAGCTGCACTTCCAAATCGAGATACTGGACAAGCTACTCGAATTTTGATTGATCCCGAGATGTCCGAATCGCTTAGAGAGCAGTTGAAAAGTGCATTGGACGTATCACATATTGATGTGGTTTTCGGAGGGCGTTACCATAGTTTCAAAGATTTTATGGGCTTCCCAAATCCCACTAAAAAACAACTTTCTAATAAGAAGCTACCACCACTTCCCCACCCTATTCTATCTAACTGCGACTCTATTTTTAACGAAATAGATAAAAAAGATCAACTTCTTCATTTTCCATATCAGAGTTTCGACCCTGTAATTAGGTTCATGGAAGAGGCTGCAACCGATCCGTCAACTACCGAGATAAAGCTAACGATCTATCGTTCTGCAAGCAAATCGCCTCTCAACAACGCCATAGCTCTTGCTGCACAAAACGGCATTAAAGTTACGGTGTTTATGGAAGTAAAAGCACGTTTTGATGAAGAGAACAATTTGAAATGGGGTAAGATATTCCGTGAAAATGGAGCTCAAGTAATCTACAGCTATCCAGACATTAAGGTACACTCAAAAATCCTTTATATAGAAAGAGAGGTAAAAGGAAAACCAACAGGATATGCCTACATAGGCACAGGAAACTTCAACGAAAACACCGCTAAACTATATACTGATTTTGGGTTGATGACGGCCAATGAAAAAGTAGCTTCAGATGTTAAAAAGGTCTTTATGGTTCTTGAACGAAACATGCTGATTCCTAAAACAAAGCAACTTCTAGTGGCCCCATTTACAGCTAGGGAACGATTTACTGAACTAGTTGAAAAAGAGATTGAATTAGCCCACGCAGGGAAAGAAGGTTTGATCGTTCTTAAAATGAACAGCTTGGAAGACAAAAAAATGATCAAAGAGCTGTATAAAGCTAGTAATGCCGGCGTTCAAGTCCGACTACTAATTCGTGGTATTTGCTGTTTAATTCCAGGTATTAAAGGACAGAGTGAAAACATATTTGTTACAAGTGTTGTAGATCGATTTTTAGAACACGGCAGAATTTATATCTTCGGAAACGATGGCGACGCTCAAGTTTTTATTGGCTCTGCCGACTGGATGAAAAGAAATCTCACACACCGCATAGAAGTTGTTACGCCCATTTTAGATGCCGACCATAAAAAAGTTGTTATGGACGTTATAAACATTGAATTGGAGGACAATGTTAAAGCTAGAATTGTAGATGCAGAACAACAGAACAAATACGTTAACAACTCGGATAAAAAGGTGCAATCGCAGATAGAGATTTACGATTATTTTAAAAAAATGGTGTTGGATTTACGCTAGAGTCGTGATAGTTTGATTGTCCAAAAAGTCAAGTCCTACGTCTTAAGTCCTTTTCTCCTATACTATCTATTTAACAAACCCCATTTGCCGAGCGTGTTCAACAGCTGCATCGCTACTTTCTACTAAAAGCACGGGTACTGTTTCATATTCTTTAAAGAGACCTTTCACACGTATCATTTTTCTTTTGTGGTTTACACTTCGCATATATATAGCGAGGATTCGCTTTGGGTAGGCTTCTGCTATTTCGATGTAAATATCTGGGTCGTGCTCGCCACTATCACCTATTAAAATAAAAGGTAGGTCGGGATAAGCTTTCAGAATATTTATGATTTCCCTTTGTTTTTCAGGCTTTTCTCCCTTTTCGCTCGGACGAAATATTTTAGTAAAAGGATTCGCAAAGTCTCTTAATAAAATTGGCCCTTTTGGGAATTCATTTACTTCTAAAAACAACTCTAAATAGCTATAGAGGTTCCATGGACTATGGCTTACATAGAAAATAGGGTTGTTATTATCACCCGTTTGACCTTTGTGAAGTTTGGTATAGAAGTCTGCTGCTCCTTCAAAAGGCACTCTGTTTTCTGCACTTTTAAAGATGGTGTTTTTAACTACGCGCCATTTTAATCGAGAGGTCAGACCTGTATGTAGAATGGTGTCGTCTATATCGCTAATCACTCCAAATTTAACTTCACTTGAATTTACATCACCATCTAGAGGCGGGATTAATACTTCTCCTTTAAATTGGTTATTCTGTTGTATTTTTCGTTTGCCAATCTTTTCAGCGAAAGAAATATTATAGTGAAGCCAACCATCTTTATCTATAATAGGCTTTAGGCTTTCAACCATTTTATCTATCAAGAAATAGCCTTGAGAATCCGTTTTAGTTTGTAGGATTCTGCCATCGGGGAGGGTTAGTTTGAGTTTGGCATTTTTCACTTTATCTGTTTCAAAGCGTTTCCAACTATTTCGGAGTAAGCTGAAAATACCTGTTTTGTTTAGGTCTATACCTTCATCTTCAATAGCTCTCCCTTTAACATAGAGATGGTTCTCTGTGCCATAACTTAGGAAAGGGATTATTTGGAGTGGATCTTTTTTAAACATACTCATTAGAAATGCCATGTGTCTGGCCATAGCCACATTACTATTAGTCCAAAAACAATTGTAATTCCAAAGGAAATTCCTATCCATTTTGCCAACTGCCGCGTTCCAAGAATTACGGCCATTACTCCTTTAAAGAGCAAGTTAGAAAGTGAAGCTAACAAGATAAGTCTCCAGCCTGTGTCGGTATTTAGTCCTCCTGTTTTCATCATTTGTGATAGCGAAAGTGTAATTGCATCAACATCGGTTAACCCACTAATTATTGCAACAATGTAGAGTGCTTGGTTTCCGAATTCTTTTTTAGTAAATGCCACAGCTAGCAAAATAACACCATATAAAACTCCAAAAATTAAGGCACTTTTAAACTGGGCTGGATTTTCAGGTTCGGGCATTTTTTCATCGCCTCCATTTTTACTAATTATATAGAACAAGCCTACGCAGAGCAATGTCATTAACACAAACACCGATATAAGCGGGAGGATTAGCTCAGAAAGTTTTTCTGGCACTACGACCCCTATTTCTACCATAACCCTTACAAATGCCACTGCTGAGGCTGCTGTAATGACGAATGCAGCCAACTTGTTGATAGACTCGGTATCTTTGGTCTTTCGAGCATAACTAACAGTAGTGGCCGTACTACTGATGAGTCCTCCAAGAACTCCGTTAGAGATTATACCTACTTTTTTTCCAACAAACTTATAGATGAAATATCCAACAACGCTTATCCCAACTATCAGTGTTACCATAAGCCATATATTTCGTGGGTTTAGCACATCGAGCGGTCCAAATGTTTTGTCGGGCAGTAGAGGCAGAACAACCAGTGATATTCCTGCAAAGGTCATAATTGCAGCAAGGTCTTTTTCCTCCAGTTTGTCGATAAAGCCATGAAGGTGTTCTTTCAAATAAAGTAGAATAGCCATAGCGCCTCCAATAATTACAGCAATCACACGATCGCCCATAACCAAGTAGGCACCTACTGCAAACATCAATAATGCTGCAACTTCGGTTGTTTGGCCTATGTCATTGTTATTTAAATTTTTAACCTTAATAATATTTGCAGTAACTAGCAATGCAGTGAGGCATATACCTAGAACGGGAAGTATAAATGGGTTATCAAAGTCACGAGCTAGAAACGCTGAAACAACTCCCATGATAGAAATGAGAGTAAATGTTCTCACGCCTGCCATTTCGTGATCGCTTTTCTGCCGTTGAAGTCCAACCAGCATTCCTAAACCAAAAGCAATTGCAAGAGTGATGATATCGTGGTAATCCATAGCTGCACCAAGGTAATAAAATTTGGAATAAATTTAGGTATTCATCCTATAGAATCGAGCAGTGCTTTATAATTTAAAGAAGACTAAACTATGGCCTATTGGTTTTAGCGTTACACTGAATAAAAATGGATGATTAAACTGAAATATCTGGAAGAAGTGTTTTAAATACAGATTTATGAGAGCAGCTGTTTTCACTAGACAAAAAAACCTGCAAGATTTCAGTAATCTTGCAGGCTTTCATTTAAAAAATTAGAATATATTGAGTTATTCTAATATTCTTGCAAACTAGAATTAGTTAACCGATGTATTATTCTTATGATTAGTAGAAAGTTCGGTTTGTTCATTAGTTTGAGGATTAGAACTAATATTTGAAACTTCTACATTTTCATTAACATCGACAATTGTGATTGTTTTGTTTATTCGTACTTCACTTTCTGTATTTGCATTACTTGTTTCGATATATTGAATTTGGTTTTCTGTTAAAATCACTTTCTCTCCATCTGCATCTATCATAAACGCTTCTATTGTTGAAGTTCCACCTGTTTGAGTGTTTTCATTTGTGTTTCCGAGGATAGGAGCCACTACCAAACCGATCAGGCAAGTAAGTTTTATCAAGATATTCATCGATGGTCCAGAGGTATCTTTAAAAGGGTCACCCACTGTATCACCTGTAACGGCAGCCATGTGTGCTTCACTTCCTTTGGTTACCATTTCTCCATTAATTTCCACACCTGCTTCAATAGATTTTTTAGCATTGTCCCATGCACCTCCAGCGTTATTTTGGAAGATTGCCCACATCACGCCACTCACACAAACGCCAGCCATATAGCCTCCTAGTGGTTCTGCACCAAAGATTAGTCCGACAGCTATAGGAGTAATAATGGTTAGCAATCCGGGGAGCATCATTTCTTTTAATGCAGCTTTAGTGGAGATATCTACACATTTTGCATATTCTGGCTTTGCTGTTCCTTCCATAATACCTGGGATTTCGCGGAATTGGCGACGAACTTCTTCCACCATTTCCATTGCAGCTTTTCCAACAGACTGCATAGCCAAAGCAGAGAAAACTACTGGAACCATTCCTCCTACGAACAGCATGGCAAGCACATCAGCTCGGAAAATATTAATTCCATCAATTCCTGTGAATGTTACATAGGCTGCAAAGAGCGCCAAAGCAGTTAGTGCAGCTGAAGCAATTGCAAATCCTTTTCCAACTGCTGCAGTTGTATTTCCAACGGAGTCAAGAATATCTGTACGTTCACGCACTTGAGGGTCTAGGTCGCTCATTTCAGCAATTCCCCCTGCATTATCTGCAATTGGTCCGAAGGCATCAATAGCGAGTTGCATTCCTGTTGTAGCCATCATTGCGGAGGCAGCGAGAGCAACGCCATAGAATCCTGCTAATTCATAAGATCCGTAAATAGCTGCAGCAAATAGGATAACCGATGCAAAAGTAGATTTCATACCTACGGCAAGACCTGCAATTAGATTGGTTCCCGCTCCTGTAAATGAATTCTGAACAATATCATTCACTGGTTTTTTACCTAGGCTGGTATAATATGCCGTTACCACAGAGATAAGTGCACCAACAGCCAAACCAATACAAGCCGACCAAAACACGTTAATTGAAGGAATATTACGTGGAGCTTCTTCACCGAAGAAATTCATACTCATCGTTCCGGGGAGCATCCAATCTATAAGGAAGTAGCTTGCTATAAGCGTGAGGATAATTGCAGTCCAGTTTCCTGTATCTAAAGCTTTTTGAACTTGAGGTTCTCTAGCGTCATTATTTTTTATTTTAACGAGAAAAGTACCGATAATTGATGCTAAGATTCCTACACCAGCAATAACAACAGGCAATAGGATTGGCCCCATATTATTAAAGCTATCGGTGAATGGTTCTATCATCGACATATCTTTAATCACATAGTTTCCAAGCACCATGGCAGCTAGAACGGTTGCCACGTAGCTTCCGAAGAGATCAGCCCCCATTCCTGCTACGTCTCCAACATTATCACCCACGTTATCTGCAATAGTTGCAGGATTTCGCGGGTCGTCTTCAGGAATACCCGCTTCAACTTTTCCAACGAGGTCAGCTCCAACATCGGCTGCTTTGGTATAAATACCTCCACCCACACGAGCAAAAAGCGCGATACTTTCAGCACCTAATGAAAACCCTGCTATGGCTTCTAGCACGATAGTCATTTCAAAGTAGAAACTTGAAGAATCTCCTGTTATAAATTGATTTACGAAAAACAAAAGAAATAGGCTTAAACCTAGTACGGCAAGACCTGCCACTCCGAGTCCCATTACTGTTCCACCGCCAAACGACACTTTTAATGCTTGTGGTAGGCTAGTTTTGGCTGCTTCTGCTGTTCTAGCGTTTGCGTCGGTTGCGATTCGCATTCCTATATTCCCTGCCAAAGCTGAGAAGATAGCTCCGAATATAAATGCTGGAACAATCATCCAACTTGTAGTTTCGACTAGGGTTGACACGTAGAACAAGAGTCCAGAGGCAATAAGCACGAATATGACCAAGAGTCGGTATTCAGCACTTAGGAACGCTAGGGCTCCTTCTTTAATACTTTTTGAGATTGATTGCATTCGCTCGCTACCGGCGGATTGTTTTTTTACCCAGCTCATTTTTACGAGCATAAACAAAAGCCCAAGCACAGCGAGTGCCACGGGGACATAGATGATGTTTTGTTCCATTATTAAAAGTTTAGTTGTTTAGTAAATTACTATCTCAAATGTAATAAAATAAGTTGGGAAGTTAGAGAATAGATAAATCACCACTAAAAACTGATAATAATTTAAATTATACAAAGAAGGCCTTCACCTAAAAAAAGCAGACATAAAAAAAGACGTAAACCCAATATTTATTGGAGCTTACGTCTTTTTTTATGTAGAAGTATTGGTTTATTTTAGATACCAAATTTTCCGTAAACCTCTGGTGTGTTTTTGTATCGTTCCACACACTCTTCGTAGATTTCGTAGGCCTTTTCAGCATCGCTCCAACCCCCAACATCAACGCGTTTTTTCTCAAGGTCTTTATACACCTTAAAGAAGTGTTCAATTTCTTTGATTAAATGCGAGTTCAAATCTTTTAGGTCTGTCAGTAGATTCCAAATAGGATCGGATACAGGAACACAGATAATTTTTTCATCCGGTCCTTTTTCATCTGCCATGTGGAAAACACCGATGGCTCTTACTTCCATAACCGTCATTGGGTAGGTTGGTTCGTTACCGAGGACCAAGACGTCTAACGGGTCTCCATCTTTTGCATAGGTTTCGGGAATAAAGCCGTAGTCGGCAGGATACATCATGCTGCTAAACAGCATACGATCGAATCGAATTTTATGAAGATCAAAATCGTATTCATATTTGTTTCGGCTTCCCTTAGGGATCTCAATTAATACATCGAAAGTCTTATTCATAATATATAGTAATTTATCTTAGTCTATTTTTTTGAGGGTGCAAAAGTAAGGCTTTTAGGAGGATAAACGAAAGATATATTTGTATTTCGCAATGAAATAATGTATATTTAAGGTAGGATTTTTCTGAAATCGACTTAGCAAGAATTGTTTTCTTGGTAGTTCTGAGGTGGTGTGTATAGGAGAGCTCTCAAGCCATCCGCACTACGATTATTTATTTTCAGGAAATTCAGGAGAGTTTCTAAATTTAATTGGAATGGCGTCTTCCGAGCCGTAGATTTTAATTTCTTTAATATCTGCTGGCAGGTTGAATCCTTTATCGAGAAGCACTTCCTTCACTTCTCTAATGACAAGACCGCGCAATACTCTTGAAGCTCGGCGATAATCTTTAGTATCCACCCAGAAATACACTTTAAGATTCACTGTGCTCGCTGCCAATTCATCTTCTATAACAAAATTCTCGTGGTCGTTATCGCGAACAATTTCGGTGTTTTTATCAAGGATTTCTTGAATGACCTTTTTTGCTTCTGAAATGTTGTCTTCATACCCAATTCCCACAATAAAATCGACTCTAAAGAAACCATCTGCCGTATAGTTTTCAACGGGTTTTGTGAGCACGTCACTATTGGGGATATAAATATCGC
>Ga0209075_1003992_pt1 | contig 12016 bp, 10 predicted proteins | sample Stecom2011_FD_187523 | JGI IMG/M metagenome (GOLD analysis project Ga0209075, IMG submission 187523) | Agricultural soil microbial communities from Utah to study Nitrogen management - Steer compost 2011 (SPAdes) (version 2) | ecosystem: Environmental > Terrestrial > Soil > Agricultural land...
TTTGCTTGATTTCGCTCGATAATTGGTGTTCTGTTCTGCAAACTAATATATCGGCTTTTATTCCACTTTCCATCAAGGTTTTCACCGAGTGTTGCGTAGGCTTTGTTTTTAACTCGCCCGCTGCAGACAAATAAGGTACCAAAGTTAAGTGAATAACAATCGCATTATTTTCGCCCAAATCCCACAACATCTGACGAACCGATTCGATATAAGGCAAAGACTCAATATCACCTACAGTACCACCGATTTCTGTAATTACGATGTCATAATCACCAGATTTTCCAAGCAATTGCATACGTTCTTTAATCTCGTTGGTAATGTGCGGAACCACCTGAACGGTTCTGCCCAAAAACTCCCCGCGTCTTTCCTTTTCGATAACCGAAAGATACACACGACCAGTGGTCACGTTATTGGCCTGAGAAGTAGGTGTGTTCAAAAAGCGCTCGTAATGACCTAAATCTAAGTCAGTTTCGGCACCATCATTCGTAACATAGCATTCCCCGTGTTCGTACGGATTCAAAGTTCCCGGATCTACGTTAATATATGGGTCAAACTTTTGGATGGTTGTATTGTACCCTCTGGCTTGTAATAACTTGGCTAATGAGGCAGCAATAATACCTTTACCCAATGAAGAGGTTACGCCTCCTGTTACAAATATGTATTTGGTTTGCTTCATGCTTGTGGTTTTGTGCGGTAATAAAAACTTGGCAAAAATACGATTATAAATCGGGTTATAAAAATAGAGTCTGTTTAAAATTTAACTTATCATTTGTTTATGCTTATTTTGGACTGCTGTTGCGTTATGTTTTTAAACGAGGGCACTGCTTTCCTTTATATATTTAGCTTGATGTGCCTCAAAAGCAACCAATAAATACTTTTACAACTGACTCTTAATTCAAATTAAAACAAGCGTTATTATCTGGTACAAAAATAGTTTTTATTTTTGTTGTTATTTGAAAAATAGTATTATATTTGCACTCGTTAAACGGGGGATTAGCTCAGTTGGCTAGAGCGTTTGGCTGGCAGCCAAAAGGTCAAGGGTTCGACTCCCTTATTCTCCACAGAACTAAGATTGATTTAGTTTATAAATTAATCCAAAAAACAAAACCTGCTATCTCATATGATTGCAGGTTTTGTTTTTATATAGACATTCATTAACAGGATATTTTTTAATAAAGTAAGAAGTGTTCATAGTAAATTATTTCTTCATCAAAATGCTCCACAACTTTACTTTTTAAATTCCTATATACAAGTGAAGAAACTGACACTTCTCCAAATTCTTTGCTTATGAAAGTAACATTATAATAGTTTGGCGAAACGAATACAGGAATAACATTTCTTGTTAGAGCTACATGACCGTTAATAATAATCTTATTAGCTAAGCTTAAATCAAAGACCTTGTCATTTATTTCTAAATGAACAGAACTCTTATCAAGGACAAGTGATTTATTTCTGTCTGAATATGCGTATTGTAGATGTAAATAAAGTGTTGGAAGTGTGATTGCTGAAAAGGCGAGGATATTAAACCACTTTTCAAATTCTAAAAAGTATGATAAAACAGTAAGGATTATAATCCGTACAACAATATTTGAGAACATTGCTAATTCTTTCTTTAATGTTATTTTTTCTTTCATAATTTTCAATAGTAATCAATAAACACACTGAATACCTACCGTTAACGTACAGTCCTTTCGTGAGGAATATTCATAGAAAGCTCATCAATATCATTTATCAAGTAAACTTACAATATTTTTTGATTATTGGGGTGAGGCACAACGGGATTTGGGCTGTAATAAAATAATAAACTCAATATAATCTCAAACTAACATCTTTAATATGCTTTGCCCTAATCGTAATATTTGACTCAACGGTTTGACCATTGCTTAGGTTAAAAAGCAACTTTAACTTTTCCTCTTTTTCGATGTTGTGTATATTGTCTATTTTATGGATTAACTCCGTGTCATCTACGGAATTGGTTAAGAAACCTACTCGGACACTCACTTTATCTTCTGTATATTTTGTTGATTGAAAGTATTTATAATCGTAATAGTAAGTAAACTTATCCATTTCAATCATGTAATATTCTTTCCCAAACCTATTCCACAAATATCTTTTCAAAAAGAAATATGACACATATCCAAATATCCCTAATGATATGATTACTCCAAATCCAATATCCACACCATTTGCACTTGCAATATAAATCATTATTATTGGAAGTGTAGCACTTATTAGTCCCATAAACAGGCACAGGTAACTCCAAAAAAGACTATCGTTATTCGAATTGATAATAATTTCTTTTAAATTTCCTTTTTCTATTATTTCAACATTATTTTGCATAAGTTATCAATCATTGATTTTACAAATCAAATTCATTAAGTAAACTTACAATATTTTTTGATTATTGGATGAGGCGCAACGAAATTAGAAGGCAAGAAATAACAATTCCCTTTGTTTTCTGATTTAAAACATGCCACATTTTACAAATCAAAACGATATGCGTAAATTTGTCGTTTATATATGATTGTTAGCTATGCAAAACTATTTAGAACAACTCAATGAAGCACAAAGAGCGCCAGTACTCCACAAAGACGGTCCGTTAATCGTCATCGCTGGGGCTGGATCCGGGAAAACGCGGGTTTTGACCATGCGTATCGCTTATCTGATGCAACAAGGAGTGGATTCGTTTAATATTTTAGCCCTTACTTTTACCAACAAAGCTGCACGCGAAATGAAAGATCGTATTGCTAAAATTGTGGGTAATGCTGAAGCAAAAAACTTGTGGATGGGGACTTTTCACTCGGTTTTTGCCCGAATCTTGAGAGCAGAATCAGACAAACTGGGGTATCCATCCAATTTTACCATATATGATACACAAGACAGCCAGCGACTCATTGGCCAGATTATCAAAGAGCATCAACTGGACAAAGATGTGTACAAGCCCAATCAGGTTTTGCATCGAATTTCTTCCTATAAAAACAGCTTGATTACCGTTCGTTCGTATTTTAATAATCCAGAATTAATGGAGGCGGATGCCATGGCAAAACGTCCAAGAATAGGGGAGATTTATCAAGAATATGTGGACAGATGTTTTAAGGCAGGTGCCATGGATTTTGATGATTTATTACTGAAAACCAATGAATTACTAAGCAGATTTCCTGAGGTTTTGATGAAATATCAAAATCGTTTTAAATATATTTTGGTAGATGAGTATCAGGATACTAACCATTCTCAGTATTTGATTATCAAAGCTTTGTCTGACCGCTTTCAGAATATTTGTGTAGTAGGGGATGATGCACAGTCAATTTATGCTTTTCGAGGGGCGAATATCAACAATATTTTTAATTTCCAAAAGGATTATGAAGGTGTAAAAATGTACCGATTGGAACAAAATTACCGTTCCACAAAAAACATTGTAGAGGCAGCCAACAGTGTTATTGATAAAAATAAAACCAAACTCGACAAAGTGGTATGGACTGATAATGACGAAGGAAACAAAATCAAAGTTCACCGCTCGATTACCGATGCAGAAGAAGGACGTTTTGTGGCTTCGACCATCTTTGAAGAGAAAATGCAAAACCAACTGAACAATTCAGATTTTGCCATTCTTTATCGAACCAACGCACAATCCAGAGCCATGGAAGATGCCTTGCGCAAAAAGGATATTCCGTACAAAATCTTCGGAGGATTATCCTTTTATCAACGTAAAGAAATCAAAGATGTGTTGGCTTATTTGCGCTTGGTTGTAAACCCAAAAGACGAAGAAGCTTTAGTGCGGGTAATTAATTATCCGACCCGTGGCATTGGGGCAACAACCTTGGAAAAACTAAATATTGCCGCCAATCATTACAAACGCTCTATTTTTGAAATTATTGAGCATATTGACCGAATTGACTTAAAAATCAACAGCGGAACCAAAAACAGACTGTCTGATTTTGTGACCATGATCAAGAATTTTCAGGTCATAAACCAAAATCATGACGCTTATTATTTAACGGATTATGTGGTTAAAAAAACCGGACTAATTCAGGAATTAAAAAAAGATGCCACGCCCGAAGGTGTTACAAAACTGGAAAACATTGAGGAATTGCTCAACGGTATTAAGGACTTCACCGAAGGGCAAAAAGAAGTGGAAGGAGCCAGAGGCGCATTATCCGAATTTTTGGAAGATGTAGCTTTGGCAACCGATATGGATAATGATAAATCGGACGATGATCGGGTGTCGATGATGACTATTCACATGGCTAAGGGCTTGGAGTTTCCGTATGTGTTTTGCGTAGGGATGGAGGAAGATTTGTTTCCGAGTGCCATGAGTATGAACTCCAGAACGGAGCTGGAAGAGGAAAGGAGATTGTTTTACGTTGCCTTGACCAGGGCAGAGAAACAAGCGTATCTCACCTATGCGCAATCTCGTTATCGTTGGGGAAAGCTCATCGATTGTGAACCTTCGCGCTTTATAGAAGAAGTGGATGATAAATTTCTTGAATATTTGACCAATCACGACAGTTCTTATCGTTATACTAGTGGGTTAAACCCTGATATTTTTGGCGATGTGGATAAATCCAAGTTACGTATGAACAAACCAGTTGCTGGCACGCCACCACCTACACATACTGATGGAAATAGGCAAAAATATTCACACGATATTCGTAAATTAAAAAAAGTAAGCAAGGTTTCTGCTATCAATAACAACCATGAAAAAGTTGATCTTAATGAAGGTCAAATTATCATGCACGAACGCTTTGGCAAAGGAAAAGTAATAAAGATAGAAGGGGCGGGGGCAGATAAAAAAGCTGAAATTAGCTTTGATACCAGCGGTGTAAAAAAATTACTGCTTAGATTTGCACGTTTGAAAATTATTGAGTAAATTATACAGATATAAAAATACAGCTTTAAAAAGAAAACGGCATGTCACAATTTATTAAAATATACCCAGAAAACCCAAACCCAAAAGAGGTTGAAAAAGCGGTTAAAGTACTAAAAAATGGTGGATTGATTATTTATCCGACCGATACGGTGTATGGTTTAGGTTGTGATATTACCAACACAAAAGCCTTGGAAAAAATCGCTAAAATAAAAGGAGTGAAGTTGGAAAAAGCCAATTTCTCTTTTGTTTGTTCCGACTTAAGCAACTTGTCTGATTATGTCAAACAGATTGATACCGCTACATTCAAAATTTTGAAAAGAGCATTACCAGGACCATATACTTTTATTTTGCCCGGAAATAACAATCTTCCTAAGGAATTTAAAAAGAAAAAAACCGTTGGTATCCGTGTGCCAGACAACAATATTGTTATCGAAATTGTCAAAAAGTTGGGCAATCCGATTGTTTCAACTTCCATAAAAGACGATGACGAAATCTTGGAATACACCACTGATCCTGAATTAATCTACGAGAAATGGCAAGATATTGTAGATTTGGTTATTGATGGCGGTTATGGCGACAACGAAGCTTCCACAGTCATTGACCTTTCTGGTGACGAACCCGAGATTATCAGAGAAGGAAAAGGGAGCGTGGATGTTATTTAAATTGATTTAAAGCATCAGCAATAATCATTTCGTGATCGAAAGCAAGTGAAGGTAATTCGTTAATATTAAACCATTTAACTTCTCTGGCATCATCGGCAGCTGTTGCTTGTATTGTTGCATCAACCGTTGCAAGATATGCTACTGAAACCATATATCCTCTTGGGTCACGATGAGGATTTCCGTAGGCTTTAATTTGCTGTAAATCAAACACTTTTACACTGGTTTCTTCTTCAAGCTCTCGACGAGCAGCGGTTATTAAATCTTCGTGATTGTCCACAAATCCACCTGGCAATGCCCATTGATTTTTAAAAGGTTCGTTTTTCCTTTGTATCAACAGGATTTCCTTTTGACCATTTATAGTCCTAATTACCACAACATCAACGGTTACAAATATTTCCGAAATATACTTTTTAGCCATAAATACGGTCTGATATTACGATTAAACTTACAGCTAAGATAGCCATAATCAGTCCAAAAACATTTTTCTTGGTCAATTTTTCACGAAAAAAGAAATAGCCAATCAATGTACCCAAAACAATTACCCCAAAGTTCATTCCGGCAAAAACGGTTGTAGGCGTTTCTTTAAATGCTTGGTGTGCTTTGAGGTAAAAGTAAATGTTGCAAAAATTAAAACTGCCTAATAATATACCATACAGCCAACTTTTGGGTTGATACTCAGATTTAAAAGACTTAAATCTACTGAAAATCAATACTAAAGAAAAAACCATACAGCCACCAAAAATATAAAAAAGCATGGTAGTGTAAGGAAACGCAGTAAATAATGCAATTTTTTTGTAAAGTACATCAGCAATACCGTAACCGAAAAACACCAAAATTAAATAAAGAGAGTTTTTGCTTTGATCTGGTTTACTTAAAATCAAGAAAATAGAAAGAAAACCGATGATAAGGGCAAATATTTTCAGATTGGGAACAATTTCACCAAATAGCCAAAAACTACACAATATGGGGATTATCAAGGAAATACGTTGTGCAATATCTGTTTTAATTATACCAGAATTTTCGATAGCTTTTGGAACCAATAAGAATACAGTTGGCATTAATAATATTAAAGGTAAAGCCATTGTGAGAAAACCTGAGTGGTAAAATATTTCGGTGGTAATCTTGGGTTTAAATAATAAGTAAGACAAAATGAAAGCAACCAAATAATTGATGGAAATCAAAAATATATTTATGGATGTCTTGGTTTTTATCAGCTTAAAGAGTACGCCAACAGAAACACTACATATAATACTAATGAGTAGGAATATCATTTTTTTGTGGCAAATATAAGAAAAGTAAGGTTTTAAAATACTCTGTTTTACATAATATATATTATAGTTCATATTATATACGGTTTATAAAATTATACTCGCTTAGTAAAATCTATCAAAATATTTACATAAAATCAGGGCTTATTTAGGATAGAAAAACTTTTAAGATTACATTTGCATCAAATTTTAATTTATAGATAAAGTGGAAAACCCTAAAGCTAATCATTTACTCGAACAAGTCATCAAGAATGTTAACGCAAAGGAAGCAAAATATACAGATATTGCGGAAAAGCTAATAGAAATCAGAGCGTATGCTTTGGAAGAACAAAACCCAACAGTGGTAAAAGCTCTACGGTTATGTGCTGAGCATTTAAATGAAAATGAAAGTTTTTTGATTGACATTCCAAACGACGACCCTATTGATGAAGAATCTGACACAAAAGAAACTTCGATTAATTCTACGGAAAGTTTACACTATTTTCTGAGTTTGTTGTTGGACTTAAACAATAAGCATAACATGTCTGATTTGAGAGAATTCAACAAAAAAATGATGAATTATGCTTAAAATTTTCACAGTTGTAGGTTTTTTAGAAGGATTATCCTATTTAGCATTATTTTTTAATATGCTGGTAATCAAGAACACTAACATAGAATTATACGAAAAAATTCTATTTCCGTTAGGAATGGCACACGGTTTGCTAGTAGTATTATATATCGTTATGGCAATTATGTTAAAAATTGAATTGAAATGGAGTTTCAAAAAATTTATACTAATATGTATAGCTTCATTAATCCCATTTGGAACTTTTTATTCAGAAAAAAACTGGTTACATAAGGATATAAAATAAAAAAATTTAAATAAATACTTTGTTAAAATAAATTTTTATATATTTGCAGAGTAATTAAACCCTTAATTAATTATACACTAAAAAAGAGTAATTATGAAAAAAATGACATTGCCAATATTAGCTGCCCTATTCGCAGTTAGCGGTATGAACGCACAGGAAAAGAATTATAACAAATGGTCAATTGATTTGAATGTTGGTGCAAATCGCGCATTCCACAATTGGGGACCTGGTTATTCAGCGCCATACGGATTCTTTCATGCAGATGCAGGAGTTCGATACATGTTTAATGACAAATTCGGTTTGAAAGCAGACTTTGGCTATGACAGATTATCCAATGATGAAGGTGCAAACAATTTTGAAACAAACTTAACGAGATATAGCCTACAAGGTGTTGTGAATCTTGGAAGAGTGTTATCTTTTGAAGATTGGACAAAAACCATTGGTCTATTAGTACATGGAGGTGCCGGAATAACTCAATTTGATTTTGGTAATTTCCCTGACAAAGATGATACAGCAATTAACGTAATGGTTGGGTTAACTCCACAAATTAGATTGGGTAACCGAGTAGCATTAACGTTAAACATAACAGCTATAAACAACTTCAAGCAGGCCTACACATGGGATGGTTCAGACAGACCAGACTCAAGACTAACAGCTAGCGGAAGTGTTACAGTTGGAGGTGAAACAGGAGACGTAAATGTTTCTATGAAAGACCCTTCTACAAAATTCACAAAGCACTTAAACCCTTTATTGAACACCTCTATTGGTTTTACTTTCTACCTTGGTGGTCATGAACAACATGCTGATTGGTACTTAAGCGAGGATGCTCTTGAAGGACGTGTTGCTTCTCTTGAAAACAGAGTTACTGATATCGAAAACAAAATGTTAGACTCTGACGGTGATGGTGTGCCTGATTATTTAGATTTAGAGCCTAATACACCTGCTGGAAATATGGTAGATGTGAAAGGTAGATCTATTGATAAAAACAAAAATGGTATCCCTGATAGCTATGAACAATACTTTGCTGATAACTACGGTAAAGGTGAAACCATGACCAAAGGTGATTCAAACACCGCTAAAGACTTGATTAACGATGGTTATGTAGCTGTTTATTTCGATTTTGATAAATCAACACCTAACAACACAGAGGCTGTTAACTTTATCTTATCTTACTTGAGAAGTAATCCAAACGCTAATGTAACTATCAACGGTTATGCTGACTCTGTAGGTAACGCTAACTACAACGAGCGTTTGTCTGAAAGAAGAGCAAAAAGTGTAGCTAGAATATTAGAACAAGCAGGAGTTTCTAGTTCAAGAATCACTGTTAACGCTAAAGGTGAAGATGCTTCATTAGATGGAACAAACAAAACTGTTTCTAAATTTGCAAGAAGAGTTACTTTCTCTGTAAAGTAATTAAGCAAACCTTAAATATTTGAAAAAGCGGAAGATTAATCTTCCGCTTTTTTGTATTTTTATACAAACATAAATCCAAACAATGTCGTTTAAAATTAATGCCGAATTTTCCCCAACAGGAGACCAGCCTCAAGCAATAAATAAATTATCAAAAGGGATAGATAATAACGAGAAATTCCAGACTCTACTCGGTGTAACTGGATCGGGTAAAACTTTTACGGTGGCAAATGTCATACAAAATATACAACGACCAACGTTAATTTTAGCCCACAACAAAACTTTAGCTGCACAACTTTTTGCCGAATTTAAACAGTTTTTTCCAGACAATGCCGTAGAGTATTTCGTGTCTTATTACGATTATTACCAACCTGAGGCATATCTACCAGTTACGGGTACGTATATAGAAAAGGATTTATCTATTAATGATGAATTGGAAAAATTGAGACTGAGTACAACTTCTTCTCTTTTGTCTGGGCGAAGAGATGTTATCGTCGTATCATCTGTTTCCTGTCTTTACGGTATCGGAAACCCGGTCGAGTTTAAGAAAAATGTCATTAGTTTGGAAGTTGAACAACAAATTACTCGTACGGATTTATTACATAGATTGGTTCAAAGTTTATATGCTCGAACTGAAGCTGACTTTTTGCCGGGAAACTTTAGAATCAAAGGTGATACTGTGGAAATTTTCCCCGCTTATGCTGACAACCCTTACCGCATTATTTTCTTTGGTGATGAAATTGAAGAAATTGAGACTTTTGACCCACAGTCTATGACGGTAATTGCTCGATATCCACAACTCAATATCTATCCAGCCAATCTGTTTGTAACTTCCCCGGATGTATTACAAAATGCTATTTGGGAAATTCAGCAAGACATGGTAAAGCAAGTGGATTATTTCAAGTCAATTGGCAAACACCTCGAGGCAAAACGTGTGGAAGAAAGAACTACTTTTGACTTGGAAATGATGAGGGAACTTGGATATTGTTCAGGAATCGAAAACTATTCCAGATATATGGATCAACGCTTGCCTGGCACTCGCCCATTCTGCTTGCTTGATTATTTCCCGGATGATTATTTGATGGTTATTGACGAAAGCCACGTGACAATTCCACAAGTGCATGCAATGTATGGCGGTGACAGATCTCGAAAAGAAAATTTGGTTGAATACGGTTTTAGGCTACCTGCTGCATTGGATAACAGACCTTTAAAGTTTGAGGAGTTTGAATCGTTACAAAATACGGTTATCTATGTGTCTGCAACGCCTGCGGATTATGAATTGCAAAAAACTGAAGGTGTATATGTTGAACAGATTATCCGACCAACAGGTTTATTGGATCCGATAATTGAAATCCGTCCTACAGCTAATCAAGTGGATGATTTGATAGAAGAAATCCGACAAAGGGAAGAACTTGACGAACGTGTTTTGGTCACTACACTTACGAAAAGAATGGCGGAGGAATTAACCAAGTACTTTACAAAATCCGGAATTCGTTGTCGATACATTCATTCTGATATTGACACTTTGGAAAGAGTGGAAATTATGCGAGATTTGCGAAAAGGATTGTTTGATGTTTTAATCGGTGTAAACCTTTTGAGAGAAGGCTTGGATTTGCCCGAAGTTTCGTTGGTCGCAATTTTGGATGCTGACAAAGAAGGATTTTTGAGAAGCACACGCTCACTCACCCAAACTGTAGGTCGTGCTGCACGAAATGTAAAAGGCAAAGCCATTATGTATGGTGACAAAGTAACCAATAGTATGCAAAAAACTATTGATGAAACCAATTACAGAAGGCAAAAACAAATGCAATATAACCAGGAAAATAATATTACGCCACAACCATTAAATAAGAAAATTGAAGACGCATTGATGTCAAATATTTCTTATGTAGATAAATATGGTAAAGAAAATAGTAGATTGGCACATGTTGCAGAAACAGAAATGGCTTACCACGCCAAAATAGATTATGACAAATTAATTAGAGAAAAGCGCATAGAAATGGAAAAAGCTGCGAAAGAATTGGACTTCATTAAAGCTGCTGAAATCCGTGACGAAATAAAAGCATTACAAGATTTAAAAAACAAATAATATACTGATTATGAGATTAATAGAATTAGCACACACCAACAATTTGTCTTTAGGGAGCTTACAAAGCTTCATTTTTGACTTTGGTGTCGATATCAATCAAGTGATAGATGCCAATTTTCAACTCAAAAAAGAGTTCATCGATTTTGTGAATAAAAACAAAGAATTTTTGGTTAAGTACTGTAATGACAGAGGTAAACCAAAAACCATTAACGAAATTGCCAAAACCATCGACGTAAAACCAGAGGAAATCCTTTCATTTTTCAAAGCAAATGGTTTACACGATGTGGATACAGACAATTTTCAAACCACAATTTCTAGTTATTTGATACATATTTATATAGGTGGAAATTATGATTTTATTTATGATGATTTAGCAAAAATATCGCATACAAAATCAAAATCCTTGGTTGGCTATAGCGATTTGTTTTTCTATATCACAGATTTGTTGGAACCATTTATCACGCCAAATCAATTGAACCAATGGGGAATTTCAAAGCCATCAGGAATGATTCTTTACGGCCCTCCAGGAAGTGGTAAAGTGTTCTGGGCAAAGCGAATAGCGGATTTAATCGGTTATAATTTTGTACACTTATACCAAGATTATTTTAACCTCACCAATAACGGAAGTGGTAAATCGCAGTTTAATGAATTTGTAGCACAAAAGCTACAAACACCCAAAACCTTATTGTTTGTGGAAAGCTTTGACGAAATCATGGGGAACGAAAAAAATCGCATGTCTTTACAAGCTATCAATATGGTAAATGCCATCACGCGCCACATTCAAAAAGATGTAAATGCAGAAGTGGTTGTTGTAGGCTCAGCCGAAGTGCTTTCGGCAGTAAACGACGAAGTTACAGCACCAGGAAGAT
>Ga0209075_1003993_pt1 | contig 12015 bp, 15 predicted proteins | sample Stecom2011_FD_187523 | JGI IMG/M metagenome (GOLD analysis project Ga0209075, IMG submission 187523) | Agricultural soil microbial communities from Utah to study Nitrogen management - Steer compost 2011 (SPAdes) (version 2) | ecosystem: Environmental > Terrestrial > Soil > Agricultural land...
TTTTAGTTTGATGAATCTATAAATCACTTTCAATTGCCTTAACTGGGCAAACCTTTACTGCTTCATTAAGTTTTTCCTTATTTACTGTATCTTCATCATAATCCTTAACAAAAGCTTTTTTTCCATCCATTTTAAATACTTCAGGGTAAGTTTTAACACATAAGCTACATCCAATACAAGCCTTTTTATTAATTTCTATACCAACTTTTACTTCTTCCTTATTCGGAATATCTTCATCTTTTATTATTTTATCAGCAATCCAAGAAAATATGATTATAGCTAAAACAGTTAGAACCCAACGTATGATCATAAACTTAGGACCTAGGAATTTTGCCTCGTTTAAAAGCATTGGTATCTTAATTACAGCCCAAGAGCTTAAAATAACTACAATATTTCTTATAGAAGCTCCTTTTTTATGAAGCATTATTGATATTGGGAAGGCAGCATAAATAGGACCTGCTGAAATGCTACCAATTATAAATGATAAGACTAACCCTTTTCCCTTTGCTTCCTTTCCTAAAAGTTGCATTATCTTATCCTTAGGAACCCATAAATCTAAAAGGGCTGTTAAAACAAAAATTACAGGCATTATTATTAACATTTCTTTTATATAATAAGCACTATTTTTGACTGACTCAAAGGCCATTGTTGGCCTAAAAATACTTATTAAAAGGTATACAAGAAGAACTAGTATAAAAAATAAATTATCTTTTGCTTTTTTAATTATGTTCATATAATTACCCCCATTACAAGTGCAATAACTATTGCAAAAACAAAGCTAAAGCCGTTACGAACTAAGGTGAATTTAGTACCAAACTCCTTTTTTTCTAGTGGAAATGTAACAAGTCCAACCATGGTAAGAGTAGTCAAGAAAGCTACTGAAGGGACAGTACCTACTCCTGCATCTACTAAAGTTCCTATCAAAGGAAAGGCTACAAATGCTGGAACGAGGGTAATTGTTCCAAGTAAAGCCGAACCAACAGTTGCCAGAAAAAGAGACTGCTTGCTTACAAAGCTTGCAATTTCTGTAGGGGGTAAAAATGTTAGGATTAGACCTATTGCTAAAATAATAGAAAAAATGCTTATGGCCATACCTTTTCCCATATTAAGTGCCATTTTTAAAGCCTTTTTCGTTTTAGCACCATCCTTTTTAAAGGATATGAAAAGAAAAACAAGAGTAATTAACCATAAAATAATTGTAAATATATCCACTTTTATCGCCCTCCTTTTAAGCTTTTGGTGCTGGTGCTTTTACAACAATGATTTCTAGTGTTTCTTTATGAAGATTTTTTACATTCATTTTTGTCCCCTCTAGAATCTTTAATAAGGTATTGTAGCTGTATTCATGAGCTTCTTGTTCATCTAAAGCTATAGATAGAACTCCTCTTATAACAGTCATATAGACATTGGAGTTTGAATAATGCTCTGGTAAACCTTCATTCTCATTAAAAACCATGTGTAGATAATGTATATTTTCATCGAATATAACTTTTTCTACTGCTTTTTCATTGCCTTTTGATAAATTAAATGTTTTTTCTATCATTCTAAATCTCTCCTTTATTATTTTAAAATTAAATTTTATATTTCAATCTTACCTTCATAAAACTAAATACAATAGACACCTATGTTTCTTTTTGTTATAATTAAAATAAAAAGGGGAACTTATGATTAATATATTAAAGAATATATCACTCTTTAGAAATGTAGATACTTTGCTTTTAAAAAATGTAATTGGAACCTATAATCTTCAAAATAGAATTTATAATAAGGGTAAAACTGTTCATGACCAAAACGAAGTTTGTTCTGGAATAGATGTAATTCTATCAGGCAAGCTTGTTGCTTACTCTTTAACTAGTCATGGTTCAGAAACAACTGTATTTGAATTTACTAGTGGTGGTGTCGTAGGGGCTAATCTTTTGTTTGGTGATAATAACAAATATCCTTTAAATATTTATAGTACAGAGGAAACTAGTCTGATATATATCCCCAAATCTGCTGTAGACACATTGTTGAAAGAACAGCTTTTTGCAATAGAGTTTATAAAAATTTTATCTTCTAACTCACAAGGTCTTAATAGAAAAATTGCAATATACACCCAAAAATCTTTAAGAGAAAATCTCACAAACTACCTGTCTGCTCAAGCCAATATTCAAAATTCTAAAACAATCTATCTCCCCATAAGTAAAAAACAACTTGCAGATCATCTTGGTGTTCAAAGGCCTTCTTTATTCCGTGAATTAAAAAACATGAAGGATGAAGGACTGATTGAAATTAATAACAGAATAATTACTTTACTGATTTAGTAAACATCTAATATTCTCCACCCTTTACTAGTGATTAATGCCTTTATTAAATATGATTAACATATATAAGCCTGTGGGAAAATTCCTGCAGGCATTTTTTTATGTTCTTTTTTAAATAACCTCAACTTTTAGCCTTTCCTGTGGCTATTAAGTAGGAGGTTGTGCTATATGAAAGAAATTGAACAAATTAATACAGGGAAAATAACAGAGGAACAACTAAAAGGAGAATTTAATTATTCACAGGCTGATAAAATCTTAAAGAAGATGCTTGAAAAGGGGTTAATAAATGAGGTGGAATTTAACAAAATTGATGAATTAAATCGTGAAACTTTTTAGTGAAGATAATGCCCTTAAATCGTTGATATATAAGGGTTTTAACGGTAACATGTGACCTACCAAAGAGGAGGTGAGACAATGAGAAAGATAACAAAAATTGAAGCAAATAGACCAGATCCATTTGCTAATCCTAAATTGAGGGTTGCTGCTTATTGTAGAGTATCTACAGATAGTAAAGAACAAGCTGAAAGTCTAAAAGCACAGACAGATCATTATGAAAAACATATAAAAGCTAATCCTGAATGGGAGTATTTAGGTGTTTACTACGATGAGGGAATTAGTGGTACAAAAAAGGAGAATAGGGAAGGGCTACAAAAGCTAATATCTGACTGTGAAAATAAGAAGATAGACTTAATAGTAACAAAATCTATTAGCAGATTTACAAGGAATACTACGGATTGCTTGGAGATGGTGCGAAGGTTGGTTGAAATTGGAGTGTTTATATATTTTGAAAAAGAAAATATTAACACCCAGTCTATGGAAAGCGAACTAATGCTTTCTATCTTAAGTAGCCTAGCGGAGAGTGAGTCAACATCTATTTCAAAAAACAATAAATGGGCAGTCCAGAGACGATTTCAAAATGGAACTTTTAAAATTTCATATCCACCATACGGCTATGAAAATATAGATGGCCAAATGGTAGTAAATAAAGAGCAGGCTGAAATAGTAAAGTACATTTTTAGTCAGGCCTTAGCTGGTAAGGGAACTGGAAAAATAGCTAATGCACTAAATAATAGAAATATTCCTTCTAAAAGAGGGGGCAAATGGTCAGGGACTACTATTCGTGGAATTTTAGTGAATGAAAAATATGTGGGCGATGCTCTTTTGCAGAAAACATATACAGATAGTAATTTTAATAGACATACCAACTATGGAGAGAAAAATAAGTATCTTATTCAAGAACATCACGAGGCAATTATAAGCAGAGAGAATTTTGAAAAGGCTGCTTTAATCTTGGAACAAAGAGCAAGGGAGAAGGGAATTGAAAAAAGGAATTCAAAATATCAAAACAGGTATAGCTTCTCAAGTAAGATAATTTGCTACCAATGCGGAGGGACTTTTAAAAGAAGAATCTATTCTACAGGCAAAAACAAATATGTGGCTTGGACTTGTAATACGCATCTAACGGACAAAGAAGAATGTTCCATGCTCTTTATCAGGGATGAGGATATAAAGAATGCTTTTATAACCATGATGAATAAGTTAATCTTTGGCAAAGATTTTATTTTAAAACCTCTCCTTAATAAACTTAAAATAATGAGCAAATCAGGCAACCTTTCAAAAATTGAGACTCTAGAAAAACAAATTGAAAGCAATAGAAAGCAACAAGATTTATTAGTAAGCCTTATGGCAAAGAAATATTTAGAGCCAGCTCTTTTTAACAAGGAAAAGAATAAACTTCAAATGGAAGAAGACAAACTTATAGAAAAAAAAGAAGGTCTAATCCAAGACTTAAATGGAGAATTATCAAAAGGACAAGAAGTTAGTAGTCTAATAAAATATACAAATAAAACGGCTATGTTAACAGCTTTTGATGATGAAGCTTTTATTCATCATGTGGATAGAATTATAGTTTTTTCAAGAGAAGAGATAGGCTTTGTTTTAAAGTGTGGAATTACACTTAGGGAAAGGATGTGAGGTTTATGGGACATACACCTTATGGATACAAGATAGAAGACGGTGCAGCCTTTATTGATGAGGAAAAAGCTAACAGGATACAAGCCTTTTTTAAGGAATATTTATCTGGACTATCCTTAAGTGCTGCAGCTAAGAAGTCAGGTATTAATGCTTACCATGGGACAGCAGGAAATATGCTAAGAAACAAAAAGTATCTAGGGGATGGATTTTACCCAGCCATAGTTGACAAAGAAGTATTTGAACAGGCGGAAATTGAAAGGCAAAAAAGAGCCAGGAAGCTAGGCAGAATATATGGAAGTAAAGAGCAAGAAAAGCCAGAGCAAGAGTTTGATTTTACTATAGGTTCTATAGATGAAGATTATGAAGACCCTTTTGCTCAAGCTGAATATGTTTATGGCTTAATAAGAAGAAAGGAGTGTTCAAATGGTACCTAATAGGAATGTAGTTATTATTCCAGCAATGAAGCGAGGTGGTAATAACAGTAATAAAGATGAAGTACCTAAACTTAGGGTAGCTGCATATTGCCGAGTTTCTACAGATAGCGAAGAACAGTCCAGTAGCTACGATGTGCAGATAGAGCACTATACTGAATTTATTAAAAAGAATACTGAATGGGCATTTGCAGGTATTTTTGCTGATGATGGTATAAGCGGGACAAACACTAAAAAACGAGAAGAATTTAATAAAATGATTGATGCGTGTATGGCAGGAAAAATTGACATGATCATTACCAAATCAATCAGTAGGTTTGCTAGGAATACTTTAGACTGTCTACATTACATCAGGAAACTTAAAGATAAAAATGTAGCAGTTTATTTTGAAAAAGAAAATATTAATACCCTGGATGCTAAGGGTGAAATAATGATAACAATAATGGCATCCTTAGCACAACAAGAAAGCCAATCTCTAAGTCAGAATGTTAAACTGGGCTACCAGTACAGATACCAGCAAGGCCAAGTTATGGTCAACTGTTCTAGGTTCTTAGGCTACACAAAGGACGAAAATAAAAAACTGGTTATTGTACCAGAAGAAGCTGAAATTATTAAAAGGATTTATAGAGAATATCTTGAAGGCTCTTCTATGGATAAGATTAAAAAAGGACTAGAAGCTGACGGAGTGCTTACAGGTGCAGGAGGTAAAAGATGGCATACCAGCTCCATTAGAAAAATTCTTAGTAATGAAAAATATATAGGGGATGCACTTCTACAAAAAACCTATACCGTAGACTTTCTAACAAAGAAGAGGGTAAAAAATAACGGGATAGTTCCTCAATACTATGTTGAAAATAACCACGAAGCAATTATACCACGTGAAATATATATGCAAGTCCAAGAAGAACTTGTCCGCCGAAGCAGGGGCCATATAAGCTCAAGCGGTAAAAGAAGAAACTTTAGTTCAAGCCACGCCTTTTCACAGATTGTCTTTTGTGGGGAATGTGGTGAAATCTTTCGCAGGGTTCATTGGAACAATAGTGGAAAGAAATCAATTGTCTGGAGGTGTGTGAGCAGGCTTGAGAGTACAGCCTTAACTTGCAAGGCGAGAACAGTAGGAGAAGATATCCTATATGAAAAGACTGTAGAGGCAATTAATATATTGCTATGGCAGAAGAATGATTTTTTACCTCAACTAAAGAAGAATATAGAAACAGTAGTATTTGAAACCAGCAATGAAGCTGTAGAGAATATAGATAAAAAGATGCTAGAGTTACAAAAAGAACTGCTTCAAAAAGCCAATGCCAAAGAAGATTATAATGATTTAGCTGGAAAGATTTATAAGCTTAGGGAAGAAAGGCACAGGACTTTAACTGAACAGGCTGAAAGAAAAGGATCTAAACAAAAACTGGAGGAAATGGAGTAGTTCTTAAATGAGCAAGATGGCCTACTAGAAGAATATGATGAAAGGCTGGTAAGAATGCTGATTGACAAGGTAACAGTTTTTGATGAGAAGCTTTCGGTAGAGTTTAAGTCAGGTGCAGAAATAGAAGTATAAGTACAAGAGAAGATTTACAAAGGCCGTCAACTAGGGATATTCTCTGGTATGGCGGTTTTTCTGCAAAAACAAAATTTGAATTACCTCATTAAACTATTGCCCCTTACGTTACGTAATACTTTATAATGGCAACTGAAGGAGGTGCATATAAGACATGAGTATGAAAGTAAAAGAAGTAGCTGAATTGGTTGGTATTAGTGTTCGTACACTCCATCATTATGATCAGATTGGGTTATTAAATCCAAAGGAAACCACCGATTCTGGCTATCGGCTTTATTCTGAAGAGGATCTTGAAAAATTACAGCAAATTTTATTTTTCAGAGAGATTGATTTCTCCTTGAAGGATATTAAAACGATTATCAATAGCCCTTCATTTAATCAACAGGAAGCGTTAATTTTACAACGGAAAATGTTAATTGAGAAACGAAATAGAGTCGATAAAATGATTGAAACCATTGATAAGACGATTAAACACATGATGGGTGAAATTAATATGACGAATAAAGAGAGATTTGAGGGCATTAACTTTAGACTCAACCAGTATGAACAAGAGGCTCGCATGCGTTGGGGGGATCAATCTGTTGATGAAATAAGCGCAAAATTAAGGGACATGGCTATAGATGAACAACAAGATCTATCTCAAAATTGGGATGTGATTTTCAATAAACTTGTACAACTTCGCAATTATTCCCCTAATTCGCAAGAAGTACAAACAACGATTAAAGAATGGTATGACTTTTTAAATAAGAATTTTGGTAAGTATTCTCTTGATGCCTTTCAAGGATTAGGTCAACTCTATATTGAAGATGAACGCTTTACACAAAACATTGATCAGTATAGTGAAGGATTGGCCAAGTTTATGAGTGAGGCAATGAAAATTTTTTCAGTAAATCAAAAGAAGAAAGGTGGTAGCAATGCAAATAATAATTGAAGATACAATCAAACAATATGAAAAATTATTTAGTATGGAAGAAGAGAAAGAAGACTTCTATCGATATTCAATGATGAAGCCCTTTGAAAAAATGTGGAATATCATTAACGTTCCATTAAAGGCAAATCAACCTAATGGATACGACGTAATAATGGCTACAAAAATGCTTGGTTACCTTGATATATCAAATACCGAAACTGGAAAGATTGCGTTAGAGAAGCTAAAAGAAATTCAAGCTCTTCAAACTGCCTATGACACTTTGAAGACCTGTGTTAATTTTATTCAAAAAAATAATCTGAAAATAAATGCCGATGAGTTAAAATTTGGAATGTATATAGCTGATCCAAAAAAGCTCGAATTGCAAAAGGGATATTGTGGGTTCGGTGGAATCCCAGGTTTTATTCAAGTATCTATTTATCCTAATTCCTATAATATTCCGAAGATACCTGCTGTAATTGCACATGAATTTCATCATAATATCCGTTTTTCATATTTTGATTGGGATCATGGGAACGTTACTGTTGGTGATTACTTAATTATAGAGGGGTTGGCAGAGTCTTTTGCAAGAGAACTGTATGGTGATGAATTTTTAGGACCTTGGGTTACTTCTTTTGACAAAGAGGACTTGGAATATTCAACAGAGATAATAAAGGAGTCACTAGATGTTAAAGGATTTGCTGAGGTTAGTAGTTATATGTTTGGTGACACTATTGCAAAAGAACAGGGCTATCAACCTGTTGGCTTATCACCATTTGCTGGTTATGCAGTAGGTTACCAAGCGGTACAATCATTTATGAAAGTCAATAATGTAGGAATAGGAGAGGCTACATTACTTGATACAAAGGAAATACTATACAACTGCGGACTATTTACAAAATAACTCATTTGTGACCGTTAATCAAGAGATAAATTCTTTTTGGTTGGCGGTTTTTATTTTGTAATTGGAAAAGGTTGGCAATTCATATATAATACTATTAACAATGTTGTTAATAAAATCATCAATAAGGAGAGAACAACATAATGGATGTAAATGAATTGTTAGATGAAGCGATAAAGGAAACAGAAAAATTAAATGAAGGTGAAGTATTCTTAGTTAAAGAACTTTTTAAGGGTTATATTTGGAATCGGATACTAAGGAGAGATAGGCTGTTGTTAGGGACTTTATTCCTTAACCAAGTAAATAAAATGGATGGTAAAGGCATAAAAGCTATAGAAAAAACTTCATCAAATCAACAGAGATATATGAAAGTTTAAAAAAGAATTGTTTGCTTAAGGGGGTGGGGCTATTGCTTGATTTAAAAAGCTTGGTTGAAAGGTTCTTCTTTTACATAAAAGCAGAAGATATTGAAATATACAATGAATTTAGTTTTCAACATGAATTAGGTATATTTCTAAGGCGAGAATTAGAAGGTTATAGAATTCAGTTTGAAAGGAATGTGTCCTATTTTTCAATAGATAATAAGACCATTAAAAAAGAAATAGATGTCTCGATTTTTAATGAAGACAAATCTGAAAGGTATGCTATTGAACTAAAGCACCCTTTAAATGGCCAGTACCCAGAGCAGATGTATTCCTTTGTTAAAGATATAAAGTTCATGGAGGAACTAAAGGAAAGTGGGTTTACAAAAACAGCGTTAGTAGTCCTTGTATCTGATAGGCCTTTTTATGAGGGTAGAAGTAATGGGGGAATCTATAAATATTTTAGAGAAGAATACCAAGTTTACGGAGAAGTATATAAACCTACGGGAGCTATGAAAGGAAAAGAATTCATAGTGCTAAAGGGAACATACAAATTTCAGTGGCAGCAGTTAGAAGATAATAAAAAATACTTTGCGATAGAAATATAGGAGGGGCCTAATGTTTTTAATAGATAAAGATAAAAATGAAGCTATATCATTAAGCAAAAAAACATTTCAAGAGTTAGAATTTAAGGAAAGAAAACACCTTCAAGAATGGATAAGAAAAAACACAGACATCCTTGGAGAGAGACTATTAATAATTCAGAAAGAATTTGCTGGATTTGACGATACGAAGGAAAGGTTGGATTTATTAGCCTTAGATGAAATTGGAAATCTAGTTATTATTGAGAACAAACTAGACGATAGTGGCAGAGATGTTGTATGGCAGTCCCTTAAATATGCATCCTATTGTTCTAGCCTTACAAAAAATGATATAAAGGATATTTTTCAAAAATATCTTGATTCACAGGGAAAGAATGATCATTCAGAAAAACTTATCTGTGATTTTCTAGATATTGAAGATTTTAGTGAAGTTGAATTAAATAGTGATGACCAAAGGATTATTATGATAGCTGCTAATTTTAGAAAAGAAGTAACATCAACTGCTATGTGGCTACTGGATCATAATATTAAAATCAAATGTATTAAAGTTACTCCTTATGAATTATCAGGTAAAATTCTTCTTGATACAGAACAAATCATTCCAATTATTGATGCTGAAGATTACTTGATTAAGATTGCAAATAAAAAGCAGGAAGAAATAATAAGCCGTGAAAAGAAGCAGTCTCGACACACTATAAGACTGGACTTTTGGACACAGGTACTTCAAGAAATGAATGAGAAGTCAGACTTATATAAAAATGTTAGTCCATCTAAGGACAATTGGTTAGGATGTGGAAGTGGATACACGGGTTTAGCTTATAGCTTTGTTGTAACAGGAAACTATGCAAGGATTGAATTATGGATTTTGCGAAAATCACAGGAAGAGAGTAAGGAAATATTTGATAGCATATATACATACAAAGATAAACTTGAATCATCCTTTGGAGATAAACTTGATTGGCAAAGGCGGGATGATGGCAAGGGAAGTAGAGTGGCATTTTGGTTAAATGATGTAAACATTTTCAATGAAGAAGACTGGCCAGAAATGATAGCTTTTTTAACTTCCAACATGATTAAGTTTGAGAAATCTATGAAAGATGTTCTTAAAACAGTATTTCAAAAATAAGTCAGAAACTTTGATCAATAAATATCTTATAAGAGCTGAAAAAATGAATGATAAAGAGATAGTTCTTTCAAAAATAGCAGAAATTATTAGTAGACCAGGTTTTTTTATAATGAAAAACTCGGAATTTAAAGCTAGATTAAAATGTGTGGGCCTTAATGATTATTATGAAGAATACGCAGATTACCTAATACCATACTTCTACAAGCAAGGCTATGCACACAAATTTGAGAATCCTAACGAGGAGTATGATGTATTCCTAGGATTAGATTGCATTTTCTCTGACTTATATAAAGAAGATAGGAATGAAGATATTATTAACCTATTAAAGGAAATAACTAAATCATTTAATATAGATTATATTTCTAAGTATAGTATTGAAGATTTCGAAGAATTAGCTAGATTATATGAAATTTTAGGTTTATCTATAAGTATCGAATTCAATAGGGTTAAAGTTTCTGTTTGTATGAAAAGTGATTTTGCTAGGGTAAATGAGATGTTTTCAGTTGAAACTTGGGTTAAGAATAATCACACAGAGGTATATGATGCTTATGAATCTGCCATAGATGCTTATACTCAGGGACATCCAGGGGCATGTATTGAATCGTGTAGAACATGTATTGTAAGTATATTTTCAAAGTATAAGGGAACAGAAAATTTTGCAAAGTGGATGAGAGGAGTTTTTAACACTAGTGGAGACAGTGCAACTGCATCAGTAAAAGATTTAGATTCAGCTCTTAAATCAGATTTGAACAAAGGAGATTTAGCAGAATTTTTTACTGAAAATAAAAATGGCAAACTCACTAAGACAAAAACTATTTATATGATTTATTCTATGATGTCTGATTATGGTACCCACAGGAATGAGAATACTATCGAGTTACCGACAATAGAAGACGCTTTATTTTGTCTGAGACTAACAGATAGTATCTTATTTTGGGTGTACTCGAAAAATAAATAATTTTTGGTGAAAGGAAGAATAAAATGTCTGATATAAAAAAAGCATATAATGAGATTATTGACTTTTTAGAAAACGAAAATGAAAAAACATTATTGCTACGGGGTATTGCCGACAAAGAGAAGCATCAAGTTCTTTTAAAAGCTTTGAATAACCAAGGTAACATGAAGGGATTGGTTAATCTTATTCATACAGCAAAAGATGGAATGGAGAATTTCTTCCGTTGGGCGGAACTCTACAAAGTTAAAGTGCCAAAAAAATATGGTGAGGGGATGAAATTGTCAAATATCACAATTTTCTTTGACAATCTAACTACTAAAAAGAACGGTGAAAAATACGATAATTACGCATTTGATTTTATGATTATATGGCCAATCCAAAGTGTTACGAAAAATACTAAAGAGATTGAAATGTTAAAAGATATGGCGGGACGTCAAAAAACTAGGAAGATAATATATTTGACACTCAAAGAACCTTGGTATAATCCTGATTCTTTAGAACTGATTTCTGATAGAGTAATCAAATTAGATTGTGAAAATGATGATCCAGAAGAGTACAAGCGGATTATGACAGAATATGAGGTAGATATGAAAAGGAGAAAATATTATTAGTTTTTAAATTAGAAGAAAGACCAATAGACTTATTCCCGCTTACCTATCCCCCAAATATAGTCGTAGACTTATTCCCGACTACTACCAAAACTAGAAAATACCAGAGTACACCAGGAAGAGTAAGGAACTGTAAAAACATCAATCCGAACGGGTCGTTGCAGGTGGAGTGCGTGACATTGATTACGAGGGTAGATAAAAGATAGAAACAAGTATCAAGATTTAAACTTCCAATTGAGTTATTATCGGTTAGGAAGGAAGGTTTTTAATGTTTTCCTGGTATGACGA
>Ga0209075_1003994_pt1 | contig 12012 bp, 10 predicted proteins | sample Stecom2011_FD_187523 | JGI IMG/M metagenome (GOLD analysis project Ga0209075, IMG submission 187523) | Agricultural soil microbial communities from Utah to study Nitrogen management - Steer compost 2011 (SPAdes) (version 2) | ecosystem: Environmental > Terrestrial > Soil > Agricultural land...
ACCAAAGAAGGTGCGCGCAAAAGAATTTCTCTATCTGATTCGCTTAGTTGTTCAATTTCTGTTGACATTTTTATACTATTATATTTTTATATTGCGTACAAAGATAAAGTTCTTTGTTTTTATAACGCGCTACTTTTTGCTTAACATTTATAAAGTACATTATATATTGATGATAAGCAGCATAAAATATATTTAATTTGCGTTAAAAGGTAGTATTTACTACTTTTAGAAGTAATAAGGAATGGATAAAATGATTAAAGAAGATAGGGACTTTACCATCGAGTTTATATTTAAGAGTAGCAGGAGTGGAGGCAAAGGTGGTCAACATGTGAACAAGACGGAAAGTCGCCAATCATTATTTTTTGATTTGGAAAAGTCGCAATTATTAAGCAAACGAGAAAAAGAACTGTTGCGAAAAAAATGGCACAATCGTTTGAGTCAAGAGGGCGTATTGCAAATTGATGTAGAGGAATCTCGAAGTCAGCTACAAAATAAAAAAATTAGCATTCAAAGGTTTTATGATTTACTGAAGGAAGGACTGCGAAGACCAAAAAAAAGGAAAACTACAAAACCTTCAAAAGCTGCGATTCGGAAAAGGATAAAAACTAAAAAACAACAAGGAGAAAAGAAGCAGCGCAGGAGAGATGACAATGTTTTATAATTTAATTGTGGGCAGATAAAGACGATGTATTGCTTTCCAAATAACCTCTCTCTTTGGTGGAGGAGCAATGATTTCTAGCATTTCCTTTTTTACAGGATGAATAAACTTTAAGCTGCGAGCATGCAAACTAATGCTTGCATCTTCATTGCTGCGATCAAATCCATACTTAAGGTCACCTCTTATTGGGCTGCCAATAATAGATAGTTGTGATCTTATTTGATGATGTCTACCAGTTTTCGGATACACCTCTAATAAATGGTAATTATCTAAACTGAAAATTAATTTATAAGATAATTCTCCTTTTTTTCGTCCTTTTCCATCTTCTAAGTATGCAAAAGATTTGTTTTTTTTTGGGTTACGCTCTAAGTAATGAACAAGCGTATCTATTTCTTTTTCCGGCTTTTGCTTTACGATTGCCCAATAAGTTTTTTCTATTTCCTGATCTTGAAAAAGCTTGTTGAGCCTCGGCAATGCTTTTGAAGTTTTAGCCAATATAAGAATACCAGAAGTTGGTCGATCGAGGCGGTGGGGAACACCTAGGTATGCTTCACCAGCTTTGGCGTATTTTTTTACAAGATAGTCTTTAACTAAATCGCTTATGGGCTTGTCGCCAGTTTTATCACCTTGCACCAAAACTCCTGCTGGTTTATTTACGGCAATAATATGATTGTCTTCATAAAGAACTTCTATAGAATGTTGCTTCACTGCTTTTGTTTAGAATAATAAAGTGAGTAGAGGTTTGAGTTTGTTAAGTACCTAGGTTAAAACTAACAGAAATGATAATTATGAGTTTTAATATTGTTCCTTTTCATTGGGGAAGTCTTGTGATTTTACATCATTAATGTAACTTTCTACAGAATTTTTAATGCTAGTGAATAAGTTGTTGTACCTTCTTAAAAAGCGTGGGCTAAACTCTTTATTAATTCCTAGCATGTCGTGCAGTACAAGCACTTGACCATCTACACCATTCCCTGCACCAATTCCAATTATTGGAATGCTAACAGTTTCAGCTACTTTTTTCGCCAATTTGGCGGGGATTTTCTCTAAAACAATAGAAAAGCAACCGGCTTCTTCAAGTGCTTTGGCATCTTCAATTAGCCTTTGAGCTTCTTCTTCTTCTTTGGCACGAACAACATAAGTACCAAACTTATAAATGGACTGTGGTGTCAATCCCAAGTGCCCCATTACAGGAATACCCGCAGAAAGTATCCGCTTAATTGATTCTACTACCTCTGTACCGCCTTCCATTTTAACTGCATGTCCACCAGATTCTTTCATGATGCGAATAGCAGAAGTTAATGCCTCTTTGGAGTTTCCTTGATAAGCGCCAAAAGGCATGTCAACAATAACCAGGCTTCTACTTGCTCCTCGAACAACCGATGAGGCATGATATATCATTTGGTCTAAAGTAATCGGCAATGTTGTTTCGTGACCAGCCATAACATTGGAAGCAGAATCTCCTACCAAAATGACATCAATTCCTGCTACATCTACAATTGTAGCAAGTGAAAAATCATAGGCAGTTAGCATAGAAATTTTTTCGCCGCGATTTTTCATCTCTTGTAACGTATGTGTAGTTACTCTTTTAACATTTGTTTTTTTTACAGTAGACATATATTTTGATTTTTTGTATTGAGCAAAGCTACAAAATATGTAAAGACCTAAACATTCCAAAGCTATAAATGCAGCTTATTTGTATTACAGCCTTATTACTTATATCTGGAGTGCAATTTATTTATTATCATTTAATTGCTTAAGTCTTGTATGGTTACTTTCAGATAGATAAATACTTTATGAATGTTAATGTTTCTATACTGTCTCTTTGAGTTATTTTTAAATTTCGTGAATTTTTAAAATATTATAAAGAGAAAACAGCAGTAGTTTACTCATTTATAGTTGAATTGCATTATATATATGGCTTTTTATCGGCATTAATTTTTATTTAAAACAGTGAGAGCGCAAAATTCATTTAATTAGATTATTGGTAATTTTACATCCATGAAAATAAGAGTAGCTTTAGCATCAATTGCTTGTCTTTTAGTTTTTACAGCTTGTGAAAATGAACTTGACTTAACTGGAGAGTATGTAGAAACACCTGTAGTAATAGGGTTGTTGAATTACAATTCAGACACTCAGTTTGTTAGAATTAATAAGACTTTTTTAGAGAAAGATGCCAATGCTGAAAAGTTAGCAAAAGATCCCAATCAACTTGTATACGACACTTTGACTACTTTTTTGGTTAATCAATCAAACAACCATAAGGATACATTAAAAACGATATTAAGAAAAAAGGATAAAGGTGTTTTTAGCAATGAGAAGAATGTATTGTACTATACCACAAGTCCACTGAGCATGGGAAATAATTATCAATTGGTAATAGAAACTCCTACAGGCTTAGTTGCAAGAGCAGTAACCAGAACAATTGATACTGTTGAAATTAATAGACCTGAATTACAAACTAGGAAACAAGATATTGCGCTTAAGAATTTTAACAACAAATTTATGAACTATAATTTCCGACTTTCATACCCTGCGGAAGTTGCGAGATTTGAAATAAAAATGTATTTGTTGTATGAAGAAGTTACTTCTCAAGGTAGAGAGAAAAAGTCTGTTGGAGTTCATGTAGCGACAATAGATAATTCTGAACTTAGGGCTGGGAAAGATATAGATATTCCTTATAATGGAGAGCAGTTTTACCAAGCTGTTGCCTTTGCAATTCCCAAAGATGGCATTCGCAGAGAAGTTGCTTTAAACAATAGCATAAAAATAGAAATTTACGCTGCAGATTCTGATTTTAGGTTTTACAGTAATCTCAATGGGCCGATTGATGGCTTAAGTCAAGTAAGGCCTGAATATTCTAACATAGAAAATGGCATAGGTGTGTTTGCCAGCAGAACTTCTAGTATAGGTTACACCCAATTAAATCAAATGAGTCGTCAGGAACTTCTTTCAGGACCAATCACTGCTGGAAGAGGATTTGTAAACCCTTGATTGTTTGATTTTTTGACAATATGTCACATTTTTACTGTTCGTGAAAGTACTTTCTCTAGCATACTTCTGACATAATTACACAATTTCACTGATTTTCTTAGTTGGCATATTCATTGAGAATAGGTAAACAGGAAATAAAAATTCTTGAACATATAAAACTAAAGAAGATGAGTAAAATTATTGGAATCGACTTAGGAACAACCAACTCTTGTGTCTCTGTAATGGAAGGTAACGAGCCTGTGGTTATTCCTAACAGCGAAGGAAAAAGAACAACTCCCTCTATTGTTGCTTTTATAGAAGGTGGTGAGAGAAAGGTTGGAGACCCTGCAAAACGTCAGGCCATTACCAATCCAAAAAAAACAATCTATTCTATTAAGCGATTTATCGGGAGTAAATATTCGGAAATCGAAAAAGATATTGGGCGTGTACCTTATAAAGTTGTAAAAGGTGACAATGATACACCTAGAGTAGAAATTGACGATAGGAAGTATACTACACAAGAAATTTCTGCGATGATTTTGCAGAAAATGAAAAAAACTGCTGAAGATTATTTAGGAACTGAAGTAACTGAAGCGGTAATTACTGTTCCTGCTTACTTTAACGATTCTCAGCGTCAAGCAACCAAAGAAGCTGGAGAAATTGCAGGACTTACAGTAAAAAGAATTATAAACGAGCCTACTGCAGCAGCTTTGGCTTATGGGATGGACAAAAAATCTCAAGACATTAATATTGCAGTTTTTGACTGTGGTGGTGGTACACATGACCTTTCTATATTAGAGTTAGGTGATGGTGTATTTGAAGTAAAAGCTACTGATGGTGATACCCAGCTCGGTGGTGATGATTTTGACGAAGTGATTATCGATTGGTTAGCTGAAGAGTTTATCAAAGAAGAAGACATTGACTTAAGAAAAGACCCAATGGCTTTGCAGCGTTTGAAAGAAGCTGCTGAGAAAGCAAAAATTGAGCTTTCTTCTGCAACGAATACTGAGATTAACTTGCCTTATGTAACGGCAACTTCATCTGGGCCAAAACACTTGGTGAAGAACTTGAGCCGTGCAAAGTTTGAGCAATTGGCAGACTCCTTAATTAAACGCACATTAGAACCTTGTAAAACAACGCTAAAAGCTGCGGGAATGCAAGTAAGCGACATTGATGAAGTTATTTTAGTTGGTGGATCAACTAGAATTCCTGCAATTCAAGAGGCTGTTAAAAAGTTCTTCGGTAAAGAGCCTTCTAAAGGTGTAAACCCTGATGAAGTTGTAGCAATTGGTGCAGCGATTCAAGGTGGCGTATTAACAGGAGAAGTAAAAGATGTATTGTTGCTAGATGTTACACCATTGTCATTAGGAATTGAAACCATGGGTGGAGTAATGACCAAGCTGATAGAAGCTAATACAACTATCCCTACGAAAAAATCGGAGGTTTTCTCAACGGCCGCTGATAATCAGCCTTCAGTTGAAATTCATGTTTTGCAAGGAGAACGCCCAATGGCAAATGACAACAAGACAATTGGACGTTTCCACTTAGATGGTATACCACCAGCACCAAGAGGAACTCCTCAAATTGAAGTGACCTTTGATATTGATTCAAACGGTATCATGAATGTATCTGCAAAAGATAAAGCAACCAACAAAGAGCAAAGCATACGTATTGAAGCTTCTTCTGGCTTAAGTGATGATGAAATTGCAAAGATGAAGCGAGAAGCAGAAGAAAATGCAGATGCAGATGCTAAGGCAAAAGAAAAGGTAGATAAAATGAATGCAGCAGATAGCTTGATTTTCCAAACGGAAAAACAACTGAAAGAATTTGGTGACAAATTACCTGCTGATAAAAAGCAGCCGATTGAAGAAGCACTTGAGGCACTTAAGGAAGCTCATAAAGCAGAGGATCTTGAAAAGATTGATACTACTTCAGAGAAGTTAAACAGTATTTTCCAAGAAGCTTCTCAAGAAATGTACAGCCAAAACGGAGGTGCAGAGGGAGCTCAAGCGCAAGCAGAAGGGAATAGTGCCGCTGCTGATGACGAAGAGGTTACAGATGTAGACTTCGAAGAGGTAGATGAAGAGAAAAACTAAAACTAAATCCCATTAGTTTAATTTAGTTAGCAAGGGAGGCCGTCTCGATATTTCGAGACGGCTTTTTTTTATCTCATATATACATAAGGCTAAAAGTAGATGAGACTATTTCATAATAGAAATATATAAAAAAGGAAGCATTTCACTTCCTCTTTTATGACTATATAATTGGTTTGGCTTGTTTTTAATTGATGACTACATTGTCTAGGCCACCACTGTCAGGACCAGTTTCAAATTCCCCGCGAATCCAAAAGGAGTTTACGCTGGAAAGCACTGCTTTAATTTGTGCTGCCGTGGCAGTATCACCACTTTGATAGTGATCATTTAACCAATATCCTGCTTCGCTAATTTTTATACTATAGTTTGTCCATGAGCTATCAGGAAAATCATTGAAATCAAGAGTGTATACGATTCTACCACTATCACCAGAGAAAATAATATCTTCTCGTAAAAATTGATTTGACATAGCTGATTCTTGGAATAAGCTGTAACTTAAAGTTTTACCATAATAGTTGCTTTTATCACCATGATAAGTGTCTGGTGAGGCAAAATACCACACACCACCGGTAACATTGTCATCGGCATAAATATAACCATCGGTTACCCCACCATCTGGAGAGTAAGAAGCTTCCACATAACCACCTTGTGCATCTCCTACAATAGTCCAGCCTTCGGCGTCTTTCTGAAATTGACTTGTAGCAGTTACATTTGAATTATCTTTTGGTTTAGGCGTATCATCATCGTCTTTTTCGCAGGCAGTAAATAAAAGTGCGCTGCAAAATATTACAACACTAAATTTAATTGAATTTATCATCTTTTTATTTGTTTTAGGATTTTTGAATTTTAATTGTAGGTAAGTTTAGTTTATTGTGAATGCTTTAAATGAGCAATTTTACTTTTTTAGTTTTTAACTTTATGTGTACAAAGGTATATTCATTAATAAATCAATTAAAGTTTATTGTATGTATTGTATTGTTTCTTGTATAAATAGTCGCTTTTTGCTTATTCTTAGTGAAAAAGCAATAGAAACTAAGTGTAGCCAATGTTTTGCTTGAGTGTTTTTTTAATCTATTCTAAGTATTTTTAAATAAATTAACCTTTGATGTTTTGGGTATTTTTACAAAGCCATTAAAATCGTAGCGAATCTGATTAGCTTTGCATCTTATGAAAAAAGATCCTTTAATTTTAATTACCAATGATGATGGTGTTACTGCACCAGGAATTTTAGCACTAATCCGAACGGTTAAAAAAATTACCAATAGAATTGTTGTAGTTGCTCCTGATCGACCACAGTCTGGAATGGGGCATGCCATAACAATGAATGCCATGCTGCGGTTAGACAAAAGAGAAGATATTGAAGGTGTTGAAGCTTACAGTTGTAGTGGAACCCCAGTTGACTGTGTGAAAATTGCCACGGCAAAAGTGCTCAAGGAAAAACCCGACTTGGTGGTTTCTGGAATCAACCACGGCTCTAATTCTTCAATCAATATTATTTATTCTGGAACCATGTCTGCTGCTGTTGAAGCAGCCATAGAAGGTACTCCTGCAATTGGCTTTTCATTGAAAGATGAAAGTATTGATGCTGACTTTTCACCTTGTTTGCCTTATGTTGAAGAAATTATAAGGTTTTGTTTGAGTAGCAATTTAAAAGCCCACAGTTGCTTAAACGTCAATTTCCCTGCGATTGGCAAAGAATTAATCAATGGCATGAAGGTATGCAGACAAGCGAAGGCTGTATGGGAAGAGGAGTTTGATGAACGTCATGATCCATCGGGAAATGCTTATTACTGGCTAAGCGGAAAGTTTGTAAATAAAGAAAAAGACAAAGATGACACAGATGAATGGGCATTGGAAAATAACTACATTTCGGTTGTTCCTGTTCAATTTGATGTAACTGATTATACTGCACTAAATACATTTAAACCATTAGAGAATGAATAGAAAAGCGGATAAAGTATGGGTTGGCATAACGATTGGCTTGCTATTGCCATTTTTTATAATGTTGATTTTTTATATGTCATCTTATGCAATGGTTACCATACCTGAATTCCTACGAAAAATGGTGTTTGCTTCACTTTTCTTTAAAGTACTAAGTTTATGTGCTATTGTTAATTTGGGAGTTTTCTTTTTCTTTTATCAAACCAAAAATGATAAAGCAGCCAGAGGTGTAATTTGGGCAACGATTATATTTGCTTTTGCAGCGGCAATTAACCAAATTCTTGCAACCTCAATTTAAGTTATATGAAATACTACATAATAGCAGGAGAAGCTTCAGGAGACCTTCACGGGTCTAACTTAATGCATGCCTTGAAAAAAGAGGATGAAGCAGCAGAGTTTCGTTGCTGGGGAGGTGACCTAATGTGCGCTGCTGGCGGCGAAATTGTAAAGCATTATAAGGAGTTAGCATTTATGGGCTTTGTAGAGGTAGTAATGAACCTGCGCACTGTTTTAGGAAATATAAAACATTGTAAAGAAGACATTCAGAAATACCGTCCAGATGCTGTTATTTTAATTGATTATCCAGGCTTTAACATGCGCATTGGGCCTTTTGTAAAATCGCTTGGGATAAAGGTTTATTATTATATTTCTCCACAAATATGGGCTTGGAAACAGAATCGTGGCTATCAGTTAAAAAAATGGGTGGATCGCATGTTTGTGATATTGCCTTTTGAAAGGGAGTTTTATAAAAAATTTGGAATGGATGTGAATTATGTTGGGCATCCATTGCTTGATGCCATTCATAAGAGAGACAATAGTGAAGGAAGAAAAACACAGCTTCGGAAAGCATTAAACTTGGATGATAAACCCATAGTGGCAGTATTACCTGGAAGCCGTAAACAAGAAATATCGATGATGTTGCCCATTATGCTGAAACAAAGTAGTTTTTTTAAAAACCACCAGTTTGTAGTCGCAGCTGCGCCTTCTTTTGATAAAGAGTTTTATGTACAGTTTTTAAAGGACTACCCTAATGCTAAAATGGTATCTAATAAAACTTATGACTTATTGGAATTGGCAACTGCCGCAATGGTTACTTCTGGTACTGCTACCCTTGAAACAGCACTTTTTCAAGTTCCCGAAGTGGTTTGCTACAAAGGCAGTTTTATTTCTTATCAAATTGCGAAAAGGTTGATTAAAACAGAATATATCTCTTTGGTAAACCTTATAATGAACGAAGAAATTGTTAAAGAGCTGATTCAGAGCGATCTAAGTGAAAAGTTATTAAGAGTTGAATTAGGAAAACTATTGGAAGACAACAGTTATAGAGTAAAGATGTTGTCTAACTTTGAGTTGTTGATACAAAAGCTAGGAGGTGGGGGGGCTTCAAAAAAAACAGCTCAATTGATGGTTGCAGACTTAAAGTCATGAAAAGATATTTAATTGTTATTTTTTTTCTACTATTTCACGCATCGCTTAAAGCGGAGTTTATCAATATTGGTATTTTCTATTCTCAAGACATTAAATCCTTTGATTTTTCAATTAGAGCGGGGAAATACACACTTTATTCTGAGAAGGGCAAAGTAATGGAATTGGATGCAAGAAATTCTATACGTGTTACTTATAAGAATAGTATGATCGATATACACGACAAAGATCAGTTGATAGGAACTTTTGATAAAATAAACTTTGTTGGTGTAGGTTGGTATAATCATTTTATGGTTAGTTCTGTATTGCCTAAAGGTTTTGAACGTAGGTATGACGATAATCTGAAAGTGCTTAGTCAACGAAAAAAGATGCTGTTGGTCAACAATGTAAACCTAGATAATTATGTTTCTGGAGTCGTAGAGGCTGAGGTAGGGAGAAAACCATCTAGAGAGTACTTCAAATTACAGGCAATAATCTGTCGTACTTATGCGCTTTCACATACTCAAAACCATGCAATGGAAGGAATTAACCTTTGCGATGAAGTACATTGCCAAGCCTATCATGGAAAAACATTTTTTGCCCCAATTGTCGATGCTACTTTGCAAACCCGCGGTGCAGTAATTGTCGATAGTGAAATACATTTAATTACAGCAGCTTTTCATTCTAATTGTGGCGGAGAAACTGTCAATTCTGAGGATGTTTGGTCAAAGCCATTGTATTATTTACGTTCTATAAAAGATACTTTTTGTTTGGATAAGAGAAATTCAGTTTGGGAGAAACGAATTTCAACAGACAAATGGATGGGGTTTTTAGAAGCTAAATTACCTCAAAAGGTGGTTGACTCTGTAGAAGATAATATTCAGAAGTTTGGAAGAAAGGTGCATTTTGCAGATAAAGATTCTGGTTTGAGTTTTGAGGATTTAAGAGACCAATTCCATTTAAAATCAACTTATTTTGGCGTGAAAAATAAGGGGGATTTTGTTGTACTTGATGGAAGGGGATATGGACATGGGGTAGGCTTATGTCAAGAAGGAGCAATGGAAATGGCAAGTCGTGGATATAGCTATTCTGAAATATTGCATTTTTACTATAGAGGAGTGCATATTATTGACCTATCGGCACTTGATTTCTTTAAAGAGAATTAATTTCATACTTTAGTGGGACTAACTAAATTGTCTCATGCTATATTGGAGTCAAATACCTTTGGTGCGTGCTGTTCTTCCTTTTGCCTTGGGAATTGTACTTTCCCTTCAGTTAGGGAGATTTCTTTCACCTATGTTTCTCATTTGTGGGATTGGCTTAGTTTTGGCAACTTCAGTTTTCACCTACTTTCGGATAGAATCCTATCAAAGTAGATGGTTGTGGGGATTTCAGATCAACTTAGTTTTACTTTTATTGGGTTTGCTGTTCGCAGTAGTGGAGTTTAATCAATGGGAAAAAGATCCGCTTCCCTCTAATAAAAAAGCACTTTGGATTGGAACTGTTGAAGATATAAACAGTCAGACAGATAGCTCTGCAAAAGCAATAGTAAAGCTTTCTGCTTATAAAATCGACACTACTTTTCAAAAAACCGAAAAGAAACTACTCCTTTATTTAAGAACCGAAAAGCAAATATTTGTTGGAGATGAAATTTCAGCTGTTTCATACTTCAATCTTATTCCTTCAGCTAAGAATCCTGCAGCTTTCGACTATGCTGAGTTTATGAAGAAAAGACGCATCTTTCATCAAAGCTTTGCAACAGACTTTAATAAAGTTAATGAAAAGTGGTCTTTAGGAAAAGTTGCAGCTGACATTCGAGAAAAACTGATTAAAAACTACAAGGAAATGGGAATTACCGGAAATAATTTAGCCGTTTTAATCGCCATTTCTCTGGGGGATAAAAATTATTTAGAGCAAAGTTTAAAAGAAAAATATGCCGGAGCAGGAGCCATGCATATACTAGCGGTATCTGGATTACATGTGGGTATTGTGTACTTGTTGTTTTCATTTTTGTTGTTGCCCTTTGAGAAGTTGCGTTATGGCAAATATGCAAAAGGGATTATCTTATTGTTTGTGATTTGGTTTTTCGCCTTACTTACAGGCTTCTCACCTTCAGTGCAAAGGGCAGCATTGATGTTTTCTTTTATAGCAATAGCTAAAATGATGCACTATAGAACCAATGTATTAAACTCTATTGCAGCCTCGGCTTTTTTAATTTTATTGTTTAAACCAATGTTGATTTTTGAAGTTGGATTTCAGCTCTCTTATGCCGCTGTAGTAGGAATTGTATGGATGCATCCAATCGTTTATGGCTTTTGGGTTGCTCCAAATATATTGTTAGATAAACTTTGGAGTTTAATTGTAGTTTCAATTGCAGCCCAGCTTGCTACATTGCCTTTTGTATTGTATTATTTTCATCAGTTTCCCAATTGGTTTTTACTGACAAACTTGTTTATTATTCCTTTGGCATTTTTAATTGTTGCTTCTGCTGTTGTTGTTGCTATCTTTTACTTTGTTTTCTCTACTGCATTTGCAATTAATTACTTGCTATTAGCAAGCTTGTATCTCATGAATGCAGGAATTGATCTATTGAGTAAATTGCCTTTCTTTGTTAGCGATGGCATTTGGATATCACTTTTCTCGGCTATACTTCTTGCACTTTCTATAGCTTCAATAATGGCTTATTTAGACAAGCTAAAGTTTGGCTACTTAAGAGTGGCTATGGCATTAATATTACTGTTGATGGTTGTAGAGTTTTCGCTCAACTTAATCCAATCTCAAAAAAGAAGTTTTGGGATTTATGCTACCAATGGCGAATCGGTTTATGTATTTATCAATGGACTTGAAGCAACGGTGTTTGTAGAAGATACTTTAGGAGGGTATTCGAAATCAATTGTAAATGACCATTTAAAAAGCATCGGTGTCCGAAAATATAAAGTAGAA
>Ga0209075_1003996_pt1 | contig 12011 bp, 9 predicted proteins | sample Stecom2011_FD_187523 | JGI IMG/M metagenome (GOLD analysis project Ga0209075, IMG submission 187523) | Agricultural soil microbial communities from Utah to study Nitrogen management - Steer compost 2011 (SPAdes) (version 2) | ecosystem: Environmental > Terrestrial > Soil > Agricultural land...
GATTACATCAAATTTGAGAGTGATGAGGCACGACAGAAAAACCTTGATGAATTGGATGCGATTTTCGAAGCAACTGGATTTCGTTTGCTTAAAAATGAAAACATTCAAATTGACAATGGAAATGATATTATAGATCTAATTGGTGTCGAAAATTGGGGTGAAGGTCCTTTTCCAAAATATGGGGATATTGACTTAGCTACTAAAAACACACCCAATGAAAGGTTTAATATTCTATTGAGTCATGATCCTGACCACTGGGAGAACTTACTTCGAAAACATCCTAAACATTTTGACTTAACATTAAGCGGTCATACCCACGGTTCTCAGGTTGGTGTTGACATCCCAGGTTGGAGGTGGAGTCCAGTAAAATACCGTTATAAAAGATGGCTAGGGCACTATACCGAAGACAATCAACATCTATTTGTAAGTAAAGGATTTGGATTTTTAGGCTTCCCTGGTAGAATTGGAATGTCTCCAGAAATTGTAAGTTTTAGATTATACAACGATCAGGCTTAAAACATTAAAAAAGTTCAAGAAATTAAATCATTATTGATGTAGCTTACAGTTCTTGTAGGAAGAATAAATTATTATGTTTGTCAAATCTATTATTTTATAGATTTTTAATGTTTTATTCTAAAGGTCACCGATTAAAACTACTATTTTTGAAAAAATTTCCATAATGATGAAAAAGATTATTTTTTTTAGTACGCTATTTATAACATTTAGCTTCTCTGCAATTAGCCAGGATGAAAAGAGCAGTACAATTGATTCACAGTTTAACGAATTAATAGAAAGTTCAAACTCTTATCAATCTTATAAAGTTATAAAAGCTACTGAACTTGGTACTTTACAAAAAAATATTCGAGATTCAATCATCAACTTAAGAGCTACTATTGTGAAGTCAGAAGCTGTTATTTCTGAACAAAAAAGTAAGATTGATAATTTTTCATCACAAATCGATACATTAAAACTTGAGTTAAAGCAAACCCAAGACAATGTTGAGAAAATAGAATTTCTTGGAAATCCAACACATAAATCGACATATAACTCAATGATGTGGGGAATTGTTTTTACTCTATTAATTCTTTCACTTGTTTTGTTCTTTCTATTTAAAAGAGGACACAGTAGAACTAAAGAAGCAAAAGAGAAATTAGCATCTACAGAATTCGAGTTAGAAAGCCTAAGAAAGCGTTCGTTAGAGCGTGAACAGAAGGTTCGACGTGAATTACAAGATGAAATCAATAAGAACAGATTAAGAAAAGAATAAAAAGCTATTCAAAAAAGGGGGGGAGTTAATTCATTACAATGCGACTTTCCCCCTTGGTTTTATTTTCAATCAGTAGCGACTCATTCTTTACTTTACACCTAAATATTCATTTTTTTTCATAGAAAAAAGGAACAACACTTGTTATTCCTTTAAATTTATTAGCCTTACCTGTAACTAACTTTGGGCTTGTTTCTTTATTGATGGCAACACTCCTCCATCCACAAGTAAATCTGTTCCTGTAATAAACCTTGAGTCATTACTCACTAAGAACTTAACAACATCAGCAATATCATCTGCTTCTCCAGTTCTATTTAACGCAGTCATTTTTAGTAAATTATTAATGATCTCTGGATGTTCTTCGGCAGCTTTTAAACCCATTTTAGTCATGATCACACCTGGAGAGATTGAGTTAATTCTACTTCCTTTCTTTCCAAATCGCATCACGATATCTTCAACAATCAACTGTACCCCTCTTTTTGTGGAGTTATACATTAAAGAAGAATCGTTTTTCACAAATTCTTTCACTGTATTTAGTGAATTAGTTTCAAGAGGATTTCTAAGTGCTTCATCATATTTTTTATTAGCAGGAACGGTATGTCCCATCATAGAAGAGAAAAGTACAATAGATGAACCTTCCTCACTAATATCATAAACAGCATCAACAATCAATGCAGTTCCTTTCAGGTTAATGTTAAATACTTTATCAACATCGTTTACTGTTTCACTTACGCCGGCTGTATGCACTAATCCTCCAAAAGGACCTTGTGCTTTAGTAAATTCAATTAGTTTTGTAACATCATCTTTTGAAGTAATATCACTTGTGAATCCGACTGCTTCAAATCCATTTTTAGTATAATCCTCAACTGCATTATTAACTATTTCATCTGAATAGTCTGCAACCACGATCTTATAATCTTTTAATTTATTTCCTGTTGCTACACCTAACCCTCCAGCACCTCCGGTGATCAATATTACTCTTTTATTTTTACTCATTATCTTTTATAATTTACTTTCATTAAAAATAGAGCTTATTAAAGTGGGTTAGTGTAACTTTTAGTACATTCAGAACGGGCTTTGAAATTATACAAAGTATTTCTATACACCTTAATCATAATTTATTCATTGAATAAATGAACGAATCCATGCTCTTCCACATCGTCACCTGAAAACCCCTTTACTTTAAACCTATAGAAGTAAACCCCATCCTCACATTTCTCTCCACTGTTATTAAGCTTTCCATTCCATGATTCATTTTGGTCATTTGTTTGAAAGACTACACTCCCCCATCTATTTAAAACAACTAAATCTAAGTCTTGAACGTTATCAAAATCAAATTCCAAAACATCATTTGAACCATCTCCGTTAGGTGTAAAAACATTAGGGAGATTATAAATAGGCTCTCTTGGAAGGATTGTAATCACTTTAGTAATAGAATCTGAACAATGGTCATTTTCAGCAATTAGAGTAATTAGATGTTCACCACTTTCTATAAAAACATGGTCAAAATCATTTAAGCTTCCCCAGTATGTTGTGGAATCCATAAAATGAAACCAGTTAATTGCAGTTTCTTTATCTGAATTGTTCTCAAAAGAAATTTCTGTGTCAAGTTCTCCAAAATAAGTACTCGCATTAAAATCTGCAATAGGCGCTTCATAGACCGTAACAGTTGCAGTTGAATTAACAGTATTTATACAAATGTTATCACTAACATGAATTAAGTTTATAATAAAAACACCACTTGTATCTGTAGGAACTGTTATGCTTGTACTGTTTTCACCATTTGAAGAACTTACCTGCATTGTATCTCCATTAATGGTATATAAGAACGTATAAGGTGCATTCGTATTTCCTCCTGTAAATATAATTTCAGGTAATTCACCATCCCTTTCACAAGCCTGCACACTTTGCGAAATCGAACCATAAGGACTCGGTAGAATAGTAATTTCTTTCTCTACATCTGGACTACAACCTCCTGAACTAAAAGTATAAGTAGCTGTACCTGGTGTATTGGTGTTGAATGTTGGAGTCCATGAACCCGGAATCCCGTTATCTGACATTGTAGGTAAAGTTACTAGTTCTCCTTTACAATATGTATCAGGAATATTGAAAGTAGGAACTATGGTATCAATCACCTCAACCTCTATCGAATCACTTACAATTTGGTTACAGTTGTCAGAAATTGAAACATATAGTTTATGCGATCCAGGATTTGGAAAAACAATATTCTCGCTAATTGTGGAACCAATTGATGGACTTCCACTTGGAGAAAAACTCCAATTAAAAGTATAAGGTGGAGCACCGTATTCTCCCTGTGTAGAAGCAACAACAGTTTGTCCTAAACAAATTGAAGTAGAAGAAATATTTATCGTACTCGCTAGGTTGCTAAAGTCAACTGTCGCTCCTGTTACAGTTACTACCCAATCAGAATGTGCAGCAATACAATCATTGGAACACCCAGTACTTCCATAGCAACCACGGAAAAATTGTAATTGGAAAGGAATATCTTGTGCAGTACATGACGGACTAGGCATACAAGAAGCTAAATCACTATAAATTGGCACATCATCACCCGAACATGTACCAGGTGAAATAGAATTACAATACCAAAAATACCCCGTTCCTGCAGGACTAAGGCAAGAACCAGATGAAAAACGAGTTGCTCCATCCCCCATTGAACATAGTCCAGAAGCATTGTAATCAAAGTCTGAAGTGGCATTTGTTACAGTAGCATAAGGAGGAAATGAAACCAACATATCATAATTACAAGAGTTAGTAAAATTACAAGATGTATTATACATAGAACCCAATATATTTGCCATTGTTATAGTTCCAACTCCGGTAACTAAAGGGTCTATAATCAACACGCCATTTTTAATATTTTCATCAATCCATGAAAAAGGAACAATTACATCTACTTTTTGATTGTTGATTGAATACATTAATTCAATTGCTTCATTAGAAGAAGACATCATGTAAGCGAAACCTTCATGAATTTTTAAAACAGGTTCTCCAGCCTTTTTAATTTCAATTGCTCCAATTTGTCTGTTATTGTTCGGGTTTTCAGCGAAGGAAACATCTAATGCTTGGTTTGATTGAAAAGCATCACGAAAAATTAACTCATCAAAAACACCATGCTCATTACTTTTCATAACGAAGTTTGTCTTGATCGCTCCTTTTTGAATTTCCATTTCAGCATCTATACCTTCAAAAATATTGTTGATATAAATTCCGTCTTCACCTACCGTATAATCAGACCAATTTGGTTTTGAAATAAATTCAATTTGACCTCCTACTCTTTTGTATAAAGACCATTGATTAAAATCAACCTTCCCCGCAATAGTTTTGATGTATGAATGTGCTTGATTCAAATCGAATCCTGCTGGTTCATAATAATACTTAGATTCATATATTTGGTTTTCTAAAGGAGCTAATCCTGTTTCAATAGTTCTCCAATGCCCATTATCATCTAAATAATTAATTGGAAAAAGTCCTTTCTGAATATAAAACACCGATGGCTGATCTATATCTACAAAATACCTTGACTCTGCTGTTCTTTTAGACAAATCTTCAACAACGTTTTTTTTCGGTGACTTTGATGGCAGCACTCCAAAATCTGGATGTTTATAGAACTCAGCTGTATTGTACTTTTTCCATGATTGAAAATTGTCCTCTATTTTTTCATTAAAATGAGTGTAATTATTTTCTTTTATACTCATTCCTTCCTGTGCAAGCTGTGCATTTAAAGAGAATGTCAATAAAAGAATAAATACAAAGAAAATTTTCCCATTAATATTCATATTCAGTAGGTTTTATACTAAATCACAGAAATGACTTAGCAAGTAGTAATAATATTTAAATAGTCGTTTTTTTAGACTAACAATTCATAAAGATAGTATTTTAGAATAAGGAACCAAAAATACTATTAACAAATAATGGGATTTTATTGTAAAAACACTTTCAATGTGATAATCAGCGTGAAAACATCTATTTTCTGCAGGTGTGCATAACTTCTTTATAAATCTACCAAAAACGGGTGCTGAGTCTTACAATTTCCTTATTTTTGTCTTTTAAGCAATAAATGTATGGAAAGCTTACAAGAAACAGTTAAGAATATATTTTCTGCGTACTTAGAAAAGAATGGACATAGGAAGACTCCTGAACGATTTGCCATTCTTGAAGAGATTTATAATTACGAAGGACATTTCGATATAGAGTCATTGTATATCAAAATGAAAAACAAAAATTACCGAGTATCTCGAGCAACATTGTACAATACAATAGACTTGCTTCTTGCTTGTACACTTGTACGTAAGCATCAATTCGGAAAAAACATAGCACAATTTGAGAAATCTCACGGTTTCAAACAACATGACCACTTGGTCTTAACAGATACTGGGGAGCTTATTGAATTTTGTGATCCAAGAATTCAAAACATTAAATCAACCATTGAGGAAGTGTTTGGAGTAAAGATCAACCACCACTCTCTTTACTTCTATGGAGAAAGAGATGAAAACGCAACTAAAAAATCATCTGATAAAACATAAGCAGTGAGCTTTTCTTTTAATATTCAAATACAATCCTCTATTTGTATCCTTGTATTAACTGGGACTATTTTATCAAAAGATGAATTTGGAGATGCTTTGGATCGTATAGATAAAAAATTAGCTGAAGGTCAAAGGAAATTTATCTTAGATTTAAAAGAGTTGAAGCACATCAACAGTAGTGGATTAAATTTAATTTTAAGAATATTTACGCACATAAGAAATAAAGGAGGAGATTTAATTCTTGTCCATGCTAACAAAACAGTTAGTGAACTTTTTAAAATTTCAAAGTTAGATACAGTTTTTAATATTTCGGCAGACATACAAACTGCCATTAACCAATTAAATGCACCAGAGGCATGAGTAAAGTAGATGTATTATTAGGATTACAATGGGGTGATGAAGGTAAAGGGAAAATAGTTGATGTACTAACTCCCAAATACGATATCATCGCACGTTTTCAAGGTGGACCAAATGCAGGGCACACTTTAGAGTTTGATGGAATTAAGCATGTATTGCATACAATTCCATCAGGTATTTTTAGAAAAGATACTTTAAATATTGTAGGTAATGGTGTAGTAATAGATCCAGTTATTTTTCAAAAAGAAATTGAAAACTTAGCGAAGTTCAACTTACCAATCAAAGAAAGTTTATTGATTTCAAATAAAGCACATTTGATTTTACCAACACACCGTTTACTTGATGCTGCTTCAGAGCAAGCAAAAGGAAAGTCTAAGATTGGATCAACTCTAAAAGGGATTGGACCAACATACATGGACAAAACTGGTCGTAATGGAATTAGAGTTGGTGATATTTTCACTTCTAACTTTAAAGAGAAATACGATAACCTTGTTGCAAAGCACAAAGGAATGCTTGATCATTACCCAGGGTTTGAATATAATGTTGAAGAATTAGAGTCAGCATTTTTCGAAGGAATTGAATTATTGAAATCATTGACGACTATTGACAGTGAGCATTACATCAATAAAGCAATGAAAGAAGGTAAATCTATCTTGGCTGAAGGTGCTCAGGGTACCCTTTTAGATATTGACTTCGGAAGTTACCCATTCGTTACTTCTTCAAATACAATTACAGCAGGTACTTGTACTGGATTAGGTGTTGCACCAACATCTATTGGAAATGTAATAGGTATATTTAAAGCTTACTGTACACGTGTTGGTTCAGGACCATTCCCAACAGAACTACATGATGAAGTTGGAGAGAAAATCCGTGTTGCAGGAAGTGAATTTGGAGCAACAACTGGTCGTCCAAGACGTTGTGGATGGATCGATATTCCTGCATTAAAATATGCAATAATGATCAATGGTGCTTCAGAGCTTTCAATGATGAAATCTGATGTACTAGATACTTTTGAAGAAATCAAAGTATGTACACATTATATCATTGATGGCAAGAAAGTTGATTACCTTCCGTTTGATATTACAGATATCGAAATTGAGCCAGTATATGAATCAATCAAAGGTTGGAATACAGATACAACAAAATTGACCTCTTTTGCTGATGCACCTCAAGAACTAAAGGATTATGTTGATTATTTAGAAAAACACCTTGAAGTTCCAATTGATACTGTTTCTGTAGGGCCTGATAGAAGTCAAACATTGAATAATAAAAAATAATTGAAACAAAAGTTTAACATATTGAAAATTGCGCTTTTAATTGGAAGCGCAATTTTTTTATTTCCAAGAACTTCTTTCAATCAAGAGTTCATAGAACTATTGGAAGGTTCTGAAGAAATCCGATTGGATGGAAAAACTGGAAATTATATTGTTAAAGGAAATGTGGTTTTTAAAAAAGAAGAAACCAAACTCTATTGTGATTCTGCCTATTACAATATGATTCACAATACGATTCGCGCTTTTGGTAATATTCACCTCAATAAGGAAGATACATTAAACATGTTTTGCGACTCTTTATTCTTTGATACAAACAAGGAGTATGCGAAAATGTATGGAAATGTTAGGGTCAGAAACAATGAATACAAACTTACCACAGATTCTTTAGATTATGATTTTAAGAAGAATGTCGGTATCTACAAGAACAAGGGATTGGTCACAAGCATCTCCTCAAATGACCAGTTGAGCAGTGTAATAGGTTATTTCTATCCAAATTCTGAGCAGTTTAATTTCAGTAAAAATGTTGTCTATAAGAACGATGAGTTTACGATCACAACTGATACATTGCAGTTCAATGGCCGGAGTAAAAAGGCCTTCTTTTTTGGTCCAACAAACATTAAAAGTGAAAATAGTTTAATGTATTGTGAAAAAGGATGGTATGATTTAAATAAAGACGTCGGAGTATTCGAGGAAAACGCTTTTATTGATACAGAAGAAATGTACATTAGTGCAGACAGCCTTTATTACTCCTCTGTGGACAGTATTTACATCGGAAGCAAGAATGTTCGAATAATAGATACAACCAACAAAATTGCCTTCCAAGGAGATTATGCAATCAATGATAACCGTGAAAAATATGCGTTTATCACAGGTCATGCTCTTGCTAAACGTTTTGATGACGAAGACACTTTATATATTCATGCAGACACTTTATATAACTTCCTTGATTCAATTGGTGATCCTTCAATGATGCAGGCTTATTATAATGTAAAGCTCTACAGAGGTGATATGCAAGGAATTTGTGATTCATTAATCTACAATAGATCATTGGGAGAAATGAATATGTATAAGGACCCGACATTGTGGGCACAACAAGCGCAATTATCGGGAGATACGATAACAATTTATGAAAAAGAAAATAAAATTCAACGTGCATTCTTGAGAAAACAAGGACTGGTAATTACCCATGTAGATTCCTCCAATTATTATAATCAAGTTGCTGGAACAACAATGAATGCCTACTTCGACAGTACAGAAATTAAACGTGTAGACATTGAAGGAAATGCAAAAACAATCTACTTTTTAGAAGATGAAGAAGAAAATGATACAGTTATTGTTGTCAACAGAAAAGGAATGAATAGAATATACTCTTCCAACATAAGTTTAGGGTTTAAGGCTGGTGAAATTCAAACTGCAACTTATAGAGAAAGTCCAGACGGAATGCTTTATCCAATGAGTGACATAAAAAAAGAGGAAGAGCGTGTTGAACAATTCAAATGGAGCATAGAAAACAGACCTTTAAGTTGGCAAGATATGATTTACTCTGTTGAAGAAAAGAAAATGATTCTTGATCTTTTTAGAATTATGAATAGCCCATTTAAAAATCCTTCTTTATAAACACGTCAATATAATGAGTCCAGCGATTTGACCTAAATCAGTTCAAAAAGACTATAAGTATATCAGATAGATGTTTACAAAATCACCATTGGCGTAAGACTCACAACATTATTAATAATAGCAAGCCAACATTAAAAATCACTAATCAACATACCGTATACTATTAAGACTTAGTGAATTAATTTAGTTTATCCATTGCCAAAACAATTTTCAATTGCCAAGCAATCATTAAAGCATAAAGAGCAAACATCATCCATGAAATTAACTCTATTACGCCCACTTCATTAAGATGAAGGTAGTTCATCAATTCAGGTAGGAAAGCAAAACATAAAAGTTGAACGGCAGTAAGTACCATTCCCACCCAAAAATACCAACGCAATTTACCAATGATTGAAGGAACCATTGAAATTGAGGAAGCCACAAAGTTGGCCAGTAACCATGGAGACAATGCCGAAGCTATTCTTCCAGACAAATCCCATTGATCTCCAAAAACAAAAGAAAAGATTGGGGCTCCCCAAAAGTAAATTACTCCGAAGGGGACAATACCGATTAGAACCAAAGTGAATACAGACCTTTTGAGTAAGGGATAGATTGATTTTTTAATTGAAAAATCTGCTGACATTCTATTGTAAAGTACTTGACTTATCGCTACACCGACAAGTAATAAAGGAATCTTCAACATTTTAAAAGAGTGATCATAAGAACCGAAAACGTAAGTACTCAGGTATAAAGTCAAGAAAAAAGCGATGAGCAACTCCCTTGCACCATCAATCAAATAATGGGGAAGGTTAACTTTTGGAAATTCATTATAACGCCTTGCCATGACAGCTTGTCGCAATTTAGATTTTTTGTGTTCCTTTATTTTATATATTCCAAAGGCATCAAAAACAAAGATTAAACTTCCTACAATTAAACCCAATAAAGTAGAAAGCGCTAAACCAACAACTCCCAACCCTGCAAATCCAGCAAAAAGCTTTGCAATATTTGACGTTGCAGAAGTCAACAAAGTAGAAATCGTGATGTTTTTGAACCATTTCATTCTAATTGCCCAATGTCTACCGATATTTATAAAAACGGTAAATCCAGTAATTGCACTTATTAAAACGATGTAGAAAAAAAGTTGATTAGAATCTTCTTTAAAAAGCCAAAAAACAATTCCCGAAATCAATGATAGGCTTACCGTCCAAATTAAGATTCTTAAGGTTAGTCTATAAATATGAAAGGCATGTTCGTTTTTCTTCGGCAGTGGAATAGCAAACTCATACCTTCCTGCGCCTACTACTGCAAGAAAAGCCACTATTCTCATGATCATTCCAAACTCTCCGAAATCTTCAGGCGTATACAATCTTGTGATGAAGGGCATGAGGATATAGCTTATACCCTGTGCTAAGACTGTCCCTGACGATAGTAGTAACGCTGACTTTACAAGATCAGATTTAAAATTAAATTCAGTGCTAATTTTAGAAAGTATGGACATCGAAAGTATTCAGAATTGATTGGTCAAAAAAAATAATATTATGAATTTTACTCAAACCAAATATCATTGATCATTTCGGTACCTGCAAATTGATTCACCCTTTGAATGATAACATTTCTACCATAATGCAATTCATCTCGCATAACTGAAGAGTTCAGTTTTATATGCAAAACCTTGTTCCTGATGTATATTTTTTCTGTACGGTGTGCAATCCCCTGCCCCATTAATTCTGGCCAAGCATTGATAACATCCATTTCCTTCATTTTCCCTTCCAAACCCCAAGCTTTCATCATTTTATCAATGATTTTATCTATCCCTTGGTCTTTTTGATTACGTTCTCTTTCTTTCATATTTCAGTAGTTTTAACAGCTGTTTCCAGAACAGCATTTTCCTCAATAAAGAAGGATTTATATTCTATTTCATTTTTCTCAAAGATACGAGCAATACGTTCTTGATCTGTATCAGTAATTAAAACCTGACCGAAATCTTGATCATTGACCATTTGCATTAGTCTCTCCACCCTTTCGTTGTCTAATTTATCGAAAATATCATCCAACAATAAGATTGGTTTACGTTCTAAACGAGCCAACAACCATTCATACTGCGCTAATTTAAGAGCAATTAAGTAAGACTTTTGCTGTCCTTGAGACCCAAACTTCTTTATAGGATGTCCTTTAATTGTAAAAATAAAATCATCTCTATGTGTTCCTACAGTAGTGTATTGTTTTCTTTGATCCTGACGTTCCGCTTGCTTCAACAAGTCCTCAAAAGAACTATCAAACAGCTGTGAACGATAATCCAAGCTCACAATTTCTTTGCTACTTGATAGCCAAGTGTAATACTTTTGAAAAATCGGAATAAACTCATCAATTATTCTTTTGCGTGCTTCATGAATTATTTTTCCACACTCAATTAACTGTTCATCCCAAACGCTAATACTTTCTCGGTCAAAAAATCCATAACTGGACATATTCTTAAGTAAAGCATTCCTTTGGGCGAGCACTTTTCCATATTTAATCAAATTATTAAGGTACTCGCGATCAAACTGAGCAATAATGCCGTCCATCCATTTTCTTCTCACCTCACTTCCTTCAAGAATAAGGTCACTATCGTAAGGAGAAATCATTACTGATGGAAATTGTCCAATATGGTCTGCTAGTTTTTCATAAGTGACTTTATTTTTCTTAAAAACCTTCTTTTGACCTCTTTTTACACCACAATAAACACTTTCTTCTTTATTTTCTCTGTTCCAAACACTTTGAATTACAAAAAAAGATTCATCAAATAAAATATTCTGACTATCGATTGGATTGAGGTATGATTTGCACATACTTAAATAGTGAATTGCGTCCAATACATTTGTTTTCCCTGCTCCATTTTGACCAATGAAACAGTTGATATCGGGCGATAGCGATAGATCAGCTTGTTTATAATTTTTAAAATTTATCAAGCTCAATTTCGAAACAAACAGATGA
>Ga0209075_1003998_pt1 | contig 12006 bp, 14 predicted proteins | sample Stecom2011_FD_187523 | JGI IMG/M metagenome (GOLD analysis project Ga0209075, IMG submission 187523) | Agricultural soil microbial communities from Utah to study Nitrogen management - Steer compost 2011 (SPAdes) (version 2) | ecosystem: Environmental > Terrestrial > Soil > Agricultural land...
GGACGCTACTGAGCGTGCTGTTCATGCTCGGTGCCGTTGCTGCAGCGGGCTTGCCTCCCCTGAGCGGCTTCTTTGGCAAGGTACTGATTCTGAAATCGGTGGAACCGGGCCCGCATATGGCCTGGTTGTGGGCGGTGTTGCTCATGGGCAGCTTCCTGTCACTGATCGCCTACAGCCGCGCCGGCAGCATTGTGTTCTGGCGAACAGTGGACGGGCACCTGGAAAAAACCGAACCGTTGAAAGGCACGGTATCGGTCTCGGCCGGAGCGCTGATCGCACTCACCGTGGTGATTGTGCTGCTGGCGGGGCCCCTTAATGAGTACACAGATGCCACCGCCGCACAATTGTTCGATACGGCTGCCTATACCGACATCCTGCAGACCCCAATGATCGGGGAGGACGACTGATGCTTGACCGTCTGAGTTTCCCTCAACCCTGGCTCAGCCTGATTCTTTTCACAATCTGGCAGTTTCTGAGCGAAGGTATTTCCGGTGGCAGTGTCGTCATGGGCCTTCTGCTGGCATGGCTGATTCCGCAAATGACTCAGGGCTTCTGGCCGGAGCGGCCAGCGTTCATGAAGGCCTGGCGTATGCCGCTTTACCTGCTGGTGGTGCTCTGGGATATTGTGATCGCAAGTTTCTCCGTTGCCAGGCTGATATTGAGCCCGCGCAAACCGAACCCGTACTTCGTCTGCTATCCCCTTCAGCTGGATCACCCGCTGGCCATATCGATCCTGGCGAGCACCATCTCGCTGACGCCGGGTACCGTAAGCGCAGACATCAGCGATGACAACAAGACCCTGTTGATCCATGCGCTGGATGCCGAAGATGACCAGGCCGTCATTGACGCTATTCACAAGCGCTATGAGAAGCCCCTTATGGAGATGTTCCAATGATGACCACCGCACTCTACCTGACGATCGCCATGGTCATTATTGCAGCGCTGCTCAACGTATACCGGCTGATCAAGGGGCCAGATGCTCCGGACCGGGTACTCGCACTGGACACGCTGTACATCAATGCCATCGCACTCATCATTCTGCTCGGCATAACCCTGGGCACACGCATGTATCTTGAAGCCGCTCTGCTGATCGCCGTCATGGGTTTTGTCGGCACCGTGGCCATGGCCAAGTACCTGAAACGCGGCAGCGTGATCGAATAACCGGGCCGGAGGAAATTTTCATGAGCCAATTTGCCGAGTACATCATTTCTGCCCTGCTTGTGCTGGGCGGCGCCTTCACACTGATCGGTGCCATTGGTCTGGCTCGCCTGCCAGACTTCTACACCCGGCTGCATGGCCCTACCAAGGCCACCACCCTGGGTGTAGGGGCCATCATGCTCAGCTCCGTCGTATATTTCAGTAGCCATGGCCAGGGTCTTGGCATCTCCGAAATACTGATAACGGTATTTCTGTTGATGACGGCCCCGGTCAGCGCCAACATGCTGGCAAAGGCCGCCATGCATATCGGTGTAAAATCCATGGAAAATACCCAAGGAAATCCCTGGGACCAATAACAACAGACAACAAGAGGTATTCCGAGATGGCCCAAACCCGAATTCTTCAGCCAGCAGACAATGCCTACCAGTACCCTCTTCTGATCAAACGGTTGCTGATGTCCGGCCCCCGGTACAACCCGGATCAGGAAATCATCTATGCCAACCGCAGCAAGTACACCTACAAAGATCTGGTTGAGCGCATTCACCGCCTGGCGAACGCACTCACCGATGCCGGCGTAAAACCCGGCGACACCGTGGCCGTGATGGACTGGGACACGCCCCGATACCTTGAGTGTTTCTTTGCCATCCCGATGATTGGCGCCATTCTGCACACGGTAAACGTTCGGCTGTCTCCGGAGCAGATCGTCTACACCATGAACCATGCCGAAGATGATGTGGTGCTGGTTCACGACGATTTCATGCCGATCATCGAAGGCGTGAAAAACGACATCGAGACCGTCAAGACCTGGATTCAGATCACCGACAACGACACCGCCAAGGCCACCACCATCGACACCCGGGGCGAATACGAAGCCCTGCTGGCCAAGGCCGGAAACCTGTTTGATTTTCCCGACTTTGATGAAAACAGTGTGGCAACCACGTTCTACACCACCGGCACCACCGGCAACCCCAAGGGCGTCTATTTCAGCCACCGCCAGCTGGTACTGCATACCCTGGCCATGACGGGCAGCATTTCCGCTTATGATGAAATGCCGCTGTTGCGTTCGTCTTCGGTGTACATGCCCGTCACACCGATGTTCCATGTTCACGCCTGGGGCGTGCCCTATGCCGCAACCATGCTCGGGGTAAAACAGGTCTACCCGGGCCGTTATGAACCGGAGCTGCTGGTGGACTTGCTGAAAACCCATAAAGTGAGCATGTCTCACTGTGTACCCACCGTGATGCAGATGATGATGGCGACCGAGTCCATCAAAACGGCCGACCTGAGTAACTGGCATGTCCTGATTGGCGGCAGCGCCCTGACCAAGGGCTTGTGTGATGCGGCCGCCAGGCTGGGCATTCGCCTGTACACGGGTTATGGCATGTCGGAAACTTGTCCGCTGCTGAGTACTACCCATCTCAAACCCGAAGACCTGGAGCTTCCTCTGGAGCAGCAAACCGCCATCCGGGTGAAGACCGGCATTGCCGTACCCATGGTGGAACTGGAAGTTGTCGATCCGGATGGCCACCCGGTTGCCCATGACGGCGAGGCCAAGGGCGAAGTGGTGGCCCGGGCACCCTGGCTGACTCAGAGCTATTTCAAGGAGCCGGAGAAGGGCGAGGATCTCTGGCAAGGTGGCTGGTTGCATACCGGCGATGTGGCGTCCATGGAACCGGACAATACCCTCACCATCAAGGACCGCATCAAGGATGTGATCAAGACCGGCGGCGAATGGCTGTCGTCACTGGACCTTGAGAACCTGATCAGCCAGCACCCGGCGGTCGCGGGCGCTGCCGTGGTCGGCGTTCCGGATGAGAAATGGGGTGAGCGGCCCTATGCTCTGGTCACGCTGAAGCAAGGCCATGATGCATCGCTGGAGGATATCCAGCAGCACCTGACGCAGTTCGTTGACAGTGGCGACATAAACAAATGGGCCATTCCTGAACACATTGATTTTGTGGAAGACATCCCGAAAACCAGCGTTGGCAAGATCAACAAGAAACTGATCAGGGATCAACTGAAAGACTGATCCCGCAGCCACAAAAAAAGGCCGGCACCTGTCATTCAGGCGCCGGCTTTTTTTGTGCTGATATCAGAGCCCCGAGAAGGTGAAATCTACTTCCGGCGCTCGCCCCGCCACAATGTCGGCCAGTGCAGCGGCCGACCCGCAAGAATGGGTCCAGCCCAGGGTGCCGTGGCCAGTGTTCAGGTAGAGATTGGTGAAATGGCTTTTGCCGATATAGGGAACATTGGACGGTGTCGCAGGCCGCAGCCCCGTCCAGAACTCTGCCTGGTCCCAGTCTCCCGCCTCTGGCATGATCTCCGCAGCCCTTCGGACAATGGACCGACAGCGTGTGTAGTTCAGGTCGCGGGTATATCCGTTCAGCTCGGCGGTACCGGCAACCCGGATCCGATCACCCAATCGGGAATACACCAGTTTATATTCATCATCCGTCAGGCTGACATTGAACGCGGCCTCTTCGTTCTTCACCGGTACCGTAACGGAATAGCCTTTCGCCGGGTAGATATTCAGGAAAAGCCCCAGCTTGCGGGCCAGTACCGCACTGAAACTGCCCAGGCTCAACACGTAACTGTCAGCCCGAAGAATCTGATGTTTGCCACCTTGCAGCGTTTGTATGCCCAGTATCCGGTCACCGGATTTGTCAAAACCTAACACCTCGGTGCCATACAGAAACTCAACGCCTGCTTCAGCACAACGCGCCGCCAGAGCCTGGGTAAACTTCCGGGCATCGCCGCTTTCATCTTCCGACGTGTAGGTGGCGCCGGCAATGCGATGACGAATAGATTTCAGGGCTGGCTCAAGCGCTACCGCACGATCCGCATCCACCACTTGCCGGTCACAGCCGTGCTCTCGCATGATTCGTGCAGGCTCCAGGGCGGCATCAAACTCCTGGGGATTGGTGTAGAAGTGCAGAATGCCCTTTTCAAGGTGGTCATACTCGAGGCCCGCTTCGTTACGCAGCGCCCGGAGCTTGCCCCGGCTGTAGGTACCCAGGTTAACCATCTGGCGAATATTGTGCGCCGCTTTGGCCGAGGTGCATTGCGTCAGGAACGATAACGCCCAGCGCCACTGGTAGGGATCAAGACGGGGACGGAACAATAACGGCGCATCAGGCTGAAGCAGCCACTTCAGAACTTTCAGCGGAGCCGACGGGTTGGCCCAGGGCTCAGCATGGGACACCGATATCTGCCCCCCGTTGGCATAGCTGGTTTCGAGACCTGACAGGCTTTGACGATCGACCACCGTAACCTGGAGCCCCTGCGCCTGAAGATACCAGGCCGTTGTAACACCAACGACCCCAGCGCCCAGTACCAGTACGTGCATGCCTGACTCCCCTGGAGAATTACCTTTGATTAAATGTCAGCCGCCAGACCGTTTGACCGTCCAACCTTTCTGCTGAAGCAGTGGCACCAGAATGTCCCTCTGATCACCCTGAATTTCCACCACGCCGTCCTTTACTGTACCACCTGTGCCGCATTTGGCTTTTAGCACTTTGGTGTAGTCTTTGAGATCTTTGTCATCCAGCGGAATCCCGGTAATCAGCGTGACGCCTTTACCCTTTCGCCCCTTGGTTTCGCGGCTGACCCGAACAACACCATCGCCCTGGGGCCGCGCGGGCTGCCCGCAGGCACATTCTGCAACCGGGTTGCGGCACTCGGGGCACATGCGGCCCTGCTCGGTGGAAAAGACCAGGCCGCCTTCTCGCTTTTTCATACCCATCAACGAAGTCCTGTCTGGTAATCAGTTCAGGCCCGGAGGGTATTTCGAAAACATTTCCGAGACAACCTCGTCAATCAATTCGCGCCGGGTTTCAGGGGATTGGCTTTCATTCAGATAGCGACGACTGGCTGCGCGCCACACCACCTCGGAGCTCTTACGATCCGCCAGTTCAACCACCAGTTTGCCCTCTGTAATCTCGCGAACCGGCGGCGGAGCCGACAGTGCCCAGCCAAAATTACCGCGACCAAAACCGAAGCCAAGCCCTACGCCCGTCTGCTCAAGCCGCTCTTCCGGCACGATCTGCCAACTGACCAAAAGGTCTGCCTCGGCATTCGGAACTTGCTTCATCGCCTTACGATTGAGTTCCCGCTCAATCGCCGTACGAACCCGAGCGTCATCCAGCGATGTGAACCCGGAGTCCTGCTGCGAAGGTGCATAGGCCCAACTGCTGAAATTCCCGAACACTGTCGCGGAGTTGTAATCGGTCACCACGTTACCGGCACACCCAGCCAGCAAGGCCGCCATCGCCACAAACAATAGAACACGCATTGGTTTTCTCCTGCATTGGAGTCTGTTGGTTCCAGTATACGCCCAGTGAGGGCTGTTCAGTTCGCTCCGGTGATCAGCTTTCAAAACGGTAATCCAGCTTCTGGGCATCGCAAAAGGCGGTGAATTCCATGAGCCTGACCTCAGGTACAGAAACCAGCGCGCGCACACGGGTACTGTAGTCAATCGACTCGATATTGCCCTCATGGCCATCGCACCAATGCCTCAGGGGCTGCTCATCCGCAAAATCCAGTTCCACACGGGCCTGAATCCGTGCCTGCTGAACTACACGGGCAACCTCCGAAAGCACGCTCTCGGCTGCGCCGGCATAGGCGCGCACCAGCCCCCCGGCACCCAGCTTGATGCCGCCAAAATAGCGGACCACGATAACCAACACATCCCCCATATCCTTGTGCTGTATCACGTTCAAGATAGGTTTGCCTGCCGTGCCTGATGGCTCACCATCATCATTCATGGCAGCTTCAGCCGCTGAACCGGGGCGGCCGATCTGATAGCCCCAGCAAACGTGACGGGCGTCCGGGTAGTCCTGATGCGCCTCGGCCACCCGCTCACGCACCTCATCACGACTGCTGACCGGATACACCCGGGCGATGAAACGGCTTTTCTTCACTTCCGTTTCACGCTCAAGGTATCCTGCAGGAATCGGGTAATCTTTACTCATGAGGTGACCTATGGCATCCGACGACAATGATCATGACAAGCCCGGCACGGCAAGCCCGGCTAAAATCCGCAAAGCGGCCTGCGGCATTCGTTTTGAAGAAGACGAACTGCAGGAGGGTATCGATTTTTCCGCCGCCGCTCACCTGAAACCCGATGACGAGGACTTCGAGACCAAACCCGCCACACCGCCAGCAAGCCGGAACTCAGCCACCGATAAAGATCGGTAGCTGAATTGTCACCTGCAGGCCGCCAGCCGGTCTGTTGTATGCGGTTATGGTGCCATCGTGGGCACCTATAATGTCCCGCGCAATCGCCAGACCAAGCCCCCAGCCCTTGCCGCCCCGGGATTTATCCGCACGAAAAAAGGGTTCGAACAGGTGCTGCAACAACTCATCCGGCGCACCCGGGCCATCGTCGGCAATGGTTACTTCAATCCGCCCGGCGACAACCGCCAGCGACACATCGACGGATTTTCCCGGCGGTGTATGGTCCAGCGCATTCTGCAATACGTTATCGAAGGCACGCTGCAACAGGCCCGCATCTCCCAGCACAGACACCTTTCTGGTGTCATCGCTGGCCGTTAGCTTGCAGTCTACGCCCTGATGTTCAGCGAAGTCGGCAGCGTCCCCCAGCACACGATTGATCATCGCCAGCGGTTTGACCGGCTCCCGTTCAATAGAACCACCATTCTCGGATACCCGGTACAGGGTCAGAATCTGACCGGTCATGGTTTCCAGGCGCTCATTCTGGCGCAGGATACTTTCCATCAGTGCTGAGTCCGCACCCGCATCGCTCGCCAACTCAATCGCCACTCTCTGCCGGGCCAGTGGCGTTCGCAAATCGTGTGAGATGTCCCGTAACAGATGGTTCTGCCGCTCCAGCAGCTGGCAAAGGCGGTCGGTCATGGCATTAAACGCGGTGGCCAGTTGCCCGACTTCGTCCCGACGCCGGGCAATCCGGCTGGCAACCCGTAATCGGGTGTCACCCTCGGCGATGGAGCGGGCGGTGCCTTCCATATGTCGAAGGGGGCGGGACACGAACCGGGCAATCCACCAGCACGCCAGAGAAATCAGAACCAGCGCCAGGCCCAGCTCGATGAACCGGAAAAAGCGAGGGTCCAGCCAGCCGTCACCACCCATCCGGGGCCAGGCCACCAGTTGATAGCCCTCATCCAGATCGATTACCGCCGGTTTGTTTGGGTACCAACCAGACTGAATGCGCTCCCGGATACTTTCGGGCAGGCGATGGTCACCCTGCTCCTTTTCAATCAACATCAAATGCAGCTGAAGGCGCTCACCTTCGCCACGCAGAAAGCGCCAGACGTCACCACGACCCTGCTGTTCGCGCAGTTTGACCGCCTCAAGGGCCAATTCGTGCAGGCCCACCTGCCGTTCGATGGCCAGCCGCTCCCGGTCGAGCAGAAAACGTGTGGCCAGGTTGCTGGCGATGACAGTCACCGCCATGGCCAGCCAGATGGACAGGAAAATGCGCCAGAACAGAGGGAACATAAAGCGCTTCATAGTGCAGGTACCCGATAGCTGTATCCCAGCCCCCGTACCGTCTCAATTCTGGGCGGGTCATCATTGCCCAGTTTTTTCCGCAGGTTACTGACGTGCATATCCAGTGTGCGGTCGTAGGCCTCAAGCCGTCTGCCCAGCGCCCACTGCATCAGATCCGTTTTGCGAACAACACTTCCGGCATGGGCCAGCAGTACCTGCAACACTTCATATTCTGTCGCGGTCAGTTCAACGGGCACATCATTCTGGTAAATCCGGCGCTGTCCCGGCTCAACCCTGAGATCACCATAAGTTCGGCTGGCATCCACGTCGGTCTTTTGATCCCAGGCGATGCGCCTCAGCAAAGCCTGCAGCCGGGCTACCAGCTCCCGCGGGTTGCAGGGTTTCGGAATGTAATCATCTGCGCCAACTTCAAAGCCGACTATGCGATCCGTTTCATCGCCCCGGGCGGTCAGCAGAATCACCGGCAGATGGGTCTGCGCCCTCAGCTCGCGCAGAACATCCAGGCCATTGATATCAGGCAACATGATATCCAGAACCACAATGTCGCAGTCCTGCCCAAGCGCAAGCGCCAGGCCATCACGGCCATTGGCCGCCTCTCTGACACTAAAGCCCTGGGTGGTCAGGTAGCGCGCCAGCAATTGCCGCAGCTCGTCATCGTCTTCAATCAGCAATACGCGGTTCTGCATTTCCATCCCTCTTGTGTTGTCCGAAGACAGTCTATCACGGCCCCAGGGCCGCTCTGAGGCCAGACATTTTCTCTTTACCGAACCTTTACACCGATAGGCAGAAGCAAACCCGGCAGTGATCAGAAGCCGGTTTCTGTCGTATGGTAGGAGGACCATTAACCGAACCTGAGCCAAACCATGGCAGTACCCGACTCCCCCGACATTATCCTGACAACCTGCACCAGCATTGAGGCCATCCCCCGGGAGGATTGGCAGCGACTGGCCGGTTGCACCAACCCATTCCTGCGTTATGAGTTTTTTCAGGCGATGGAAGCGTCAGGCTGCACCCGTCCGGAATCGGGCTGGACGCCCAGCCACCTGGTGTTTCGCCTGAACGGTGAGATACGGGGCGTTGCTCCTGCCTACCTGAAAAGCCACTCCATGGGAGAATACGTGTTCGACTGGAGTTGGGCCGACGCCTACCAGCACTACGGCCTGCCCTATTACCCCAAGCTTCTGATTGCCATCCCGTTTACGCCTTCACAGGGGCCAAGGTTACTGCTTGATGACGAATTACGTGCGCAATTGACCCCGAAAGCGCTCGATGGCCTGTTGGCCAGTCTGACGGAACAGCTTGGCGCCCACTCCTGGCACATACTGTTTCCCGACGCAGCAGATCAGGCACTGTTGAGCCACGATCAGGAACTGCACCGCATTGGTTGCCAATTTCACTGGCACAACCGGGATTACCGGAACTTTGAGGATTTTCTGGCCACCCTCACCTCCCGCAAACGAAAATCCATCCATAAGGAGCGGCGACAGGTTGCCGAGCGCGACATCAGCTTTCGCCACTTTCACGGTCGCGACATTTCCGACCAGGTATTATCCACGTTCTACATTTTCTACCAGGCCACCTACCTCAAACGAGGCCAGCCGCCCTATCTGAACCAATCCTTCTTTGAGCACTGCCGTGAAACACTTCCGGAGCACCTGCACCTGATCATGGCAGTACGTGAGGGCGAAATGATTGCCGGCGCCTTATTTCTGGCCGGAGACACCACACTGTATGGCCGCTATTGGGGTTGTCTTGAAGATTACAATTTTCTTCACTTTGAAACCTGTTACTACCAGGGCATCGAGCTTGCACTGTCCCTTGGGCTCCAACACTTCGATGCCGGTGCACAAGGCGAACACAAGCTGATACGGGGGTTTGAGCCGGTCATCACCCATTCCTGGCACGGCATTCTTCACCCCGGATTCCGTGAAGCCATTGCCCATTTCACACAGGAAGAAGCAGAACAGGTAACCGCCTACTTTAACAATGCGCAATGTGTTCTTCCCTACCGTCAACAGGAGTAGGATAAAGCTCTATACTGAAGTCCCGGGACAGGAATTCGACGGAGGTCGAGCGCCATGGATACAGGCCAGCTTTGGAGTTTATTGTCATCAGACGGCGTACTGCTCTGGCTGGCAGCCGGTGCCATTCTGCTGGCGTTGATTGCCATTCTGCTCAGTTCTGGAGTCCGGCGACGCCATCAGGAACAGATCGTCACCTTGCGGGAACGCGCCGACTGGCTCTGTCGGGAAATGGACGACTTGCGGGTGGCGCAATTCCATCGCCCCAGGGAACAAACGGGGCATGCCCCGGACTCATCACTGGACGATGCCCGCTACCAGACCGAAAAAGAAGCCTATGATCGGCTCTGGCCCCAGGTGTGGCACCTGCACGAACGCCTCGGCATGTTTCTCAGAGCCGTTGAGGCAGGCGAAGCATCCGGGGAGTTGCGGCTGGAGGCCCGCCATGCTGCCATTGAAGCCCGTAACCTTCTGAACCGGAACCGGCCTTTCTGCAGCGAAACCGTTGAAAGCCTGACCACCCGACTGATCGACACCGAAATCAAGGCACACCTGGCTGCCTGCCAGCACCTTGACCTTCAGAAAGAAGTCGCCAACGCTTCATCCAGTCACGACCGGCGGGTGCTCCAGGATAAATGCCATACTCTGCATGAGGGCGATGCCCGGGAGCTGATCAACCAGCTCGCCGCAACCATCCGACACCGGACCATACGAGATTCCTGAAAGCTTCCTACCCCTCCGTTCACAAACCTGGATTTACGTGTGATCCGGAACTTACCTGAGGAGGTAGAGTCTTTGTACTCTCTTCACTTCGGACGAAATGAATGAAACAGATTTTCAGATACACCGGCTGGTTTTTCGGCGCCCTGATTCTGCTGCTCGCCGGCCCCATCATGCTTGCAGCTAACGGTACCCAACCAGAGCGGAACAGCTGGCAAACCGCCAGCCGGGACAGCGCCGGTCTTGCGCCGCCTGCGGCCGAAGTCCATGAGGCCATTGTTCAGGTGTACGGCGCTCGAGCCTGGAGCTGGCGCGGATATTTTGCAGTACATACCTGGGTGGCCACCAAGGAGGAAGGTGCGGATCATTACAAAGTGCATGAGGTGACCGGATGGCGCCGGCACGTAGTGAACTCACGCCCGGATGATCCGGACCGCCACTGGTACGGTGCAAAACCGGAAATCTATGCCGATATTCGTGGCGAGGAAGCGCAAGCCATGATTCCGGGTATCTACAAGGCCGTAGCGTCGTATCCTTACGCAACCGAATACGACGCCTGGCCGGGACCCAACAGCAATACGTTTGTGGCCTGGGTGATTCGAGAGACGCCAGAGTTGAATGTCGCATTACCCAATCATGCCATCGGCAAGGACTATCTGGGCAGCCGGATAGGCGCTTCAACGCCTGGCGGTGCCGGCTATCAGCTCTCTCTGGGCGGTTATTTCGGTGTGCTGGCAGGGGTAAGAGAGGGGCTGGAGGTGAACATTCTGGGCCTGTCACTAGGGATTAACCCCCTCGCCCTTGGCATCAAGTTGCCCGGCCTGGGCGAGCTGGCGCTGAGGAATACTAATCCGATGTCTACCAACGCTGGCGAATGACTGCCAGCCGGGGAGTGGGTGAGCCTCCCAAAACACGCTCCTTCGGCACATCCATGTGACGCTTGGGCTCCGCCATCCATGGCTCCGCACAGTTTTGGGAGGCTCACCCACTCCCCAGCCTGCACCGGTCTTTGCGTCAGAGCTTGGCGAACTCCAGATAACGACTGGCCGCCTGTTTCTTTTCATCCTGACTGTTCAATAACTCGACGCGCAACCTGTCGATGATTTTGAAATAATCATCCAGCGGTGATTTTTTCTTGCCTTGCTCTTTTGATGCTTCGATGAAGTCCTGCTGTTTTTGGCGGATCTCGTTCAGTTTCTCCAGAGCTTTTTGTATGGCTTCGATTCTGGCATCCACAGGGCCATTACCGTTCGAGTTGCCGTTGCCGTTGCCGTTGCCGTTGCCGTTGCCGTTGCCGTTAGCATTGTCATTGCGCACGCCAAGCGACGTCACCTCTGCTGGGGCCTTCTCGGTGTTCTGTTCAGCCAGATCAAGCTCTTCCAGCGTGCGGACTTCGCCGTTGGTGGTCAGGTAAATGCCAGACGCCTTGATCTGCCCCAGAGGCACGCCCTGCGGGTTGGCCAGGGTAAACCGATCATCCGCGCTGTCTACATACAGGGCCTGCACGCCAACGTCCTTAAGCGAACGCAGGGCCTCGCCGCCATCCGCGGTTTGTACCCAGACCGACAACGACGAGAAGACCTCATCGTTGGCATCAATCCAGCGATTACCGTCGTCG
>Ga0209075_1004000_pt1 | contig 12003 bp, 9 predicted proteins | sample Stecom2011_FD_187523 | JGI IMG/M metagenome (GOLD analysis project Ga0209075, IMG submission 187523) | Agricultural soil microbial communities from Utah to study Nitrogen management - Steer compost 2011 (SPAdes) (version 2) | ecosystem: Environmental > Terrestrial > Soil > Agricultural land...
ATATCCGGTGTCCCCGCACTGAGGATCAGGGGACTTAGGCCTGCTTTAACCTGTTCCTCCACCAGATTAAGCAGCACCATCTCAGCCCCATATAATCCCCCGCTGTCGATCAGATGCAGTACCTTAATAGTCATCGTGCTCGTCACCCTACGCGAGGCGCCCAGATAACCTGCTTCTCACCCCTCACATATCGCCATGCGGCGTGGGCGGATGCCAGGTTCAACAGGCAAAAGTAATAGGGCAATGTGAGATAGAAAGGCCGGTTTTTCTCATCGTCGTAACGGCGGCCCAGCCATGCCAGCAGGTAAAAGGCGACCTGACCAAAAAAGAACAGGGTGTAAATACCGCCCTCTTCCAACAGCAGTAAATTGGTGAACGCCAGCCAAAGTAGAGGAATAAATGCCAGGTACCGAAGCAACTTATGAGAGATTAGTTGAACGGCGAACAGGCCATAATGAAACGGGTTCAACAGTTGCTTCATATCATGTAGCGCCCAAAGGGCTCTTAATGACACCCGTACCCGCATCCGAAACTCCCGCCCGGAATCGTCCAAGGCCAGCTCTTTAAGCACGGCTTCGGGTTCGTAGATAACCCGATATCCTTGCTCATTTACCTTCAGTGGCTGGACGAAGTCGGGAAGCTGGTCAGCATTCAACTGTTTGAACAGCCGCGCCCTAATCGCATCGATTCCGCCGTCCACACCAACGACCGAACCGATCCGGGTTTCTTTCTCCCGCAGCCAATTCTCGTACCGCATGTAGGCACTGCATCCATCACCAACCACCGATCCATCAGGATTGGCGTAGATCATCTTGCCGGTCACATAGCCTACTTCCGGGTCTGCAAAATTGCGCACCAGCTTACGCAAGGCATCAGGCTCATAGAGAGAGTTGGCATCCGAGAACACCAGAATCTCTCCCGATGCCAGGGGCGCAATGAGATTCAAACCTGCCGTTTTTCCCTGGCGGGGTGTCTGACGGATCAAGCGAATGGGAAAAGGAGCTTCCGACGCCAGGGCTTCTACCAAGGCATCGGTCCGATCCGTGGACTCATCGGAAACCACCAGAATTTCCATCAGCTCCCGGGGATAATCGAGCGCGATTTTGTTTCTTATGGTGTGTTCGATATCCTTTTCTTCATTGTATGCGGCGATCAGGATAGAAATCTTTGGCAGGTATCCCTCGTCTTTCGCCACGGGTTTCTGCTTGGCGCTGAGTAGCCTTACCAAAATGGGATAACCAATGTAGATGTAAAACAGGAGAAGTAGCGAACCCCAAAACAGAAACGTAATCACGCGACCTGCCTCCGGGCATCCTGGGACGAAATCAGGCCTTTGTCATGGAGCACATCCGCTACCGTTGTAAACTGGAACGACTCCATCAACTTCTCCAAACGGCTATAGCAGACATCGAGATTGTTGTAATGCCGGAAGCGGGAAAACCAGCTGGCTTTAACCCGCGGCTGGCCGGGATCGATCTCCCAGGGATGCAGGTAAAAGATAAAAGGCTCGCCCTTCCGGTTGATGGAGGACAGTCCCCAACGGCTGAACCAATAAGGGAAGAGCCGGAAGTAACCTCCACCAGCAATGGGAATCTTACGGTTCATTAAATTCAGTGTGGAAAGCGGAAACTCCACGATTTCCTGCTTTTGATCCGTAATCAGCCGGTATGGCAGTTCCGGCGTACCCGGCATCCCATAGCGATCATGATGCACAGGAAAAATACTGGAGTCGTAGATAAACCCGGCATCACAAAGGATATCCAGAGCCCAACGGGACTGGGCCGTAATGGAGTAGCTTGCCGCCCGATAACCTAATACCGGCTTTCCGATAATGTCTTCCAAAAGGGCTTTGGACTTGAAGGTTTCCTCGCGAAAGACCTCCGGTGTTTGGCTGTAAACCAACTGATGGCTATAACCGTGACTGGCGACTTCATGGCCAGCTTGGTAAATCCGACGCACCAGTTGTGGGTATCGCTCTGCAACCCACCCCAGAATAAAAAAGGTGGCTTTGGCGGAATGTGTGTCGAATAGTTCCAGCAGGCGCTCGGTGTTCGCTTCCACCCGACACTCCATGGAACCCCAGTCTTGCGGTGAGATGGTTTCACTCAGCGCGGCTACGTGGAAATAATCCTCCACATCGACCGTCAGGGCGTTCTTAATCATCCTGTCCTTATGCATTTGATGCCTCTGGCAAACTCATCATACGATCTGCTGCTGTTCCCTGGTTTTGGCACGCCCTACTTCCGATGCATCGCCGCAGCACCGGAAGCTTTCATAGCTCCAAATCAGTACCGTGGGTAATAAACAGCTTTCACCCCGATTCGCATTTCATCGTAGTCATATATCCCTTCGTCACTGGTCTGATCACGCAGCGCAACGAATCCTTCCAGTTGGAGATTTCGATAGAGGTTGGCCTTCAGCCCTATGCCGATCTCCCGCTCATTGTCCTCACGATCAAACTCGCTGTAGCGACGGTACTCATAAGTGCCGAACAGATAACCGGAGACCATGGGCGAAAATTGATGGTTCCAACGGGCAGTGATGCCATTGATTTCTTCTGTTTCACCCGTTGTCTCAAATTCCTGATGGCGACGGGCAACGGAAAAAGCTAATTGATCACGACCAGTGAGTTGCTGGCTGTACCCTGCCTCATACACCGTCAACCGAACCACCTGCTGCAGGCTGAAGGTAAAAGGCAAATCAAAAATCAGCACAGAGAATTGCGAGGAAGTATCCGTTAATTGATGGGATGCAAAGAGGTTGAGCTGCCCATCCGTGCTCATTTGATATCTGAGGGATATCTCGCCTTCCATGCCGTCATATTCATTTTGGCCGCCAAACTGTTCAGCTTCGGTCTGGGCATAGCCGCCCTCAATTCGCCAATCCAGGAACTCATGGGTTTTACTCAACCCCAGCGCAGCGGACCGGTTCGTCAACTCAACATCATTTTCGTAATACACCTGATCCACGGCGCCTGTCAGGGAAACGTTTAATAAGCTGGGCGTCAGATGATGCCAGGCAACGCTTCCGCCATAGCGATAGGTGTCGATCTGTGAGCTTTCCTCATAATCAGTACGGGCATAATTCGCGTTGAATTGGAGTCGATCCGCATTCGTAATCGGCAAGATATAGGTTGGCCCCGTGGAAAAGAAATTGACCCTTTCCCGGTTATCCGGGGTATTGGGACGTAACGAACTTTGCCGGGTATCACGTAAGTTTTCGGAGAAACGCCAGATCAGGCGCTGGGGGATCAGATTGAGCATCCCCAGCCAGGAAAGATCGACGGTGAGATCATTCCCGTAGGTATTGTTTTGATAAGTCTCAAACCCCAGCGAACCATCGAAGGTCTGATCAAGCATGCCCTCTTGGTTGCGGTAGGAGGCGCCAACAGTGGCGGTATGAACAATGTCATCCTGTTTTTCGGAGGTCCGACGAATGTTATCGGAATACTCCGAGGACAAGGACATCACCACGGAGACGGGCTCTGCCAAAGCCTGACTGGTCGATAGCACGAAAGCGGCTGACAGCAGAACAGGCGCAACGGTTTTAACGACAAGTTCCGACATTTTCTTCCCTGTGTCAGATTAAAAGTGATCGTTACAGACAGAACGACCGAAATTGGTTATAGGTTACCCAGCAATCGTGCCCGTATCGCTATCAAGCCTAGCTGAGTCGGCCCAAATCGGATGATCAGTGAAAGCCCAACCAGACCGTTGTGGTAGCCCTGCTCTCTCTGGATTAAAACCTTAGTTATTAATCACCACGCCGGCCAACTTTTCAGGATTCACAGCAGAAGCCGCCCTTAAGGCCTGCCCCTCTGTCACCCGCGCATGAGGCAAGACCAGCAACGTGTAATCACACAAATCCGACAAAATCCGCGCATCGGGGGAATCCGTAATAGAGGGCGCATCAATAATGACAAAACGATCTGGATAACGCCGGCGAATGGCATGCAGAAACTGCCTCATGCGGAATGATGTAAAAAATTCCGCTGCAGACTCTCGCCGACTCCCCGCCGGAATCAACCGCAAGCGCTTGATGCCCGTCGGATAGATAATGGTGGCGATATCCATATCGGCGTCTTCGAGAAAATCCGTCAGTCCCATATCTGGCGTCAGGTCCAACATTGAGTGCAAAGACGGTTCGCGAAGGTTACAGTCGATAATCAACGCCGTTTTTGTATGATCGAACGCAAAGGCCGCGGCCAGGTTGAGGGCGATGAAAGACGCACCGCCTCCTTCCACGGCGCTGGACACCACCAGTGAAAAGTTATTTCCTCCACTGAGTTGCAGCAGCCTGGTCCGCAGCTCTCTAAACCGGTTCACTGCAACACGGTCTTTGGATTCCGGATAGATAATTCGTCGCTCTTCCAGATCCTCCGGCGAAAGGATGCGTGGCTCCTTCATCCGAACGATCTGTTTACTGATAACGTACTTGTCCAGACTACCCGGCTTAAGCTCTAGAGAGCTCGGAACCAATATTTTTCCTTGTTCCCGGGGGATGATGCCGGTGTCTTCGTATTCTTCGCGATTGTCTTCCATTCCGTAGAGTTCGGAATCGGCTCTGGATTTGTTTTGCTCGCTCACAGTATTGCCCCCTGATACTTCATCCAGCTAATCCAGACGTACAGCACAACCGTCCCCAGTGCGCTGACTCCAATCAGAATCGTCCTGCGGCGATGGATTCTATGTTCAGCGGGAGTTTCTATATGAGGCACCGAAGCCAAGACCGGGATGCCCGTATTCTCTTCAAACACAGACCCGACCCTGACACGCGGGTCGATCTGCAATACACCGGCAATCAAACCGATGGGTGCCAACAGACCAACAAACAGCCCAGCGAAGGCAAAGTGCATGAACTGCAGCCCGGCTGGTGCCAGGGGATAAGCAGCGGGTTCATGCACCTTATAACTCAACCCCTGCCCTTCCACATCCAGGCGCATGGAAACACGGGCCCTTTCCCGCCGTTTAAGCAGATCATTATAAATTTCCCGGTTAACGTCATTATCTCGGGTCAACTCCGCCAATGTGGCTTTTTTGGTTTGGATGCGGGCCATCCGTGCATGCTCCTGCTCTAACAGTGCCTGCAGGGAGCGTTCCCGGGCCCGAACAGTGTCAATCTGGGCTTCGGTTCGCGCGACCTGGGTGCGCAACTCCTGATAGATGGGATTCAAGGGTGAGACTTCAGGAGTGCTGGACACTTGTGGCTGGCTCAGCTCGGCTGCAAGCGCTCCCTGTAATTCGGCCATTTGCTGTTTCAGACTGACAATATCGGGATAGCTGTCATGGTAGATCAACCGCAGGCTATCCAGCCGCTGCTGCATTTCGTCCAGACGCTGACGATAGAGGGCGCCCCGTGTATCCATGCTAACCAAACGGGATTCCCCTTTCAGTTGAGCCTGCAGGGCAGCCCGTTGCGCACTCAGCTCCCTGAGTTCGATATGGGCACTCTCAATGCCACGCTCCAGGTTTGCAATACGCGCCTGCACATCCGCTTCAGTGCCGTCTTTATTTTCAGACAGGAAGTTCTTTAAACGTTCCTCGGAAGCCTGTAACTGGGCCTGGTAGGCTTTGACCTGCTTATCAACAAACTCATAGGCGCTACGGCTTTCTTCCCGCTTGGAGGAGTCACTCTCTGCAATAAACAACTGGGTTAACTTGCTGGCTACCTGAAAGGTCCGCGCCGGATCGCTATCCGTGTAGGCGATTGTGAAAAAATTATCCCCACGGGGAATGATTCTGATGGTTTGTCGCAGCAACGCTAGAACTTCTTCCTGGCCGCTATCAGTTTTCACCGCTTCGCCCCAGATTTCTTCCTCGCGAATGAGTTGCCCCAGCACTCTACGGCTGTAGACAACTTCCCTTATGGCACTGGACTGATCCGGCAACTTGGTCGCAACGGCTGACCCTTCCATCAGGGGACGGATAATGTTTTTGTCATCAACAAAGATCGTCGCTCCAGCCTGATATTTTTCCGGCCAAAAGATACCAGCTACGAGAATGGACAGACTGACCAAAGTAAAAATGAAAAACGCAGTCCATTTACGTTTGCGTAATTCTTGAATCACTTCAAACGGGAGTTGTCCAAAAGGAACTTGCATAGTGTTAAAGATTCCTTCTTCTTATTGACGCTTCATCGTCTTATAAATCCGTCTTGTTATGTGCTCGAGATCAAGCTTCTTGGCTTTCTGTTCACCCCGGGCTCTGATCAGCCAAGAGGCTCCCTGGGTGAACTGTTAAAAAGCTCTTCCTGTAACGAGTTATAACAGCCTTTCCGGAATGGTCAGGATATCGCCGGGTTGAATGTCGTAATTGGTACGAATATCCCCTTTCAGCAGAATATCCTTCAAGTACACAGGCACCCCCACTGTCTCACCGCCCACTTTCCGGTACAACATTGTACTGTTGGCGTTCGCAAACTCGTTAAGCCCACCAGCACTCAACACAATGTCCAGCACCGTCATGCCTTCCCGGTAGGGCATAGTTGCTGGAGCGCGAACCGCACCGGTTACCCGAACCCGGCTCACAAACTCATGGCTGCCCATGCTCGTCACAACGACGCTCACTTGCGGCTCGCGAATATAGACAGCCAGTTTCTCCCTAATACTTACTGCCAGCTCCTCGGGTGCCAATCCGGCAGCTTGTACATCGCCAATCAAGGGCGCTGAAATCTTGCCATCAGGACGCACCGGCACTGAAACCGACAAATCAGGATTACGCCAAACACTAACCGAAACCACATCGGCCGGTCCAAGTTTATATTGCTCTAATTGTTTGGCTTTATATTGCAGCGCCAGATCAATCTTTTCCTGCGAGGCCCCATGCATGCCCGCACAGGCGCTCAACGTAATCGCAACCGCAATGACGGAAAGAGCCCGAACCTTCAATTTCCAATATTGCATTACCCACCTTCCTTCTGGATTTCCTTGACCAAGGCCTTCAAGACAGAAATTGTCTCACTCCCCTCTCAGACCTAGACGTGCACTAGTGCGCACCTTTCTTGAACAAGATTACTTCAACTGTCTGAATCAGGATAATCAAATCGAGCAGCAAACTTTGATTCTTCATGTAGTACAGATCGTAACGCAGCTTTTCCTTGCTATCCTCTTCACTATCCGCATAGGCAAAACAGAGTTGGGCCCATCCGGTAATACCCGGTTTCACCCGATGACGCTCGTTATAAAACGGGATTTTTTCCGCCAGTTGCTGCACAAACACAGGCCGCTCGGGACGAGGCCCAACGAAAGCCATATCGCCTTTCAGCACATTGAAAATCTGCGGCAACTCATCAATCCGGACTTTTCGAATAAACGCTCCAACGCGAGTCACGCGGGAGTCGTTCTTCTGAGCCCAGATCGCCTGGCCAGCCTTTTCTGCATCAACGCGCATGCTGCGGAACTTAATGACATAAAAGCTCTTGCCATTGAGGCCGACTCGCTCCTGCTTATAGAAAACCGGCGCTCGTAGCCCCTCTTCCAGTTTGATGGCCATAATGGTCAACAGCATTACAGGCCAGGTAACCAACAATAGAGCGAGGCTTGCCAACACATCGAAAGAGCGTTTGGAGAAGTTTTTGGCCGCCACTGCCCCAAAGCCGTCTGAGAAAATGAGCCAGCTGGGCTGAATGGCCTCGAGAGGAATCTTGCGGGCTTCCCTTTCATAAAAAGTGACCGCGTCCACCACATTAATCCCTTCCATCTTGCATTCCAGCAAGTCATCCAGGGGAAGATGCTTTCTCCGGTCATCAACCGCGACCACAATTTCGTCCACATTCTGAGACACGGCATAGTCACGTAGAGAGCTACCAAGGTCAACCACCTGCATTTCAGACGAGGGAACTTCCTCTTGAGAGGCAGGAACAAAACCTACGAAACAAAAGCCTTTTTTGTCGAGAGGACTGTTAAGCTGATCAAGCATCTCCTTCGCTCGCCGCCCCGCGCCCAGCACCAGCACCCGGAGCTTGAAAGCTTCTTCATCCGTGATAAAGAAAAACAGGCTTCTGGAAATGCCCAGCAGAAAGATCGCCAGTACAGATGCCAGGGCTAAAACCCCTCTCCCGAGGTACCACACCCAGTCTTCCAGTACGTAATAGATCAAGGACAAGGTTGCCGCCGCGATCAAGATACTAAGGATGGTTCTCAGCATCATGCCGGACATCCCTTCCTGCAGTTTGGCTTGGTAGACGCCCATCGCAGACATGGCCAAGAGATTCAGAGCCACGAAAACGGCACCCGTTGATGCAACCTGCTGGGAGTCCCACTCTCCGAAAAAGCGTAAATACAAGGCGAGATAGATAGCAGTACACAAAACCAATCCGTCAATAACACTCAGCACGACGAATGGCACGTGTAGATAGTGCCTGAATACACGTATGTGGGCCATTGATAATCCCTTTCCCAACCCAAAGCTAAAATGGCACAAAAAGTGGTTTTGTCGTTCTTAGATTTTCACCAGACAAATACAGACTGACGATACCAAGAGACATCAAATGCTATCAGAAAACTACAGTTCACAACACAGTGTTTCTACTGAAGCATGAAACAGACAATCCGGTTTGTCTACCTGAATAGACTCCTTTTTCTTCGCCCCGTTCCCACGCTGAACAGGATCAAGAAAACCACACACTTAAAGGCCGGGTTCCGTCAGTCGTCACCAGCATACGTATAAATGCCTATAACCCTGACCAATCTACAACTCCCTCAAAACCATGTTATTTTTTATTGTCGCTGCTATATAATCCGGTGCTCTGCACAAGGACCGCCTCCTCCAACAAGGAATCTCTCTCATGTTCGACTTAGATCGCGTCAAAATTTGTATCTTGGGCCTGGGTTATGTTGGCTTGCCACTGGCGGTAGAATTCGGCAAGCGCTATAACACCATCGGCTTTGACATCAACCAAAAACGGATTAATGAACTGCGATCAGGAGTTGATCATACCCGCGAAGTTGAGCCGGAACTCCTTGCAGAAGCCCAAAAGCTCTCGTACACCGATCAGATTGAAGAAATCCGCTCCTGCAATGTCTACATAGTGACTGTTCCCACCCCGATCGACGAGTTCAAAACCCCGGACCTACGCCCGCTCCAGTCCGCCAGCCGCACCGTTGGCAGCGTGTTGAGCGAAGGCGATGTGGTGATTTATGAGTCGACCGTCTATCCGGGGGCGACAGAAGAGGTGTGTGTTCCCATCCTCGAACAGATCTCCGGACTTAAGTTCAACGAAAACTTTTTCGTCGGCTATAGCCCCGAGCGGATTAACCCTGGCGATAAAACGCACCGGGTTACCAACATCCTGAAAGTCACATCTGGCTCAACACCTGAATCCGCTGATTTCATCGACGCTCTCTATCGTTCGATTATTACCGCGGGCACTCATAAAGCAGCCAGCCTCAAAGTGGCCGAAGCTGCCAAAGTCATTGAAAACACTCAGCGGGATGTGAATATCGCACTGATCAATGAGTTGTCCCTCATCTTTGAGAAGCTCGGCATCGACACTCTGGATGTACTTGAGGCTGCTGGCACCAAGTGGAACTTTCTACCCTTTCGCCCGGGCTTGGTGGGAGGTCACTGTATCGGTGTCGACCCTTACTATCTCACTCACAAGGCCCAAGCCGTGGGCTATCACCCGGAAGTGATTCTGTCCGGACGCCGTATCAATGACCGCATGGGCGCCTGGGTATCGGACCGCGTCGTACGTCTAATGACTCAAAGGCGCCTGCATGTGGTGGATGCCAACATTCTCATCATGGGACTCGCCTTCAAGGAAAACTGCCCGGATATCCGCAATACCCGAGTGGTAGATGTCATCAAGACATTCGAATCCTACCACGCCAATGTGGATGTTTATGATCCCTGGGCTGATCCCGAGGAGGCCCTTCAGGAATATGGCGTGAGCCTGATCAAACAGCCCAAGGAAGGCCACTATGACGCCATTATCCTCTGCGTGGGCCACCAAGAGTTCAAGGCAATGGGGGCTGAAAAGATCCGTGCGTTTGGTCGGCAAAATCACGTGTTGTTCGACGTAAAATACGTGCTTGATAAAGAGAGTGTGGACGCCCGCCTCTAAACTGGCCGCGATAAGCCCATCTTTACCGTACTCCGATATGTTAAAGATGGGCGCGCCCACAAGTGCAAAAACCATTGGTGTCATCAAAACCAATCCACTCACACCTCTAAGCCTAGGGCGTCCTCTAAATCTCCGCCCAGAGTTAGGTCCAGACCTATTCCGGAGAGGCAAAGACCGGCCCTACGCCCGCTGCTGGAATCAGATCACCAGTGCATCCATAAACCGATGAACGGGCATGACCTCCAACACTTGCTGATCTTGGCAAAGGCGAAAAATCTGCTCACATCGCCTTGGCGGGAAACGTGTCGCAAGATTGTCCCTGAATTTCTGTTCCAGCAACGGGATCGCCTCCTTCCGGCGTCGACGATGCCCGATTGGATATTCCACAGCCACCTTCTCCGTGGCTGAGCCATCAACAAAATACACCTGAACCGCATTGGCAATAGAGCGCTTGTCAGCCTCCAAATACTCTTGGGTATAACGGGGGAACTCGACGACCTCCATCTTTGCCCGTAACTCATCAAGGATCGGGTGGGCATGATGAAAGGCATCCTCGTAATGCTCAGCCACCAGTGCGCCAAACGCCAACGGCACTGCCGTCATATATTGCAGGCAATGGTCCCGATCCGCGGCATTGCTCAACGGCCCAACCTTGGAAATGATGCGTATGGCTGACTCATGGGTGGTAATGACAATTCTTTCAATCTGATGCAGGCGATCTTTGACCAGGGGATGTAACTCTATGGCAGCCTCCACCGCCGTCTGCGCATGGAACTCCGCCGGGAAGCGGATCTTAAACAGCACATTCTCCATCACGTAACAACCATAGGGTTGGGGAAGTCTAAACTGACGACGATCTTCCGGCTTCAACTGTTGATCTTTGTTGGTTTTACTAAACAGCACATCATAAAAGCCCCACTGGGGTGCCGTCAGCACGCCAGGAATCCCCATTTCACCCCGCATGGCCAAGTCCGCCAGACGCACGGCACGACTGGTGGCATCACCGGCAGCCCAAGACTTCCGAGACCCCGTATTGGGTGCATGGCGATAGGTCCTTAACGGATGACCGTCGACAAAGGCATGAGACAGTGCCGACAACAGCTGTTCCCGGTCAGCTCCCAATAAGTGGGCACAGACAGCCGTCGAGGCGACCTTCACCAAAAGCACATGATCCAACCCCACCTGATTAAAGGAGTTATCCAACGCGAGGATGCCCTGAATTTCATGGGCCTTGATCATGCTTTCAAGCACTTGTCTCATCGTTAAAGGAGCCAAGCCTTGCGATAGTCTTTTCTGGGATAAATGGTCAGCAACGGCAAGGATGCCACCCAGATTATCGGAAGGATGGCCCCACTCAGCCGCCAGCCAAGTATCGTTATAGTCCAGCCAGCGGACCATGGCGCCAAGATCCCAGGCGGCTTTGACTGGATCAAGGCGAAACTGGGTGCCCGGAACCCGCGATCCAAAAGGAACCTGCGTCCCCTCCACCAAAGGCCCCAGGTGCTTGGTGCACTCGGGAAAACGCAGGGCGAGCAGGCCGCAGCCCAGGGTATCCATCAGGCAGTGTCGCGCCGTTGCCAAAGCCTCCGGGGATGGCACGTCAAAATTGAGCACGTAATCGGCAATATCCTGCAGCACCTGGTCATAGTCAGGTCGGATGTTCAGATCAAAGGTGGCGGCCATCACAAGCTCTCCCGGTTACCCATGATCTGTACACCATAAACTAGAAAGCCCCGGAACCACTTCCTGGCCCGGGGCTTTCGATCTGACCATTATCTGCTGGCCACAGGAGTTTCCTAAAAAGAATCCCCCGGCACACGCACCCAGCCTTCCATCAGCACACGGGCACTACGACTCATAATGGCCTTGGTCACGGTCCATTCGCCGTTGATCAGCTTCGCCTCAGCCCCCACCCTCAAGGTTCCGGAGGGATGCCCAAAA
>Ga0209075_1004001_pt1 | contig 12002 bp, 9 predicted proteins | sample Stecom2011_FD_187523 | JGI IMG/M metagenome (GOLD analysis project Ga0209075, IMG submission 187523) | Agricultural soil microbial communities from Utah to study Nitrogen management - Steer compost 2011 (SPAdes) (version 2) | ecosystem: Environmental > Terrestrial > Soil > Agricultural land...
AAAAATATCCACATGACGGGAGAGGAGCTCCCGTACTTGCCGGGAATGCTTCTCAACCAAGGACCGGCGTTTAAAATAAAAATCATCACGATGTTCGGCAAAGGTTAATAGCGCCACTTTTGTTTTATCCATTTTCATCAGCCTTTCTTGTGCCCTGCACCACTGTCTCTCCCCCGTAGGGTATTACTCCAACCGTAGCACCCGGTCCATATCGTTGCAAAGCATTATCCAAAGCTACCTGTAAATCGGGTGTTTCCCGGAAACCAAGAGCTTTAATATCTTCACTGTTTAAACCGTCGGAATAACACAAAATTTCAGCGGCGTGCCCGCGCAGCCGGGCTTGACCCCAGGGAACGGATACTCCAATCTGATCCTTGACACGATTTTCCATTACCGCCCGGCGAATCTCCTCTTCCGTTCTGGTACTCCATGTTCGCAAGGTAACATCATGAGTAGGAGCATTTCCTGACAATCCTTCTTCCGCAGCGATGGCAAAAATTATTGTTCCCCCGTAACGCACACCAAAGTGAGCATAGCCGAAAGGTTTGAAACCCTGCCAGTAGTCACGGTCTGCCGGGTACGCCGAACAAAGCACCACATCTGCCAAAGCTGGTATTGTCGGGCGAAAAACTTTTTCCGCCAATTTTACCCCTTCTCTGTGCGCCAGGTCAAAATCGCCGGCGAACAAACCCACTGGCCTGCCCTGTGTGTCCAAAACAGTATTGATAATAAAATCCAGTCCCACCTCCCGGGCAACCTCAGTCATTTCTTTCCGTACAATACTTTCTATATTACCGGCCAGGGTCAACACCGACTCATGTTTAACCCCAAGGAGATGAGTCGCCGCCGTAGTGGCCACTCCACAGACACCAGGCTGGATTATTTTGGCTCCTCCGCTCCATCCGGCCATTACATGAGGAGTGATATTACCAATTCCAATTTTAAACTCCGCCCGGCAGACTTCCTTATGCACTTGTACCGGAGTGCCGTTGTTGGTGATTCCCAGGTCAAGATAATCTTCATCTCGGCCGGCATCACTCTGGAAGATATGATACTGGTGAAAAATCTCGTCTCCCAGACGTTCCTTTAATTCCATAGCAGTCATAGGACGGTGGGTGCCCAGAGCGATTATGATTGAAACCTGTGTGGTTTCGAACCCCAGGCGATGCAGGTACCGGCATAACGGCGGAAGGATAGATCTGACCGGTGTCGACCTGGTCAGATCATCCACCAGGATTAAAACATTCTTTTTCGTTGCCGCCAAACCGGCCAGCGCCGGGCTGCCGAAGGGTTTGTCGAGCAACTGGTAAAGCTCATCTTCTATATTCTCTATCACCGGCAGAGTCGCGGGCTCCGCTATGTAGAGCAGATTCTTTTCTGGGATCGTGAATGGTAAAATTTTGTTTCCATAAGGCAGTTTTAAAAACATTTTCTCCTCCTGTAATATGTATAATAGTAAGGTAAATCACTGACAAATCAAAAAATATTTTGACTGTATCAGGTCAAGCTATTTAGATGTAATTCTAACAACTATAAATGTTTTATCTTTTAATCTATTACCAACGATTATTCCGCCGGACGCTGAAGACAACATCTTACTTTTGCTGACAAGATGACCTTTCCACCAGTTCCGGGGAAAAAAGTAACAAGTGTCTTGATTCGAATTGTTTTTTTCCATCCAATCTTGAAATGAGCAATTCCGCAGCGGCTTTTCCCATTTCATACTTGGGCTGTTTAATTGTGGTCAACGGGGGATCACTCATTTCGGCCAAAATAATATCATCGAACCCGATTAGGGATAAATCCCGGGGAACGTGCAATCCTTTCGCCTTGACGCTTTTTAAGACTCCCAGGGCGGTCATATCATTTACGGCAAAAACCCCTGTAACTTCGGGTAATTCTTGCATTAATCGCTCGGCCATCCGAAACCCTGCCTCCATCTCATAACTGGTATCGCGGCCTTCTTTCTCTTCGAAATTGTCCTGCAGGATATATTCCGGCTTAAGGGGCAGCCCGTGTTTTTTTAACGCCTTTTTATAACCTTCCAAACGTTCCTGCCGGCTGGAAATATGCAACGGCCCGGAAAGAAAGGCAATTTTTCGATGTCCCAAGGAAAGCAGGTGCTCAACTGCCATTTCGGCTCCTTTGGTATTATCAAACATTACTGAATCCACTTCAGTATCGATAATACGACGGTCGAAGGCAACAATTGACATTCCATCTTTTTGCAGTTTTTGCACAGCCTGAGGATTGTAAGTCATAGAAGCAAAAATAATCCCATCCACCTGCCGGCCGGCTAAAGCCCTTATGTAACTGTTTTCTTTTTCTGCATTCCGAAAACTGTTACAAAGAAAGATATTATAGCCGTTTGCCACCGCCACATCTTCCACCCCTTGAGCAATGGAAGGAAAAAATGGGTTAGTAATAGAAGGAATAATCAAGCCGATAATTTTGGAACGCCTGGTTTTTAAACTTTGGGCCAAGATGTTGGGGCTATAATTCAATTTCTGGGCCGCAGCCAACACCTTTTGTCGAGTCTGATTAGAAATACGGGCGTTGGGGACATTGTTCAAAACCAGTGAAACTGTTGCCCGGGAAACCCCGGCTTTTTTTGCCACATCTTTGCTGGTAACACGGGCCAATTTTATCACCATCCTATTTACACGTGTTATTTTTGTACTGAAAATAATCTTTTTTTGCGTTAATGCTAACACGTTTGAGTAACATTTTTATTAACATAGACCTATAAAATACTGTTTAGCAACCTTCTGTTAACCTAAAAGGAACTCAAACAAGCACATTTACTACTGCTAACGTTTGATTAATCGTGTAATCATTTTGGCAAAAAAATTAAATTTGCTAACACGTTTTATCAATTTCTAACTAATAATTTCGACATTTTTTAAAAAACTCCTTCTTTTTTTAGAAAAAAATATATTTATAATATTAACTGCTTGATGAACTAGATCTGGATCCATAACCGAATAGACAAATTTTATTTTCGCCGGGCACGCTTACCGCGGAGATTGTTTTTTTGTTTGTTTTTCTGCCGGCAACTTCTCGCATCTCCAAAGACACTTTGCTGGGGAAGACCATTATTTTTACAGTAAAAACTACCGGTCAACCGAGAACCCCCTGTCGCTGTACTAAAATTTCGAGTTCCCAAGAATAAATGATGTATAAAAAAAATCTTCTTATAATCAGCCTTTTTAACTAAGTTGCTGATCATAAGAAGATTTAGTTATGCCGGGTTTATTGACTCAAACATGGTATAAATAGTGTTTAATTGACGTCAAAACCCAACATTTCAAGATGCCTGCCGATATGGTCATGGAGAAATTGAAAGTAAAGATTCTCATTTTCCAAAAGGCACCGGTAGATATCATCACGGAAAAGGTAATTACCCCCCGCATCCCGGGCCTGTAATATCTCTCCGTATGTGATGTGTATAATTTGCCTGGCGTCGTCCTTATTCAGCAAGGTTATCAACTCTTCATCCGTCAAACTATCCACAGGCGGAACAGCGGCGGGGTCGGCGGAGATATGATAATATTTCTTTGCTTCTGCCAGGCGTGTGAGAGCAAATGCGTGAATCTTGCGGTATAGCTCCGGTTCCGCCTGGATGATTACGCGTACGGCCTCCAGCCAATTGGTGCCGGCGGTCTTTAAGTGAAAAGTTTCTTTACTTTCCCGCCCAATAATAGGGAAAACGCTGAATTTGTCACTGCCCGAGTGAATGCTCAGTTTGTACCCGAAATGTTCGGCAATCCGCTGGTGTTCCCGGAATTCACGGGTGAATTCTTTTATGTCCCCCCGGTAATCAATCCCTTTTTGAAATTCCCCGCAAAACCGGGGCGCCATGCTGTCCACCTTGACCCCGGCCTCTATAAGCTGGGCGGCGACAAAAAAGTGTCCCAGAGGATGGGTGGAAGTCGTGGTTTCATCAATAGAAATCTCAAAATCGACCCCTCCGGCCGCCGGAGCAATCAACTCTTGAAAAACATGAACGGCAAAATCCACAGCTTCCTGGTAAATCGCGACATTAAGCCGGAGATCGTCAGGGGTAAATGACAGGGTTTCTCCACTTTTCAGGGTAAATTCCCGGCCTAAAAAACGGGATTCCAAAGCACGTTTTTTTTCCTGAGGAAGCGCTTGGTAAACCTGGTCGATTTCTCCGCTGTCCGTTTCCTTCAGGTCATGAATATGCTCGGAACAATCCAGGGTGATCATAGTGTACCCTTCCGCCAGGGCTTCTTTAATGCCCGCCATGGTTTTCAAATGATCGCCGTCGGCGCCGAAACCTTCTTGGTAGTCTTCTTGAAAAACCGCCCAGACGGCATCAGAAAGCACTCCCCGGAAGCTCCGACCGGTTAAATCAAGTTCCCGCTTGGACTGTTGGGCCAGAACCGGTCGGATTTTTTTCTTCTTAAGCAGCCGGATATGACCCGGGGAGGCCGGTCCCAATCTGTCGCCCAATCCTATGGTCGTCTTGTACTTCGACAACGGAACCGGACGGGTAAAAGGGAAATATTTTTGAATAATTTTACTGTTTTTTTCCGACAAAGGACATTCCTTAAAACGAACATCACCCGCGGATTGTTCTTTTCCTTCCAGTTCCTGGTAAAGCGGTGAATCGCCTGTAACCACCAACTTCTTGGCGGTGTTTTCTTTAACCAGAAACAAAAAGGAGTTTGCCAGTTGATGGCAAGACTCGGAATATATTTCCGGAATCTTCTTCGCCTGTTGTTTTAAGGCGAGAAAATCCTTCTCACCGGCTTTTCCCGCCGCCTGAATAAAATACGCCACATTACGCATTTAAAGACCTCCAGTTTGTAAATTATGAATCCGGCCCGCCGTCAGGAAAGGCGGACTTTTGTACCCACAACCCCAAGGCCGGATTTTTAATAAAGTAAACCTCTTCCCCGTTGGGCATAGTATTGAATCCTTCCTGTAAAACATGAGGATTATATCTTTTTTCCGCTTCCTCCGGCGTCATGTAAGCAAAGCCCACCTGCTCGATTTCAGTTTTTTTCAGGAACCCCGGAGCGTAAATAACCCGGAATCTCCCTTCTGAAGACCCGTGAATAAGGTGGGCGGCGGCAGAAAGATTACTGCGTAAGTCCTCGCCGGCGGCAGCCAGTTCCAAGATACGGTCTCTCCCCACATACCCGTATTTCCGAATGAGCTTGTCAATCATCTCATCCTCCCCGAACTGTTTTAATCCCGGGGCAATAATGACAAGTTCCCCGCCGTCGGCCACGGCCATCCGTGTCCGGTAAATCGCCTTGTTTCCCAGCCAAGTGCTTTTAAACTCCGCCGGATCCAGGTAAACGACTACTTTTGGCAACGGCTTTTCCAAGAAAAAGATGTTCCGCTGCCGACTGCACCGGACGGCTTCTTCGAAAAGCCGGCGGTTTCTCCCGATATAAAGGCCGTTGAGCCGGAGTTCGTCATTAAGGCCGGTGGTGGTAACCGTTAGAATATACTGCAACGGCAAATCACCTAAAAACCGCTCCTCAGCATGATCAAAAAGCCGGCGCACGGGTGAATGATCCCGCCCCATTATCTGTTCCATCCCGCAGGCGGCCCCCAAAAAATGTGACTTGTCAATAATATTTTTCCCCCCGCAGCCGACAAAAATATTTTTGTTGTAATTGGCCATTCCCGCCACTTCGTGGGGGACCACCTGGCCGATGGAGACGATCAAATCGTAACTTTTATCCACGAGTCTCTTATTAATCTCCACCGCCACGGAATAGCGAAGCAAATCACCGGAAAGATGGGCCACATAGCCTGCGGGAATCTCGCCGATTTTAACAACGTCATTTCGCCAGTCATGCACAGAAAATCTTTCCGCCGGAATCCCGCCGAACATCGTTGTCCTTTCCTGTTCATTCATGGGGGCATGCGTACCCAAAGCCGGCATAATATCTACCCGGCAGGCCGGAGAAAGCACCCGGTAAATAATTTGTGTAATCATGCCCGCCCCGGAATGGCTCCGGGTAAAATCAGGCGGCAGCAATAACACTTTTTTCAGGTTGACCTGCAGGTTGTCCAACCACGCCCGCACGGCCTCCTCCACCTGCCGCCGGTTCAGAGCTTCACCTTGCAAACTAAAGCTTTTCACCCGCTCCCTCTCCTTTCTTTTCCGCCGGGTTAGTCCACCGGGTCGCTGGTTACTTCCTTCCCCGGCGCCAGCCACTCGGTATGGAAGGTACCGGGCCGGTCAATTCGCTTGTAAGTATGCGCCCCGAAATAATCACGCTGGGCCTGCAGCAAATTGGCGGGTAATCTTGAACGGCGATAACCGTCGAAATAAGCCAGGGCGGAGCTGAAAGCCGGCGCCGGCAGTCCAAGCTTTGCAGCAGCGCTTACCACAAGCCGCCAATCCTCCTGGGCGTCTTCCACCGCTTCCTGGAAATAGGGCGCCAGCAAAAGATTGGCAAGTTCCGGTTGGCCGGTAAAAGCTTCTTTGATCCTTTCCAGGAACTGAGCGCGGATAATACAACCACTCCGCCAGAGCAGCGCAATATCGCCAAAATTGAGTTCCCACCCGTATTCTTTGGCCGCCTCCCGCATCAGGGCAAATCCCTGGGCATAGGAACATATTTTGGATGCATACAAGGCTTTACGGATGGCCTCAATAAACTTCTCTTTGTCGCCCCGGTAGACACCGTCCGGGCCGGAAAGAATTTTCGCAGCGGCAACTCGTTCTTCTTTTACCGCCGACAGGCAACGGGCAAATACCGCTTCTGTAATGGTTAAGGTGGGAACACCTAAATCCAGCGCCGCCTGACTGGTCCATTTGCCTGTTCCTTTTTGCCCGGCGGTATCCAAAATCATTTCCACCATGGGTTTGCCGGTTTCTTTATCAGTTTTGCCCAGTATATCGGCGGTAATCTCCACCAGATAACTGTTTAATTCCCCTTGATTCCAGTTGCTGAAAATTTTGTGCATTTCCTCATTTTCCAAGCCCAGACCATGTTTCATTATATAATAGGCTTCGCAAATCAACTGCATATCCCCGTATTCAATCCCGTTGTGCACCATCTTCACAAAATGACCGGCGCCGTCCGCTCCCACCCACTGGGAACACGGAGTACCGTCCGGTACTTTGGCGGCAATTTTTTGAAAGATCGGCGCCACATGAGACCAGGCGGCAAAAGATCCTCCCGGCATAATGCTGGGGCCTTTTAAAGCTCCTTCTTCACCGCCGGAAACTCCGGTTCCTATATAAAGGAGCCCCGCGGCCTCCACTTTTTTTGTGCGGCGAATGGTATCCGGAAAATGGGAATTACCGCCGTCAATTATGATATCTCCTTTATCCAGGCAGGAAAGCAATTGCTCGATTAGATTATCCACCGGCTTGCCGGCCTTGACCATAAGCATAATCTTCCGGGGCTTTTTGACCGCGTTCACCAATTCTTCTAAGGAATAAGCGCCGGTAATTTTCTTCCCCTTTCCTTTACCTTCTAAAAAACCAGTGGTTTTTTCAGCGGTCCGGTTGTAAACCGCCACCGAAAATTCCTTGCTTTCCATGTTAAGTACCAAATTTTGCCCCATTACCGCCAGGCCAATCAAACCAATATCCGCTTGTGCCACAAAAATCATCCTCCTCATATAATTTGTTGCCTTAATCAATGCTGTTTTTCCCAGGGGGGAACGGACGGCAGCCGTTTTTCAAATTCGGCGACCAGTTTTTCTTCGTAAGATCCTGCATAACGCCTGCTTATAAACCTGTCCAAAGCCTCTTCGTAAAACCGTTGCCAGGAAGCCGCTTCATCTTCGGGATTGATTGGATAAAAAAGAACATTATTGGCTTTGGCCGCCTTTAAATCACCCAGGGCGTCGCCGATCATCAATACATGATCATCTGCATACCGGCCACCCTTGGCCAGGCGGAGATGCTCTTTTTTATCGCCCATTTCCTGGCCGGCGATAACCTTGATATGTTTGGCCAGACCATGTTCTTTCCACTCCCGTAGCAAGGCTTCACCGGGCGTAGCCGAAACGACAACGCAGTCCGCGCAGGAAGAAATCTTCGCCAAACTTTCCCGGACGAACGGGAAGGGAGGAATACCCTTCACCATCTCGGCCACAACCTTGTTTACCTCTTTAGACCAAAAAAGTACTTTGGCGAGAATGGGGTCGCCTGTTTTCTCCACCTCTTTTTCCAGGGTAGGAAGGCCCAGGCTGTCCGCGCTTTCAATCCACCGGCGCAGGGACTCCATATCCGGCATGGTAAAACCGCGTTTTAGCACTTCTTCTCTTTCTCCCGCGAGCGTGAAAGTTTGCAACAAGGCCGGGAAACGATTCGAGCCCCGCCATTGGGAATAAAGATTGACAAATTCCTGGGCTTCCCGGACATATCTGGAAACAGCCTGTAGCTCCCATATCTTTATTGTAGTAGGAATAAAGCATTCTTTTTGCTTGATTTCCATGGTATCGAAAACACACCCGTCAGAATCGATTCCAATCAGAAACTCTTTTTCTCTTTTAAAATCCAAAAACGGCTGTGCGGGGTTGTTACCCATTTTTCTCCTCCATTGCTGTCGTTTGTAACCAGTCTTATTCTGCTTACCATTCCTTTAAGATTTACTATACTCCGCTAAAAGCGGAAAAACCACCATCCACCGGAACTACCACGCCCGTAACGAACTGTGAGGCGTCAGAAACCAACCACAACACTGTTCCCACCAAATCCTCGGGGTCTCCAAAACGGCCCGCGGGCGTGTGGGCAACAATTTTTTTCCCTCGCTCTGTTAACTCACCTGTTTTTTCTTCAGTCAACAAAAACCTGTTTTGAGCAGTCAAGAAGAAACCGGGAGCAATGGCGTTTACCCTGATTCCGGCTGATGAAAAATGTACTGCCAGCCACTGGGTAAAATTAGAAATAGCCGCCTTGGCCGCTGAGTAAGCCGGAATCTTGGTCAGAGGCCGCAGAGCGTTCATTGAGGAAATGTTAAGAATTACTCCCCGGCCCTGAGCGACCATGTTTTCTCCAAACACCTGAGTTGTTAAAAGGACACCGAGGAAATTCAAGTTAAAGACAAATTGAATACCTTCAGTTTCCAAGTGAAAAAAGGTCTTCATTTCCGGAGATTTATTAACCAAATCACCCGGCAGCATCTGCTCCTTTGTTGTTGTAGCCCTGGGGTGATTCCCTCCGGCTCCGTTGATCAAGATATCAACCTGGCCAAATTCTTGCCTGACAAGGTCTTTGGCGCGGTGCAAAGCGTCCTTGTCCAAAATGTCCACTTTCACAGCCAACGCCGAGCCGCCCCGGCTTTTGATCTCCCGGACCACTTCCCGGGCTCCTTTTTCATTAAAATCAAGGATCGCCACTTTAGCCCCTTCCCGGGCCAGAGCACAAGCCAACCTGCCGCACAAAACACCGGCGCCGCCGGTAATGACCACTGTTTTTTCTTTTACCGTAAAAAGCCCGCTCATTTTCCCACCTTCCTTTCTTGTTTCTATGTTCATTCATAAAAACTCTCAGTTCCGGCCGGTGACCGTGCCGGTGCTTTCCCTGAACACCAAAGACGGAGTGAGAATCGTTTTTTGCGCCACCTGCATTCCCTGCAACACGTTATAAAGAGTCTGTACCGCCCCTACCGCCATGGCTTCTGCCATACTGTCCACTGAGGTCAACCCGGGAATAGTCATTGCCGCCAGTATGGAATTATTATAGCCAATCACCGCCACATCCTCCGGGATCCGGCGGCCTAATTTTGTAAGCGCTTTCATTACCCCGGCAGCTGTCACATCTTCTCCTGTAATAACAGCGGAAAAGTTCTTTTTTTCCTCGTGAAGCCGGAAAATCGCCTCCTCTCCTCCTTCCAGACTGCGCGGAATCTCCATAATTCCGGTATCATCCAGGCCGTTTTCTCGCATCCCGCGGCGGAAACCTTCCAGTTTATCCAATCCACTGTAACTCTTGGTGTCAATAAAATAATAGATCTTTTGGTGTCCCATTTTCACCAGGTAATCGACGGCCTTCTCAATCCCCTGAGCGTCATCGCACAGAATGGAGTAGATGTTATCCCCAGGCAAAAAACTGTTAACCAAGACTACCGGCACACTTTTCCCGGCCGCCAGGATATGCTTGTTTCCGGTACGTTCTTTAAATACCGACCCGACTAAAATCAAACCGTCAACTTGTTTTTCCAACATAACCTGGATGTACTTCTTTTTTTCTTCCGGCTCGCCGCCGGTGTTGGATAAAATCACATTATAACCTAATTCTTTAAAACAACGTTCAACAGTATAGGTTACTTTGGCAAAATACAAATCCCTGATGTCCACAGTCAAGACACCAATGGTTTTCATGGAATTCATCACCAATCCCCTGGCCACCGCATTGGCGACGAAATTGGTTTGTTCCAAAATTTTCTGCACCCTTTGCCTGGTTTCCAGTTTGACCTTTTCCGGTTCATTGAGCACTCTTGACACAGTGGCAATGGAAACGCCGGCCAAGTCGGCTATGTCTCTCATTTTCATTTTCTTCACCCGAATTCTACGTCTAATGTTTGAAACGCCGCCTACGCCTAAAAGCGGCGTAAAAAACATCACCCGGTAATATCGAGAAAGCTATGAAAATTACCATAAAACAGTTGTTCCACATCCCGGCGGATCTCTTCTTCTGAAAGCTGCCAACCGGTTGCCGCCAAATCGACATATTTTTCCTGTAAAACACGGGATATAATCGTACGGCTGTGGGCCCACTTATAGACAAGCTGGTCCAATACACGGGCATCGGAATGCTGTGGAATACAACTTAAACCCAAAAGTTCCAGGCGCATCGCAGTTATCTCTTGTACCAGGCTTGGATTATTCAAAAACCACCAGCACCCGAAGGGCATAAGATTCCCGAACTTGCGGGCGCTTACACATAGTTCGTGCTGGTTTTCCCGGGAAAGCAATGTCACGAGAAATTTATTCTCCGGGTAAGCCCGACAAAGATTTTCCACGGTTTCAATCTCGGCTTTCCCCACACTATCTCCGGCCAGAAGCAGTGAGGGATTGACCAATTTTTTCACCCCGATCATCAGCGCCAGGGGACGACCGCTTTCCCGGCAGAAAGGTAAAATCGCTTCTTCCATTATGCGGCCGCAGGCCGATTCTTCCGGAAAACAAAAAGACGGGGGTAAAGAAACCGCCAGGTACAGGGGATCCATCTTCCGAGCCCAGTCTTTCAGAAAACGCCGGATTTCCGAAAAAGTACGCCCGGAAAAACCCGGTTGAACATCATAGCCGTCAGCCTGCAAACTACCAACAGCTTCCGGCCAAGTATTCAAAAGCTTATCCAGTCTTAACGCCGCCAAAAAGCGCTCATCTTTCCGCAGCCCCTGTTCCCAAAAAACAGTTTCTTCCCGGTCAAAGGGATCGTTGGTCATCACCAAGGCTTTAAGACCTGTTTTCTTAAAAACCAATTCTACGTGTTCTTCCGGGCTGAGACCGGCAAAAAAGGCCCGGTATTCCGCAAGATTACGGGAACCGGGATCCAATCCCAACAACCGCAAAGTAGTCAATACCCCCCGGCAGGACTCGCTGACCGGAGAATTTTCCACAAAAAGTGTCCGCCAAACCAGATCCGCCTGCTCGGTAGGGGAAAGCCGCCAAAAATTCCCGGTCTTCTCCGGCAGGTAACGTAGTGTCTCCGCAACCAGGTAATGATAGGTTAAAAGATCGTCCACACCTCTTAAGAGCAAACTCCCGAAGGTGGGCGGGTAAAGATGGGTATGTACATCCACAAGAGGAGTGTTTTGTACAATCTCATCAACTTTTGCCTGTAAATCCGTGAATTTGGTCATTCGTCAGGCTCCTTCTTTTAATTTTTGAAAGCGCTTACATTCAGTATATCAAAAACTCAAGTAAACATCAAGCCCTCTTCCGCGGTTATTATTTCCGCCGGTTGGTAAACATTTATTAGAATACATGCTCATAGATGCAGGAATCGGGAAATTTTTTCCGAAATATATATTATCATGGTGTTCTTATCT
>Ga0209075_1004003_pt1 | contig 12001 bp, 9 predicted proteins | sample Stecom2011_FD_187523 | JGI IMG/M metagenome (GOLD analysis project Ga0209075, IMG submission 187523) | Agricultural soil microbial communities from Utah to study Nitrogen management - Steer compost 2011 (SPAdes) (version 2) | ecosystem: Environmental > Terrestrial > Soil > Agricultural land...
AAAGGAATAACTTGATAGCTTGGTTCGCCAGATACCTCTAATGAGATGATCGCCAGCTGGCCACGGCTTAAGCGATCGAATACTGCTTGGTCGACATAAATAAACTTAACTTTTTTACCATCGACAAACTGATATTTGATATCGGCACGGTCGCTGTTAATGCTGTTGGTTTTTACTAGCTGTTTAATTTGTGCAGTAATGGCTTTAGCCTGTATTTCTTGTTCTCTTTTGAGGTTTAGCTCACGGTCACGGGCGGCTTTTTCACGTAAGGCTTGTTCGGCTTTTTCTTTTACCGCATCCAGCTGGTTTTCTTGACCGGTACGTTGTAAGTGGTCTTGAACTTTCATTTCTTTAGCGGCTTTTTTGGCTTTTTTCTTATCAACTAAGCCGGCTGCTAATAATTGTTCTTGTAATGATTTAGCCATGTTGTTATTTCCAAACACCAGCAGGAATAAAGTCAGAAAGTTGGTCTATTGTAGCATCGCGCTCATCAATACTATTGGCGACTATGGTGCAGTGGCCAAGTTTACGATTCGGGCGAGCTTCTTTGTTATACGAATGGTAAAAAGCGTTTTCTAAAGTAGCAGCTTTGCTGGCCGGTTCTTCGCTGCTAATAGCATTAATCATAGCGACAGCGGCGTATTTAGCGTCTGTGTTGCCTAATTGGCGGCCAGAAATGGCTAACACATGATTACGGAACTGGCTGCACTGTGCGCCTTCTATGCTCCAGTGGCCGGAGTTATGCACGCGTGGTGCGACTTCGTTGGCTATAAAGCCTTCTTCAGTTTCAAATAATTCTAACGTAATAGTGCCGACATAATCTAAGCTGTCAGCCAGCTGTTTGATGTAGCGTTCAGCCAGTGCGGTTTTGTCTGCACTTAGGCCTTCAATAGGGTAGAGCGAATAACGCAAAATACCTTCGTGGTGGGTGTTTTCTGTCATCGGCCAAACAACCATATTGCCTTGTACGTCGCGGCTGGCAATAACGGAGGTTTCACGTTTAAAGTTTACAAAGGCTTCGGCGATAAGCTCGCGGTTACCAATACTGTCCCAAGCGGCTTGAGCATCTTCAGGGGTGCGTAATACAAACTGACCTTTGCCGTCGTAGCCTTCGGTGGTGGTTTTCATAACGATGGGTAAACCAAGGGTTTCTATGGCGCTATGTACGTCTTCTAAAGAGTTCACTGCGTAAAAGTCTGCAGTAGCAATACCGGCAGCACGCAATGCCCGTTTTTCTAGTAGGCGGTTTTGAAAGACTTTTAAGGCCTCGACGCTGGGGTAAACCTTAGCGGCGATGGGTTCAAGTTTGGCAACAATATGAGCAGGAATGTTCTCTGTTTCATAACCCACACGGTCAACACTGGCTAAGAAAGCATCCAGCGCTTCTTCGCTATGAGCGCGTAGGTCATACAAAGAAATTTCTATGTCGGTTAAGTCAGTGACGCTGTCTTGCAGCATTTGGCCTAGTTGGCCATTACCTAAAATACCTATTTTCATTTGTTACTCTGTCTTGTTTAAACCAGTAGGGCGTTATGCTGTTTTATGCTTAATTGCTAACCTTAAACTCTAGGGTCAGGCTCAGCTAGAATAGTAGCGGTTTGTTGCGCACGGAATTCGTCTATGCGTTTTAACAATACGTCATCGGCAACGGCCAGTATTTGTGCTGCTAATAGACCTGCGTTTTTAGCGCCAGCGTCACCAATCGCCAAGGTACCAACAGCAACGCCACCAGGCATTTGCGCAATGGACAGTAGAGAATCTAAACCTTTAAGCGCGCGTGATTGCACCGGCACACCTAGTACTGGTAAGGAGGTTTGTGAGGCACACATACCAGGTAAATGCGCAGCACCACCGGCACCGGCAATAATAACTTTGACGCCACGACTTTGTGCACTCTTGGCATAATCAAAGAGTAAGTCTGGGGTGCGGTGAGCAGAAACTACTTTTACTTCATAAGCCACGCCTAGGCTGTCGAGCATATCTGCGGCGTGTTGCATGGTGGGCCAATCGCTTTTTGAGCCCATGATTATTCCTACCGGTACGGTCATGACGTATCCTTAAATAGTAGTGCTTATAATAAAGAGGGCGGATTTTACCACTATCTTGAGGGGAATACTAAACTGTTAATACTTGCTAGATAGAGGCTTGTACTGCACCAGAAAGAACATCGGGCTGCCTTAGCAACCCGATGGTGGTTTCTTCTAATATGAAAGAAGTTTAATGGCTTATAAACTAATACGACCACTGTTGATGTCAGTTTCAACACTCGCAGTAAGAGGTTCGTAATGGCTGTCTTTGCCTTGTAATACTAAGATTGGCTCGGCCACTTGGTCTAAATGGTAGGCTTCTTTCTTTAGTTCTACTTTGCGGTATTTAAAGGTACCAGTGACTTCTTGTTGTTCACGTACACGTAAGAACACCGGAATGGCATAAGCCGGTAGCTTTTCACGCATGTGATTGGTTAAGGCGGCCCAGTCGACGCTGCTTTGACCTTCTTTAAGCGAAACAGAAGCCATGCCTGCACGGCCGTCGGTGTTTGGAATTTCTACACCATAAGCAACAGCGTGTTCGATGCCTGGGAAGTTCATTAACATGGATTCAACTTCTGTGGTGGCAACGTTTTCGCCTTTCCAGCGGAAGGTGTCACCTAAACGGTCAGCAAAGGCGACGTGTTTGAAACCTTGGTTTAAGACAAGGTCACCAGTGTTAAACCAGCTGTCACCTTTCTTAAATACGTCGCGGAAGATTTTCTTGTTGCTGTCTTCTTCGTTGGTGTAACCATCAAAGGGTTGTTTGTCATTAATTTCAGTAATTAATAGGCCTACTTCGCCTTTCTTAACAGGTACCATTGAGCCTTTGGCATCACGGATGGGTAAGTCATTCTCAATGTCGTAAGCAACAATGTTATATGACAACGGGCAGATACCGGCTGTTTTATCGAGGTTTAAGGCGTTGGTGAATACTAGGTTACATTCACTGGCACCATAGAATTCGTTAATGTGTTTAATATTAAAACGTTCTTTAAATTCCATCCAAATATCAGGGCGTAAGCCGTTGCCAATAATTACCCGTACTTTATGGTTCTTGTCTTGGTCGTTGGGTGGGTTATTTAACAAGTAGCGGCAAAGTTCACCGATGTAGCAGAATGCAGTAGCACCGTGTTGGCGCACCTCATCCCAAAAACGAGACACACTGAACTTACGTGAAATAGCCACACAACCACCTGCGCCAAGCACCGCCGCCATAGAAACGGTTAATGCGTTGTTATGGTACAAAGGTAAGCTAACGTATAACACATCGTTTTTAGTCATACGCATGGACGCTAAACCCATACCCGCCATCGATTTAAACCAACGGTAGTGAGTCATTACCGATGCTTTAGGTAGGCCTGTAGTACCCGAAGTGAAAATGTAATAACAGGGCTGGTGTAACTTAACTTCTTTAGTAGTCACTGGGTTTTCAGAAGGCTGGCCGACAATTTCTTTGGCTAACTCTTTATAAAGAGCAGGGCAGGGGATTTTGCCGTCGTCTTTAATGTAGAACAGATTTTTCTTTAACGCATCGGGTAAAGAGTCTTCTATCGTCGACATGTTTTCTAGAACTTCCTCACCCACAAAAATCGCTTTAGGGTTGGTTAAGTTAATGCTGTGCGCTAATACCTCACTACGTTGTGAGGTGTTGATCATACTGGCGATGGCACCTAGCTTTACGGTCGCCATTACGGTAACTAAAGTTTCAGGGCGGTTATCAAACATAATACCAACGCTGTCACCGGTAGTAATACCAATGGTCATTAAGTAATGAGCAATGCGGTTGGCTTGTTCGTTAAGTTCGCGGTAGGTCAGGGTTTGGTCTTGGTAGCGAACAGCAATATGGTTTGGTTGGGCAGCCGCTTGTTTTTCTAATAGCAGGCCAATAGAGTTTTTCTTATGTGGCTTTGCAGCTATCAGTGCGCCTAAACCTTTTAAAGTTGTGCCAATGTTAGGCAGAATTGCGGTTGCACCACGAATGACGTTAACTAGGTTAACTTCGCGGGGCTTTAATTTGGTTTGAATGGTTGAATTAGCTTCGGCTGTGTCTAAAACAGCAGTGTTTGCAGAGCGTGTCATGAGAATGAAACCTTTTTATTTATTAGATTTATTTAGATGGCCATGCCAGAGCGCTATAGATTGACATGAAACTCTAGCTAGGCCAAGTATCTTAGTTTTAAAACCGTATAATTAACGTAACTCTGCTGAAGATTTACCTAGTAAACGGCGTGCGATAATCAGTTGTTGGATTTGCTGGGTACCTTCGAAAATATCTAAGATTTTCGAATCGCGCGCCCATTTTTCTAACAATTCATCTTCGTTGTAGCCTAGCGAGCCTAATAGTGCCACGCAGCCTAAAGTAATTTCATTACCGCTACTGCCTGCTTTGGCTTTAGACATAGAAGCTTCTTTTGAATTAGGAATGCCGTTGTCTGCCATCCAAGCTGCCTTTAAGGTAAGCAAACGAGCGGCTTCCCAGTTGGCTTCGTAACGATACAGCTGTGCTTCTAACTGCGACAAACTTTTAGCGTTGCCTTGGTATTTGGCTTCAATGCCGTGTTTTTTAAGTATTTCCCAAGTGCGCTCTAAAGCTGCTTTCGCTAAGCCTACAGCCATGGCAGCTACAACCGGGCGAGTGTTGTCGAAGGTTTGCATAACACCGGCAAAGCCTTTGTCGGTATCAATCTCTTCTGTGCCTAACAGGTTTTTGGCCGGTACACGGCAGTCGCTAAAGGTAATGGCGGCAGTGTCTGAGGCTTTAATGCCGAGTTTCTTCTCTAGGCGCACAACCTCCATACCGGGGGTGCCTTTTTCTACTACAAAAGACTTAATAGCAGCACGTCCAATAGAACGGTCCAGACTAGCCCATACCACGACGGCATCAGCTCGCTCACCTGAGGTAACGAAGATTTTTTCGCCATTCAAAATATAATGGTCACCGTCTTTTTTAGCGGTCGTGCGAATGTTAGCCGAATCTGAACCGGTGTCTGGTTCGGTAATGGCCATCGCTGCCCACTTGTTGCCAAATCGTTTCAGTTGTTCGTCATTGGCAACGGCGGCAATAGCAGCGTTACCCAAACCTTGGCGAGGCAAAGTTAAAGATAAGCCGACATCCCCCCAGCAGAGCTCTTGTAAACTTAATACGGTTGATATGTTGGTGCCGTTAATAATGCCTTCACCGGTTTTTTTGTCTTGTTTAAGTTTGCCAGCACCTGCGCCTTCGCCGGAGGTACCATCGTTCATACCGTCCATAATGGCGGCGAGCATATCCAGCTCTACAGGGTAGGCGTGTTCAGCACGGTCGTATTTGCGTGAAATAGGGCGAAATACACTTTCAGCCACTTGGCGCGCTTGATTAACCAGCGGGCGAAATTTTCTAGGAGTTTCAAGGTTCAGCATTGTTATTATTCCCCTTTAAAGGTGTAAGCCACTAGTGACACAGCCTAAAATACGTAAATCACGGTACCAGCGCTCGGCTGGGTGTTCTTTGGTAAAACCGTGACCGCCTAATATCTGTACCGCATCGGTACCAATTTGCATGGCTTTTTCAGCACACAATAAGTGAGCTAAGTAAGCTTCACGATGAAATGGTTTGCCTTGTTCGGCTAAGGCCGCTGCTCGCCAAGTGAGTAAGCGCATACCGTCTAACTCGATGGCCATATTAGATATCATAAAAGCGACCGATTGACGGTGGCTAATAGGCTCACCAAAGGCAATACGTTCGTTGGCGTAGGTAATGGAGTAGTCGAGTGCCGCTTGGCATGTACCAATGGCCAAAGCGCACCAATGCAACTGACCTAAGTCGATAAACTCTTGATAATTAAATGCGCTTTTATTGCCACCTAATATGGCGTCAACACTTACTTTTACTTTGTCTAATTGTAATGTGCCGGTTTCTGCTGCGCGTAAGCCCATGGCCGCTGCTTTTTTAAAGGTTAGGCCTTTGCTGTCGCCCTTAACAAAAAATAGGCGAGGCTTGCCAGCGTATAAGGCAGCGACTAAATACAGTTGGCAGTTACCACCAAAAGGTACCAAAGTTTTCTCACCACTGAGTTCGAAACCTGAATTAGTGCGTTTCGCTTTACAAGTCAGTTTTTCGGCATCAAAAAAAGGATGGTTTTCTTGCACGGCAATGCAAGCACGGATAGGGTCGTCGGCTAACCATAAGGGCAGCCATTGTTGCTGTTGCTTTTCGGTTCCCCAGCGCACAATAGCATTAGCAACCGATACCGGTGCTAGAGTAGCCATGGCTAAGGTAAAGTCCCCCCAAGCCAGTTCTTCACTGATAATAGCGCTGGTTGTGGGGGCGTGGCCTTGGGCGGCACCACCGAGTTCTTCAGGAACAGAGAAAAAATTAAGTCCTAAAGCTGCGGTGTCTTGTAAGAAGTTTTCAGGCAAGGCTAAGTTTTCATTGGCATCATGAGCGAGGTCGCGGATAACTTCAGTTGCGTAAGAGCGCACTGAGTCTTTAATCATTTCCTGTTCTTCAGTCAGGCTTAAGTCAAAAATCTGCTTCTGACGGCTATTGGCAAGTTCGTCGCTGCTTCTTTTACTTTTCTTACTCATTTTACCGGCTAATTGAAAGCCAGACTTGGTAGAAGCGTAAACAAGACGCTCGATAGGTTTGCGTAACTTAAGCTTGTTGGCCCACTCGCTGCCAGCAAAACGACTGGCTAAGCCTAGGCCGACACCTTGTATATCTTTTGCCATGAAATTCGCCTCGATTGTTATTTTTTATAGAGAATACAGCAAGATTACCCAATTGAAATGGGTTGCCATTGGCAGAGAGTGCTATGTGCTAAAGGCAATTGGGCAACTCATGCAGGCGTTGTCTGTTTGATAGTGCTTGTTTAGAAGTTGAACTTGTTGCTGTAATATCATGCCTTATAAAATAACTTACCAGTATAGAGGCACGTTATGTTGACCTTGTTGTCACCAGCCAAAACATTAGATTTTGATACTCCACCCATTACTGAAAAAGCGACTCAGCCCGAGTTTTTAGAAAAGTCGGCCGACTTGGTTGATGTGTTAAAACAGTACTCACCCGATGAGCTGGGTAAATTAATGAAGCTAAGCCCAAAGCTTGCAGAGTTAAATGCCGACCGCTTTCAACAGTGGACGCTTCCTTTTACTAAAGACAACGCCAAAGCAGCCGTGCTGGCATTTAAAGGTGATGTTTACACTGGCTTAGACGCAGAAAGTTTAACCGAAAAAGACCTTGAGTTTGCGCAACAGCATGTACGTATTTTAAGTGGCCTATACGGTGTGTTAAAACCGTTAGATTTGATACAGGCCTACCGTTTAGAAATGGGTACTAGGTTAGAAAACCCTAAAGGTAAAAACTTATATGAGTATTGGGGTGATACACTCACACAGGCTCTTAATCAAGAAGTACAAGAAAGTGGTAGTAATATCATTGTAAATCTAGCGTCTAACGAATATTTTTCAGCGGTAAACACCAAACTACTTAATGCCGAGCTGATTGCGCCGGTGTTTAAAGACGAAAAAAACGGCCAGTATAAAATAATCAGCTTTTACGCTAAAAAAGCCCGTGGTTTAATGACGCGCTGGATTTTAGAGAATAAGTTGAATTCAGCTGAAACCTTGATCGATTTTAACGTGGCCGGTTATCGCTTTAATGAAGAAGAATCCACAAAAAACAATCCAGTTTTTAAACGTGCAGAGAAGGACATTGCCAATGCGTAGTCTATTATTATCTTGTTTAGCCCTAGTATTGTCGGGTTGTGTATTAGCCCCACAAACCATTTCATTAAGTGAGCAAGTAGAAGTTCAAGGTACAACCAGTGAGCAGCGTGATGCTTTAGTTCGTGTGGTTGATAACAGAGAAGGTACTGATGACAATGCATTAGGTCATCGAGGTGGTCGTGCGCCAGATTTGTCCCCGGTGTTGTCACATAAACCCTTAAGCAGAACCTTAACCAGTCGTATGCAAGAGTCGTTAACGAGCTTAGGTTTTGGTGCTGATAGTGGGCTTGAGCCAATCAAAGTACAGTTGGAAGTTGATACTTTTTCTTACCGCTGTAATGAAAGTATTATTGTGAATGAGTGCGGTATTGAAATGCGCTTTTCAATCACCGTAATTAATGATGGTCGTACTTTTAAGAAACCTTACGGTATTAAAGAAGTACGTTCGTTGGCCGCATCACCCGTTGCAGAATACAACGAACAATGGATCAACGAAGTACTGAATAAAGTATGGCGTTACATGTTTGATGATGCCGAGCTAAAAGAAGCGTTGGGCGTTATTTAACGCCCTTTTTCTGTTGCTGTGCAGTCATGGTTTGCACAGACTGTAACTGAGTGAAATCAAGCAGGATATGAGCGCTTTCAACTAATAAAGCATCATCTTCTGCTTTTTTGTCTTTCGCTTTAGCGTTCTTATCGGCTTTGTCTTTCTTACCTTTTTTACTGTCTTTTTTGTTCGCCTTTTTCTTATCTTCAGAATCCAAAACTGCAAGGTCTGGCGAATCAGTTTCTTCTGCATCTAGTTCATCAAGCGATGCTATAAGAGGCATCTTTTTGGCTTTGCGACGTTCGTTTTCAATGTTTAGACGTTTTTCGTCGTTTAGGGCACGCTCAGCTTTGCGAGTTTCTTCGTTTAAAGAGATCTCAGTTTGTAGGCGCAGCTCTTCTATAAGCTCTTTCTGTTTGTTTAGATACAGAAAATCAGGGTTGTCTTTAATTCGTTTCTCATGCAGTTTTTTCAGGGTCGGCAGCTCTTGGCTGATAAGCGTACTGTACTGATACTGAGTAGGGCGTATGGAGTCCCAAGGCATTGAATCATCTAATGCGCTTTCACCAATCTTTTCGTTATCAAAGATCGATGGGAACTGAATGTCTGGCAGTACGCCTTTATGCTGAGTGCTGTCGCCAGATATACGGTAGAACTTAGCTTGGGTGATCTTTAGCTGACCAGAGCGTAACGGACGTAAAGATTGGACCGTACCCTTACCAAAGGTTTGGCTACCGATAATAATACCGCGGCCATAGTCTTGAATGGCACCCGCAAAAATTTCTGAAGCAGAAGCACTTAAGCGGTTAACCATGACGGTTAAAGGGCCGTCGTAAAGCACGCTAGGGTTTAGGTCTGACAGTACTTCAACACGACCATTAATGCTGCGTACTTGTACCACTGGCCCCATGGGAATAAATAAGCCAGTGAGGTTAATGGCTTCTTCTAAAGAGCCACCGCCGTTGTTACGTAAATCAATCACTAAGCCGTCTATGCCTTCTTCTTTTAGCTCGGCAACCAGTTTAGCCACGTCTCTGGTGGTACTGGTGTAGTCGGGCTTGTTTTCCATGCGACCTTGGAAGTCTATATAGAAAGTAGGAATATCAATCACACCAATCTTGTGGGTCTTGCCATTCTTTTCTACTTCTAAAATGTTCTTTTGGGCAGCTTGTTCTTCGAGTTTTACTTCGTCGCGGACGATGGAGATGATTTTAATTTCGCCATCGACGCCATTCACAGGCTGAATTTCTAAGCGCACTGTGCTGCCTTTAGGGCCACGGATAAGCTCAACGACTTCGTCTAAGCGCCAGCCAACGACGTCAACAATGTTTTCTTCACCTTGGCCTACACCTAAAATTTTATCTGCTGGGGCTAAGTTTCCGGCTTTAGAAGCAGGGCCTGCGGGTACTAAACTAACCACTTTGGTAAATTCGTCTTCGCTTTGTAGAACCGCGCCAATACCTTGTAAAGACAAGCTCATATTAATGTTGAAGTTTTCAGTGCTGCGTGGCGATAAATACTGAGTGTGCGGGTCGAATGAGCGCGTAACTGCGTTCATAAAGGTTTGGTAGGCATCTTCACTTGAGGTTTGGTGCAAGCGGTTTAACTGGTTTTGGTAGCGCTTGGTAAGAAGCTCAATACTGTCTTTATTTTCTTTTTTAGCATTACGCAGGTTTAAAATAGAGTTCTTTAAGCGTTTACGCCATAAGTCGTCTAGTTCGGCGGTGTTTTTTGCCCAGTTGGCATTTTCACGATCCAGCTCTAAACGCTCATCTATGTCGTATTTGTAATCGGCGGCGTTGTTTTCAAGCTCGTGTAATAAGAAAGTTAAACGCTCGTTCACACGCTGCTGAAAACGGTTATAAATAAAGAAAGCAGGGCGCATATCGCCACGTTTTAGAGCGTCGTCTAGCTCGTAACGGTATTTTTCAAATTCTTTAACATCGCTTGCAAGCAAATAGCTGTGCGTACTGTCTATATCTTTTAATAAAAGATCTAAAATATGCGAGGACAGCTCATTATCAATTTTCTTGGTTTCATAGTGTCCACGAACAAGGTTGTTTAACACTTGTTTAGTTGTCATCGCGTGTTCGGATGTGGGTTCTAAGGGTGTGAATGCAGTGCCTGGCTTAATATTTTTAACGGTGGCCAAAACAGGTAAGGCAACCACTAGCATTAGCAGAGCAAGTGTTCGACGGAACAAGGGTTTAGAAAATTGAAGCATAGAGTTCTCGTTATTTTCCTATTTGTACTGAAAGCAATGAGGCAGTATCATGCCGGCACATTATAGATCAGCTGAAACGTTTTAAGTGATAGTACACCGTATTAAGGCATGAATGGCTAGGGAAAATTCCCTTTGAAGTGTCTTATTCTGTGTTTTTTTGTATTTTTGTTAGATTAAGGAGTGGGCCGTGGCTCGCGTAACTCTAGACTTACCTGATGCGTTTACTTTTAGTACCACTTTGGATGTGCGTGTTACTGAGATCAATTATGGTAACCATGTAGGTAACGACCGCATGGTTTCCTTGCTGCACGAAGCCCGGTTACGTTTTTTAAGAGAATACGGCTTTGGTGAGTTTAATGTCGGTGGTGTGGGCATTATCATTACTGACTTAGTCGTACAGTTTATGGCTGAATCTTTTGTTGGTGACTTGTTAACCTTCCATATTGGTCTGACGGACTTCAATAAGTATGGTTGTGACTTTATTTATAAAGTTGAAAACGAAGCCCAAGAAAAGCAAATAGTGCAGGCCAAAACGGGTATCGTCTTTTTTGACTACGATGAACGCAAAGTAACCCGTATACCCAAAGTATTCTATGAGCGTTGCGCACCACATTTACTAAAAGACTGATTCCAGTTTTATTAAATAACCGCTTATTTGTAATATTCCGTAATGAAATCTAAGAAGGCTCGGCTTTTGTTAGCCAAGTAACGGTTTTGTGGGAATACTGCTTTTATGGTTCTTACTGGAATTTCGACATCAGGAAATATTTGCACAAGCTCTCCGCTTTGTACCTGTTTACCAGCAAGATAAGTAGGTAGTGCAGCAATCCCCATACCCGCTAAACAAGCTTCGTGTACTAAATCGATATCATTAACGGTTAAATTACGCTCGACGTTCGAAAAACTAAAGTTGTGCTCTTTTTCAAACTGTCTTAGCCAGTTAGTACGTGCGTACTCTGCGTTTGCCACCACTAACATACGGTGGTTGTTCAGGTCTTCTAGCTTTTTCGGCTCTCCCCATTCTTCTAAGTACTCTTTAGACGCACAGACAGCAATGCGTTGTTCGGCAATAGGCTTGGCAATTAAGCGAGAATCTTCTTGAGTGCCAATCCGAATAGCGAAATCGAAGCCTTCTTTGACTATATCGACCGGTCTGTCTGAAATATGCAGCTCGTAACTGATGTCCGGAAACGCTTTCGAAAAGTCTGCCAAAATATGGGCGAGTTCGCGGCGACCAAAGTTAGACATAGAAGTAATACGTAAGCACCCACGCGGGGCTACGTCAAAATCTGAAACAACATTTTCTGCTTCTTCTATAGACTCTAAAATATTCACACAGTGCTTATGGAAAAGAATACCGGCCTCGGTTGGGCTCACAGAGCGAGTGGTGCGGTTTAGCAGACGCACACCTAAGCGTTCTTCTAAGCCACTTATTTGTTTGCTAATGGCTGAAGGCGTTACCCCTAAAATTTCTGCCGCAGCAGAGAAATTTCG
>Ga0209075_1004004_pt1 | contig 11999 bp, 11 predicted proteins | sample Stecom2011_FD_187523 | JGI IMG/M metagenome (GOLD analysis project Ga0209075, IMG submission 187523) | Agricultural soil microbial communities from Utah to study Nitrogen management - Steer compost 2011 (SPAdes) (version 2) | ecosystem: Environmental > Terrestrial > Soil > Agricultural land...
CGATGATATCATACGTTGTTTGGCGATATGTTGTCATCGCGTTAGCAACAACCCCTAATTGATGAAAATGTTCAAAGGCATCATGATCTGGCATCATATACATCATATGTTCTAAAAAGTGGGCAATACCTGGTTTAAGTTCATAGATTGTATCATCGATTTTATAACGTGAATGGATGGAACCTAAAGGAATATCGTATTGCACATACGTTTGATGCGTTGGTGCATAAATAAGTTCAACATATAAGCCGTTTGGGAGTTTAAATTTTAAAGCTTGATCAAAAATGTTTTTAAATTTCATAAGTTGTATCTCCATTTAACACATAAGTTGTATCAAGTTTGAGCATACTTATAACTTCCAACATATCTTCTAAGGTCACAGCATTAATTTGATCGATCAAATCAGTTGGGACATCATTTAATTGAAATAAGTCTGCAATAAATCTTTGAGGAATTATACTATCTTGAAAATCAAGTGATGATAATATTTCATTTTTTAAATAATCTTTAGCTTGGTTTAATGAAGTAATTGATGGACCATCAAAAATAAAATTGTTCATTGTTTCAATCATTAAATGATACGCTTTAGATGCACTTTCTATATTAACACCAGCATAAAGGATTAATACCGATTTATCATACTCAAAAGTTGAATCAACATCATAAGCCATAAAGTAAGTTTCTCTTAATGTTTTATACATAAGACTTTCAGGATAGCCTGCAATTAAGGTATGTGCTAAAAGTGCTGCAACATAGCGTTTATCATCACGTTTTACCGGTAAGTGATATGCTAAAAATATGTAGGTTTGATGCATATTCATATGTTCATCAATCGTTTGAATCTTTCGGTGCATATTGTAGTGTTCTAATGGTGGTATCTTAATTGTTTTTTCATAACTTTCAAAGATAGATAACTTATTTTTTAAGTCATCATCTAATGCACCACATACATAAATTTGCAGTTGGTTATTTAAAAAGTATTTTTGGTAATAATCATAAGTTTCTGTTAATGTCACTTGATAGACTTCTTCTAATGAACCTGTTATGGGCATACCATATGGGTGATTCAAAAACATATGATGCATTAACCTATCTTTGGCATAAGATAGTTTATGGTCTTTTTTTGATTGAATATGCGCGATAGTATAACGTCTAGCTTCTTCGAAGATATCTTCTTTAAATAATGGACGATCAAAAAACATCTCTTTGATGATGTTGATGATATCATCCATAATTTCAGGTGAACCCACTAAATTAGGATTTGGAAAGACAAAGTTAAAACGCATAATGTGATAATCTTTTAAGATGAAAATATGGTTTGTTATAAACATACCATAAAGTGCATTTAACTTCTTGGATAAACTTTGTTTTGACATATAGCTTTGTGTATAACTTGTTAGTATACGTGCTAATAAAAAGCGATACAAGAATGCATCTGTTTCTATCTTATCGATAAAATAAAATGATATATGTACCGCTTGATATTGTTTGGTTGGTAAAAAGATCATAACTTAGTGTTTAATGCTATCTCCATCATTTTTGTAAAGGCATTTTGGCGTTCTTCAGCACTTGTTGCTTCTTTTGTAACAAGTGAATCAGAAATTGTAAGAATACATGCTGCATTTTTACCAGTTGCTAGTGCGTTTGCAAATAATGCAAAGGATTCCATTTCAACACATAAAGTACCATGTTTTTCATAAATATCTTTATATTCATCTGGATTCATACGATAAAATACATCGGATGAGTGAATGGTACCTTCAACCATCGGTATACCTAATTTTTTAGCAGTTTTCTTTAATTTAGTATTTAAAGTTCTTGTTGCAGATAACTTCTTTTTATTAGAAATACCCATAGTTTTAGCATAACTTGATTCAGACCAGCTATTTTTAGCAATAACAACATCATATAAATTTAATTGATCGGTGTAAGCCCCTGCTGAACCGATACGGATGATGTTTTCTACATCATAAAATTTATATAATTCATAAGAATATATACCAATACTTGGCATACCCATACCTGAACCCATAACACTTATTTTTCTTCCTTTATAAGTACCTGTATAGCCAAACATATTACGTACACTATTAAATTGTACGACATCTTCTAAAAATGTATCTGCAATAAATTTTGCACGTAATGGATCGCCTGGCATTAAAACTGTTTTTGCGATTAAACTTTTATCTTTTAACTCAATATGTGGTGTTCCCATCAATATGTTCTCCTTTTATAATTTTTACACTACTTGATGCACCTAATCGGTTGGCACCTTTTTCAATCATCTTTAATGCATCTTCTTGACTTCTAATACCACCACTTGCTTTAATGAGGGCATCATCACCAACAGCTTTTTTAATAATTTCAATATCCTTTGTTGTGGCACCTCTTGATGCATAACCAGTCGATGTTTTAACAAATTGTGCACCAGCTTTAACACATAACTTAGAAACATATTCAATGTGTTTAGGATCTAAATAAGCAGTTTCTATAATGACTTTGACCGTTTTACCTTGAGCAGCTTTAACAACCGCTTTAATATCTTTTAAGATACGCTTACGATCTTTTTGTAAAACTGCATCGATATCTACGACCATATCAATTTCATCTGCACCTAATTTGATTGCTTCTTTTGTTTCAAAGGCTTTAACTTTTGGTAAATGTGTACCAAAAGGAAAACCAACGACTGTACACACTAAAACACCGGTACCTTCAAGTCTAGATTTTGCATATTGTACCCAAATTGGGGATACACACACACTTTTAAATTGATAAGCAACAGCTTCATCAATTAATTGATCAATTTGTGCTTGATTCACAGTTGGCCCAAGCTTGGTGTGATCTATATATGTATTTAATTTCATATATATAATTCCTTTCAAATTAATTTTTATACATCCATAAAAATACTTAAATGTTGTTTGGTAAAGCTTTTAGTAATCGGTTCCCACTTCGTCTTACGTGTTTTACGATTAATTCTTTTTGACTTTTTCTTTGGTATGACTTTCGTATCTTGTAAAAACCCTGGTACATCGAGTAAGCTTGATTTAAACTTTTGAACAAATGCATTATAGTCAATCACTTTAATGACACCATCGGTTTGGTGAAATAAAATATAATCTAAAAATGGTGGAAACACAATAGATTCATTTTCCCTCCATTCGGTTGCAATATAAGATGTGTTATGTTCATCTTTTATAAAGTAATATTTTGGTAATAAGATATCCATGTCATCATAATAGGATTGTAGGTCATCTTTTTCATCGATATATCTTAAAATACCAGATAATTTTTCATCACTTAAAAATACGTATTTATTCGATTCATTCGGGTATTTTTCAATGTATGCTTTTTTAACCATGCTATAAACCTTATAGATTCTTTCCGCATTAAAAGCTAAGACATCTTCAAACATCTCTGATAAAACAAAGAAATTAAAACGATCACATATTCTTTTGACAAGTTGAATCATGTGTTTAACAAAGTAATTTGGACTTAAAATTGGTAGTTTTAAGTGAAAATTTACTTCTAAATATTGTGGACTAAGTCTTTGAATATTGGGTACTTGAGATTTTGGTGTTATATAAAATGCACATGTATAACCTAAACGTGGATGCTGATATAAAAATCTAACCGATTTTTCATCCATTTCAACCTCAAAGCCTTCCAAACTATCAAAAAATTCAATAACTTCTACCATATCAAGTTGTCGTGACTTTTCCTTGAAAAAGTGGATATAAAAATGACTCAAATGGCTTCACCCCTTATGATTTATTGAATACCTTTTTTAACTTCTTATAATCTGTTCTATCTAATTGAAGCGGTGTAATTGAAACATAACCGGCATTAAATGCTGTCATATCCGCATCATCACCTTCTTTGACAAAGACATTTGAACTTAATATACGATACTCATTCGGTTTATCTGTTTTAATAAATTCCGAATGTTGAATACGTAAGCCCATCGCTGTTAATCTTGCGCCTAATACCTTTTTAAAAGATTGATGTGGGTAGTTAATGTTTAATATATCTGTATCTAAATAAAGTTCATTATCGATGATTTCATCTAATAATTTGACAGTTTCATCAAATATGTAGTCTAAATCAATATCTGCAGCTGAAAATGCAATCGCATTTAAACCCATAATCGATGCTTCAAAAGCAGCAGCAACCGTACCTGAATATTGAACATCCATCGCTAAATTGACACCATGGTTAATACCTGATAAAACTAAATCAAATTCTTGTTCAAATACTTTAACACCTAAACGGACACAATCAGCTGGTGTACCATCTACAACAATGGTACGTACACTACCAAAAATCGGCTCGACTTCTTCAACTTCGATGTGGCCAAAATAGGTAATAGATGCTGATTTTGCTGATTGTTGCACCTTTGGAGCAGCAACAAATACGCTACCATGGTAACTTGCTGCTTTTGCTAATATACTTAACCCCTTAGCATCAATGCCGTCATCATTTACCACTAAAATATTCATTTAATGCCCTCCAAAACTTTTTGACAACGTACACATACTTTATTGTCATTGACTTCTTTGACAATATTCCAGCAGCGTGCACATGTGTGACCATCTGCTTTAGATACTGTAACTTTTAGTGCTTTACCAACTGTAAATTCAATACTTGATACAATCAGTACTTTATGTAAATTATCTAATAAATCTAAATACTTTAAAGCTTCATATGTTTTTTCATCAACTTCTAAATTCAGATGTGCTTCTAACGATTTACCAATAACTTTTGCTTCACGTGCTAATTCTAAATGTTTTAATACATGATCACGTAATGTATCAAATAATGAATATGCATCATGTAGTTTTGGTTCTTTAAGTTTACCACCGGTTGGCATTTTTTCCAAATAAACATCATCTTGTAGTCGATATTCGAAACTATCATAGGCTTCAGACATCGTATGAGGCATAATAGGGGTTAATAATTTTAATAAGCCCATTAAGATATCATAAATGGTTGATTGGATTGCGCGACGCTCAAAATCATCTTCACTATCGCAGTACAGACTATCTTTGGTGTAATCTAAGTAAAATGCAGATAAATCATTGACAACAAATGGCACGATTAAGCGCGTTACATCGACAAATTTATATTTAGCATAGCTTTCATTGACCCTTGTTGCTAACTGATAATATTTATCGGTCATGACGCGGTTTAATTGACCACGCATAGACCAGCCAATATAGTGCTTTGATGGATTAAAGTTATTTAAAACACCCAACATGAAACGAATCGTATTTCTAATTTTTCTGTAACTTTCAGAAACTTGTTTCATAAGTTCATCAGAAATACGCACATCCGCCTCATAATCAACAGATGCCACCCATAATCTTAAAACATCTGCACCTTGTTGGCTCATCACTTTAAGTGGATCAACGACGTTGCCTAATGATTTAGACATTTTACGTCCTTTACCATCTAAAACAAAGCCATGAGATACAATTTCTTTATAAGGTGAAACACCATTGACTGCTACTGATGTTGTTAAACTTGAGTTAAACCAACCACGATATTGATCAGAACCTTCTAAATAAAGATCTGCTGGATAAGGTAGATTGCGACGTTTTAATATAGAATAGCTTGTGCCTGAATCAAACCAAACATCCATAATATCGACTTCTTTTGTTAAGTTTTTATCCCCTTCATAATCTTTAGGTAATAAATCCTTGACATCCCATTCATACCAAATATCTGAACCATGTTCTTCAAATAAATTTGCTACATGATCAATTAAACGACGCTCAAGCAGTGGATTATCATCTTTATCATAAAAGATTGGAATTGGTACACCCCAAACACGCTGACGGCTAATGACCCAGTCTACACGGTCTTTTAGCATATTCGATAATCTTGTCTCACCCCAAGATGTGTGCCATTTGACACCTTTTACAGCAGTTAATAAATCATCTTTTAACATGGATACATTAGCAAACCATTGTGGTGTAGATCTAAAGATAACAGGCTTTTTAGTTCGCCAATCATGTGGATATGAGTGTGTGATCGTTTCTTCATAAAATAAATTACCTAAAGCCTTTAAATCTTCGATAATTTGTGTATTGGCTTTTTCATAAAACATACCTTCATAAGGCCCTGCTTCTTTTGTCATATGACCCCGCTCATCCACTGGTGATAATAAATCAAGATTGTATTTACGACCAACAATATAGTCATCTTCACCGTGACCCGGTGCAGTATGAACTAAACCAGTACCATCATCGGCTGTAACATGTTCACCTAAAATCACAGGACTTTGACGATCATATAATGGATGTTTATAAACCATATTTTCTAACGTATGACCTTTAAATTCTTTTAAGATTTTAGCATGTTCAAAGCCTAATTTTTCAGTAACTTTTTCAAATAAATCTTTAACGATAATATAGTTTTTACCATCGTTATTAAACCAAACATACGTAAAATCAGGATGGACTGAAACAGCTAAGTTACCTGGTAGGGTCCAAGGTGTGGTAGTCCAAATGATTAATCTTGTATTAGGGAATTTATCATTTAATATATCAAAACCAAAATAAATAGATTTTGATTGTTTATCAATATACTCAATTTCTGCTTCTGCTAGTGCAGATTCAGAAGAAGGTGACCAATAAATTGGTTTTAATCCCTTATAGATAATATCTTTTTCAACCATTTGGCTAAAAATACGTACTTGATCTGCAATATAGCTTTTATCTAAGGTTAAATAAGGATTATCCCAATCCCCTAAAATACCTAATCGTTTAAATTGTTCTTTTTGTACTTCTACTTGTTTTAAAGCATACTCTCGACAAATCTTTCTAAATTCTGCTCTCGATAATGCCTTACGATCAACACCAGATTTGGTGACTTCATTTTCAATCGGTAAACCGTGTGTATCCCATCCAGGTACATAAGGTGTATAGCGACCAGACATGGTTTGATATCTTAAGACAAAGTCTTTTAATGTCTTTTGAAAGGCATGGCCAATATGGATATTGTTATTTGCATATGGTGGCCCATCGTGTAAAATATACGGTTGATTATCTTTATTTTGTTTAAGTACTTGATTATATAAATCTATTTTTTTCCATTTTGCTTGAATATCAGGTTCTCTTTTACCAAGATTACCACGCATTTCAAATTTTGTTTCAGGCATTAATAATGTGTCTTTATAATTCATATGTCTAACCTCTTTTCTATAAATAAAAACGTCCTTAAAAATAAATTCTAAGGACGAAAGTTTACTTTCGCGGTACCACCTTAGTTCACATATGTAACATATGTGCCCTCAATTGTTTTAAATTTGCTCCTAGTTGATGATAACAATTGTGTTTGTTTATAAGGCTTACACCATCCCTTACTCGCTTTAAACCTTTACAATGTTATGACGGACTGATCACAGCAATATTAATTTAAATTTGTTCTTAACCAAGTCTCAATGGATTGGTCATCATATAATTCTTTGTTGCCAAATAAGTAGGTTGTATCATTAATCGCTACAATATGACCACTTACGGCATACACCACACCAGAAATAAAGGATATGACCTTGTTGGCTCTATCAATGTGTAGTGCATCAAAATTTAATATCAGTGGTGCGCCTGCCATCATTTGTCTAGCCAGTGCAGTAATATATTCATCATCATCGTTTGTGAGTTGTTCCATGATAATACGATCTGATGTTTTAATATCAATTGGTTGTTCCTTCTTCTTTTTACGTCTAAATAGCCCCATTAAATGACCCCTTTAAATAGTGATCCTATTCTTAGAAAATCACTATGATATTTTAATGCCAATTCATAGTCAGAACTCATGCCCATGGAAGTATATTTTAGTCCATATTGATGTTTTAAATCATCCAATGTTTTAAAGATTTCTTCGGTTTTTTCTAAATCATCTAAAGCACCAATTGTCATAAATCCGACTAAATTAATTTTATCATATTTTTTAACTTCTCGTACAAAATCAGCAAGATTTTCTACTAAAATGCCTTCTTTTTGTGGATTTTGTTCTAAATTGATTTGAATAAAACAATTTAATGATGTATTTCGATGTTTTTGAATCAATTTAGCAAGCTTTACCGAGTCAAGTGTGTGAAAATAGTCAATTTCATTTAAAATGAGTTTCGCTTTATTGGATTGAAGATGACCAATTAAATGCCATTTAATATCCGGATAAGCTTTGAGTGCTTGCTTTTTAGCAAGTAAGTTTTGGACATAATTTTCACCAAAATGTCTTGCCCCTAAATCATATATTTTTTGCATCTGTTCGATACTAAAGTATTTAGATGCAACAACCGTTTTATCTAAATAATTTAAAAAACTCATACATTAAACCTAAATAGAATAATATCACCGTCTTCGACGATATATTCTTTACCTTCCAGGCGTACTTTGCCTTTTTCTTTTGCTTGTTGTGGTGTACCATAAAGCATAAGATCATCATAACTTAAAACTTCTGCACGAATAAATCCACGCTCAAAATCCGTATGAATGATACCAGCAGCTTCTGGTGCTTTGGTACCATTTTTAAAAGTCCATGCACGTGTTTCCATCGGGCCACACGTAAAATAAGTCTTTAAACCTAACAAACGGTAACCACTTTGAATGACTGTATCAAGCCCTGATTGAGTTAAACCATAACTTTCCATAAATACAGCTTGTTCTTCTTCATCATCTAATGAAGATATTTCATATTCTACTTGAGCTGATATGGGTATAATTTCTATTTGATCTTTTTTAGCTTTTTCATATAAAACAACATAATGGGGATTATCCATCGGATTTGATAAATCATCTTCAGCTAAATTAGCAATATATAATGCTGGTTTTAAACTTAAAAGATTAAAACCTTTGACAATTTTATCTTCTTCTTCACTAAACTCTAAATCACTTGCAAGACCATCAGTTTCAATCATTTCTTTAACCTTTAATAAAGCAGATTGTTCAATGATGGCTTCTTTAATTTTTACCTTAACTTGTTTTTCTAAACGCACCAACCTTTTTTCAATAGACTCTAAGTCAGCTAAACGTAATTCCATTTCAATAATTTCTAAATCACGTAAAGGATCTACTTTACCTTCAACGTGTGTAATATTTGTATCATCGAAACAGCGAATGACGTGTGCTATTGCATCTACTTGACGTATATGACTTAAAAATTGATTACCTAATCCTTCACCACTGGATGCACCCTTTACTAAGCCAGCAATATCAATAAATTCAATCGTAGTTGGTAAAATTTTACCAGATTTGTAGATGGCTGCTAACTTTTCTAAGCGTTCATCTTTGACTTGTACAACCCCTACATTTGGGTCGATGGTAGCAAATGGATAGTTTGCTGCTGTGACTTGTGATTTAGTTATTGCGTTAAAAAGTGTAGATTTACCAACATTCGGTAAACCTACGATTCCGATACTTAACATATTTTAGACCTTTCGTTAAAAAAGGCGAGACGCCTTTTTTTATTTTCTCTGTAACCAAGAAGGTAATGTACGCTTCTTAGGCTCTTCATTCGTTTCTTTAGTTTCTAATGGTTCTAAACCAGATTGTGTTAGTTTAACTTGATCAACACTGCTTTTTCTAAATATCTCTCCGGCTAAATCTTCAACTTCATTACCTTTAGCGCGTAATTCATAACCGGTTGCTACAATTGTAACAATCATTTCATCTTCTAAATCTACACTGACGGTATGACCATAGATGACATTTAAATCAGATTCTGTTGCATTTCTAATTTCGGTTAATGCTGCTTCAATTTCAAATAATGTAACTTCTGCACCACTTGAGATATTAACGATTGCATCAGTTGCTCCATCAATTGAAACTTCGAGTAGTTTCGAGTGAATTGCTTTTCTTGCTGCTTCAATCGCACGGTCTTCACCACTTGCCATACCAATACCCATGAGTGCGGTACCTTTGTTTTCCATTACTGTACGAACATCGGCAAAGTCAACGTTAATCATACCAGGTACTGCAATAATTTCTGCAATCCCTTGTACACCTTGACGTAGTACTTTATCAGATTCTCTAAATGCATCTAATAGTTGCATATCACGATCAGCAATTGAAAATAATCTTTCGTTAGGAATGACGATGAGTGTATCCACATTCGGTTTTAACTCTTCAAGCCCTGCAATGGCATATTGCATACGTAATGAGCCTTCAAAGACAAAAGGCTTTGTAACGATACCAATAGTTAAAACACCCAACTCTTTTGCAATACGTGCAACCACCGGTGCAGCACCTGTACCAGTGCCTCCACCCATACCTGCAGTAATAAAAACCATATCTGCACTTGATAAGACTTCTCTAATTTCATCTTCGGATTCTAATGCAGCTTGCTTACCAACTTCTGGTTTAGCACCTGCACCTAATCCTCTTGTTAATTTTTTACCAAGTTGGATGCGTTCATCTGCTTTAGATACCTTCAGTACTTGAGCATCTGTGTTCATCGCAACATACGAAACCCCTCTAACATCATTTTCAATCATTCGGTTGACTGCTGAGTTACCCCCACCACCTACACCAATGACTTTAATAACGGGCTTTTGATTAAATTCATCACTATTTCCAAAAACCATGGTATCACTCCTATTCATGCTACTTCTCATTGTAAACTATTTTTGATAAAAAATAAAGTCTTTAATATGCTACTTTAGGATAATTCGTTTTTTCATAAAACTCTTTTTTAAAATCCAGTAGGCGATCTTCTTTAATTGCTTGCCTAATTTCAGCCATTAAATGCTTTAGATAGGCCAAATTTTGTATAGTAACAAGCCTTTGACCTAGTTGTTCTTCTGCTTTAAATAAATGCCTGATATAACTTTTGGTATATTTAGAAATACTTGTGTTTAAATTTGGGTCTAAACTAGACATATCACGTTCAAATTCTTTACGCTTGACATTAACTTTACCTACCGTTGTAAAAGCTGATCCATGACGTGCATTTCTAGTTGGTAAAACACAATCAAACATATCTACACCATTGATAACATTTTCTAATAAGTCTTCTGGTGCACCTACACCCATTAGATATCTTGGTTTATTAAATGGTAATATCGGATTTAAATGTCTTGTCATATCATACATTTCTGCTTTTGTTTCACCAACGGATAGACCACCAATTGAGTACCCTGGAAAGTCCATTTTTATGAGTTCTTGTGCACAATATGTTCTTAAATCTTTATTTAAACCACCTTGTACAATACCAAACAATGCTTGGTCAGTTTTTAGTGCTTCTTTACCACGTTTTGCCCAGCGAATCGTACGTTCAACCGAATCTTTCATATATTCATAAGACTCATACGGTGGTGGACATTCATCAAAAGACATAATAATATCGGCACCCAAGTCTTCTTGAATACGAATAGCATCCTCTGGACTTAAAAACAGTGGTGCGCCTGATTTATGATGTTTAAAATAAACGCCTTCTTCTTTAATATCTCGTAGTTTCGCTAGTGAAAACACTTGAAATCCGCCGGAATCGGTTAAAAGTGCACCATCCCAATGCATAAATTTGCGAATACCACCGTGTGCTTTTACAATATCTTCACCTGGTTGTTGCCATAGGTGGTATGTATTTACAAGTATAAGTCCTTCACTTACTTCTTTTATTTCTTCAACGGTCAAAGTTTTTACTGTAGCAAGTGTACCAACAGGCATAAAAATTGGCGTTTCAAATACACCGTGGGGTGTAGTTAATTTACCAAGTCTGGCACCACTTTGTTTACAAACATGTAACACTTCATATGAAATCAATTAAAATCACCTTCCATCCTTGAAATTATACCACAAAGTGGTAGAATAAGGAATGTAAAAATAGCGGTATCCTAGGAAAATACCCGCTTTAAAAAAACAAGGAGAAATATATGAATAGAAATTTCGATTTAAAAGATATTGTCATACAAATGACTATTTCAGCGATCTATGTTGTTTTAGTGTTTGTATTTTATTTTATGAGTTTTGAAGCGATTCAATTTAGAATTGCTGAAA
>Ga0209075_1004005_pt1 | contig 11996 bp, 7 predicted proteins | sample Stecom2011_FD_187523 | JGI IMG/M metagenome (GOLD analysis project Ga0209075, IMG submission 187523) | Agricultural soil microbial communities from Utah to study Nitrogen management - Steer compost 2011 (SPAdes) (version 2) | ecosystem: Environmental > Terrestrial > Soil > Agricultural land...
TAGCTGCAGAGTTGATTAATAAGGCTGGTAATTAAGGTGGTTTTACCGCTGCGGCTTAGCCCTGTGATGCCAATGCAAATATGTCGGTCTCGAGCTTTATCGAATGTTTTTTTAGCGGTACTTAACGCTCTGTCTAAAAACGAGTGTTTGTTTTGAATCAAACCGAATCTCCCAATGCTTCTTGGACATAGTTTAACTTATTTTGAGATTTTAAGATCGTTTGTCTGTTAGGAGTAGAGCGCTTTATACGACCAATTTTGTCAGTCATTAGACCAGAATAAGCAGATATAGCCGTTAATTTCTTTAATATGACGGAAACCAATATGATTCATCGTTAGCTCGTACTTTATGAACTATAATTTTATTAGTAATTTTTTTACTATCATAATAATTAGTTTTTACAGAGTACCGTTTAAAATATGCATCTTACTTCCCTAATTGGATAAAAAAATTATTTAAAAGAATTTACATAAGTCTTTTATAGTGTGTTTGAAAGCAGTTGCGGTAGAGTAGTTCCTCATAGAAACTTAAGTAGTTGTTTCTCTGGTACTTCTGGATGATTATAAGAATAAAAATGTAGTAATATGCTCTGAGGGCTACTTAAAAGGAATTTAAATGATCACTTATATAAAAAACCCTCCAAGTGCATCAAGTCTACTTGAGTCTATGCGTGATATTGGTTATTCATTAGAAACTGCATTGGCAGATCTAGTGGACAACAGTATTTCAGCTGACGCTCGCATAGTGGAAATATATTGTATTCCCTCCGAAGAAGTACCATATGTTGCAATTATTGATGATGGTTATGGGATGTGTAAAAGGGATTTGCTGTTAGCAATGCAACATGGAGGTGTATCCACTAAAAGCGATAGAACGGATAAAGATTTGGGAAGGTTTGGGCTTGGATTAAAGACAGCCTCTTTCTCACAATGTCGATCACTAACAGTTATAAGCAAAAAGAAAGATCATGATTTAGTTGGCTTATGTTGGGATCTAGATCTTGTTGCTGATAAAGACGATTGGATTCTAAAAGAGCTAACTCAAGAAGAGATTTCAATGGTCCCTCACCTTTCTCAACTTGGTGAGCATGGAACGATAGTGTTATGGCAAAAGCTAGATAGACTATTAGAAGGAGAAAGCACATCAAAAAAAGATGAATTGGTTAATGCTAAGCTTGATATAGTTCGAAGGCACTTAAGTTTAGTTTTTCATAGGTTTCTAGATGGTCAGTTAAAGAAGCTAGGGTTTGAAAGGTTAGAGCTTAAATTAAATGGCACAGCAATAGAAGGTTTTGATCCATTTTGTACGCATAACCTATCAACTCAAGTGTTACCTCAGCAAGTAATACGCATCAATGATTCTACAGTCACCTTGACTCCTTATATTCTCCCTCATCATAGCCGACTAACTGCTTCGGAATACGATTTTTATCAAGATAGAAGTGACTTTATATCGAACCAGGGTGCCTATGTTTATAGGAACGGACGGTTAATGGCGTGGGGTGATTGGTTCAGGTTGGTTCCGAAAGGAGAGGCGACTAAGTTGGCTCGAGTTAAAATAGACTTTAATAATGATCTTGATGATATTTGGACAATTGATATTAAGAAATCTAGAGCACAACCGCCTCGTCAGGTAAGAGATGGATTGAGGCAGATCATTCAGCAGGTATCTAATACCAGTGTTAGGGTTCATAGGGGGAGAGGTGAAAAGTATTTTCAAGAAGCAAAAGCACCATTTTGGGAAAAGTATGCAGATAAAATCCATGGCGTGAAATACGATATAAATAGAGAGCACCCAATGGTCGTTTCAATTAAAGAGCGTTATGGACGTGAAGGAGCACAAGCAATTGACCTGTTACTAGATTCAATCTCATCATCAGTTCCTATAGAAATGATTTATTCAGACTATTCAACCAACCCCAGAAGTATTAAGCAATATACATCACCAAATGAAGATGAGCTAAAAAAAGAGATACTTGAAATAAAAGATTGTTTTTTTAGGGGGCAAAATATTGAAAATACTGCGTTTTTAGATTTGTTGCTTTCGATGCCCAAGTATAAAGACAGCAAGGATGCCATTAAAAAAATATTCAATGAAGTTTAGAGATTGAGATTCGAGAGATGAAAAATAATAAAATTACATTTAGAAATATCTTAATAAATGCTTTACAAATGTCAGAGTACCCACCTACTGATGAGGAGGTTAGCAAGAAAGCTATGGAGCTTGCTAGCATGCTTGAGTACTCAGAAAACTTGGCCGATATAATCAATGAAGTAAAAGTATCAATAAACACCAAAATGGGCGCAGGTGTTTCATTAACAAGTAAAGATAGCCAACATGATCCTCTCTGGATTGATAAAAGAGGTATCGAATGGAAATATAGCGATGCGTATTTAGCCTTTTTGCAGAAGGAGGGATGGCCTCCTTTAGTAGTAAATGCGTTATCAAATACAACAAAAAAAATCTTAGCTCATTTACAGGACCCTCAAGATAAAGGATCTTGGAGTAGACGCGGTTTAGTAATTGGCAATGTCCAATCAGGTAAAACAGCAAACTATACAGGGTTGATTGCAAGAGCTGCTGATGCCGGATATAAAATAATAATAGTTATTGCGGGCATACATAATAATTTAAGAAGTCAAACACAGGCTCGAATTGATGAGAGCTTTATAGGTAGAAGTAGTGAACCAGGTAGTCGCTCAGAGAAAATAGGAGTGGCGCTTGTTGGAGACTATGTGCACCCTTTGACAGTAACAAATATTTATGATGATTTTAATAAAAACGCTGTTAGAACATCAAGTTGGGAGCTTCAAGATATTTCCCAACCTATTATATTTGTAATTAAGAAGAATGTTCATACCTTGAAGTCACTGCATGAGTGGCTTAAAGAAATGAACGCTAAGCAAAAAGGTGTTATTACAGATATCCCTTTATTGATGATTGATGATGAAGCCGATAATGCCTCTATCAATACCAATAAAGAAGAAAACGACCCGACTAAAACGAATGCCGGAATTCGTTTGATATTAAATTTATTTTCTAAGTCGGCATATGTTGGATATACCGCAACTCCATTTGCAAATATCTTTATTGATCCGTCCACGAGCGATGGTGACTTGAAAGATGATCTGTTCCCGAGAGATTTTATGTATTGCCTTGATGCGCCAACTAATTATTTTGGAGCTAATAAAATATTTGGTGATGATGAGTCAAGTAAAGTGCATATACAGATAATAAACGATGCTGAAGAATATATTCCCTTATCTCACAAAAAAGACGACGAAATTACTGACTTACCGCCTTCTCTATATCATGCGTTAAACAGTTTTATAGTCGTCAGGGCTATTAGAAATATAAAAGGTCAGGAAAATCAGCATTGCTCGATGATGGTAAATGTTTCAAGATTTGTTGATTATCAAAAACAAGTAGAAAATCAATTAAGTTTTTATGCGGACAAAATTCGATCGGCTGTGCTTAGTAACAGTGCATTACCAGATAGATTGGCATTAAAAAATGAGTATATATATAACTTGAAAACAGTTTTTGAGACTGAGTTTTTAAATGAGGGTTTTGCATGGGATGAAGTAAAAGCTAATTTACCGGGAGTGTTTAAAAACTTTAAAACTTTTTTAATTAATAGCGAAAGCGGAGATGCTTTAGATTTTAGTGCTTATGATAAAGAAGGTGTTGGATTAACTGCTTTAGCAGTGGGTGGCTTAAGTTTATCGCGTGGATTAACGATTGAAGGGCTTACTATCAGTTACCTTTATAGAAACACTCAGATGTATGACACATTAATGCAAATGGGTAGGTGGTTTGGGTATAGGCCAAATTATGAAAAGTTATGCCGTATATATTTATCGAATGACTCGTACAACTGGTATGCACATATTGCAGAGGCATCAGAAGAGTTAATTCAACAAGTACACGAAATGAGTCGACAAGGTAAGGCGCCAAAAGATTTCGGTTTGGTTGTAAAGTCTCACCCAGATACTTTAAAAATTACTGCACCAAATAAAATGTTAAATGCAGAGACGGTAACTGTGCAGCAAAGTTATAGCGGGCTTTTACGCGAAACACATAAAGTCTCGCTTGACCCACGTGTAAATCAAAGAAACTTTGAATTGATTAAGGAGTACTGGCAGGAAGGTTTTTATACCGATCCTAGTAATTTTTCTGAGACAGGAAAAGGATATGCTTTTAGAAACGTAAGCTTAGACGTTATTGGAGAATTCATTGAAAAATTTGAAGTGCATCCTGTTTATAAAGAAACGTTTTCATTTGTGTTGGAGTACTTGAAAGCGGCTAGAGAAAAAGAGGTTATTTCAAGCTTAGGAGATGTTCTATTAATCTCTCCAAGGAATGGTTCAGGTGGAGACGAGCCTTTTATACTAAAAAATCAAGAAAGGAAGATTGAAAAAGCGGAATATGAAGACAAAGATTTCTGGTCTCTAAGCAGGTCAAGGGTTGCTGGGGTAGGTGATGAGCAGTTTGGGTTAACGGAAGAAGAAAAAGAAAAAGCCCGCCGCTATTATCTTGAGGATAAAGAAAACTCAGACTCCAGATCATTAAGCGATAGACACTTTAGGAAAGCAAGAAATCGAGTTTTATTAATGTTGCATAGTTTAATGCCAACAATTGATGGTGTACCAGCTAACCTAGATGAACCAGTGGCAGCTTTAGGTGTAAGCTTTCCACCTCAAAAAGATGACAGAGACTTAGTAACAGTTAAAGTTGTAGCTAATAAAGTCTGGCTTGAGAATGAATATAATATAACTAGTGCTGATGAGTTGATGGGGCAGCAAGGTGATGATGAATAAAAAAAGCTCTCCTTGGGATGGTGTCACAAAACCAGAAACAAATATTTATCATAAAAAAATGGTTAGGCAAGATATGATTATTCCTTGCCACTGGGCTAAAGATGTTAATGGTTCCCTGCTTTTTCTCATCGAAATCAAAGGGAGTCATGAGACAGCCTTTTATAAAAATATAGTTCAGGTGAATGGAATAGAGATTGATTTAAGAGAACTAGATACAGGTGTCCAAATTGTTGTTTTAAGCTTACAGAAGCAAGTAGATATAGACTTGTTTGAAAGTTTTTGTACGGCTTTAATTAAGGCAATGGAAAATGTTAAAACACCAGAAATAGCGTTAGAGGTACTATTTGCTCATTTAAACCGTTGGAAATCATTCTTATCCGGTAAAAAGTTACTAATGTCACCAGAAAAAATTCGGGGACTATATGCTGAGCTAAACTTTTTGAGTGAGCTTATCTTAAAACAAGGCGAGCAAGTTGCTATTGATAGTTGGCTAGGTCCTGAAATGGCACAGCATGACTTTAATTTCTATTCAAATGCAGTAGAGATCAAAGCTTTAAGTGGAAGAGAAAGAAATGCAGTTGAAATTTCATCTGAAGATCAATTGTTCTCTTTAAATGAAAATCTGTATTTAAGAATTTATGTATTAGGCCAACAGTCAGATAAGGCTTTGGGTCAAAGCTTGAATCAGCTAGTTGAGCGTGTCATGGAAAATATTTCTGATGCGGAGCTAGAGCAGTTATACATACAAAAGCTTGTTGAATATGGCTATCAGCCAAATGTTGAGTATGATCAACCGATTTTTACTGTTCGTAAGGTTACTAGTTATTATGTTGATGAACGCTTTCCTAAAATAACGAAAGAGACAATTCCTGAAGGAATAAGTCGAGTTAGATACCAAGTAGATTTAGAAAGAATAAAAAGCTCAATATGTGAAAACTACAAGGTTTTTGAGGTTCGGGATGCTTAGTCTAAAAGAATTTTTTGAAAGCTTCCAAAGAGAGTTGTCTGTGGGGGCTGAAGTTGAAAAAACCTTTTTAAGAACATTCTTTGTTGAAGAATATACTAGAGAGCTCCAAGAGTCGGGTTTTAGCGAGGGGTTTGAATTAGCGTATTATCAATCTAGGGGGCTTAGGGTTGATGGTTATTGGTTTGATGATGAGGGCGGGTTAGATTTATATGTGGCCGACTTTGAGTCGTTAGAGAGTTTGGCGACTTTAACCAAAACAGAAATAGGAGCTATTTTTACGAGACTAATTAACTTTTTTGAGTATAGTGCGCAGAAGGGTTTATCAGATAGTTTAGAGGAAACATCGCCTAGTTATGGTTTGGCACACCAGATAGAACAGCGCTTTCGTTCTCTTTATAAAGTAAGATTAATCATTCTTTCAGAGAGAGCCGTAAGTGAGCGCGTTAAAGATAGTGACCTAAGTGAGTTTAGTCTTTTAGGTATTCCTGCTTCAAAGCATGTTTGGGATATGGTTCGGCTGCAGAGGCTACGTAGTTCAAAAAGTCAAAAGGAAGCTTTGGACTTCGATTTTGTTCAAATGTTTGGAGCAGGGATTCCAAGTATCCCTGCTTATGTGGGTACCGAACATTATAAATCTTATTTACTAGTAATGCCTGGTGATTATTTGGCTGACTTGTATCAAGAGTATGGTGCTAGGCTTCTTGAGCAAAATGTTAGAACTTTTCTACAAGCGCGTGGAAATGTAAACCGCGGTATTAGAACTACAATTTTGACTGAGCCTGAAATGTTCTTTGCATACAATAATGGGCTTACTGCAACAGCAGAGGAGGTAGAGGTAAAGCATACCGACGAAGGGCTTTTGATTACTCGAATTAAAGACCTACAAATTGTAAACGGTGGGCAAACTACAGCTTCTCTTTTTCATACAAGAAGGAAGGATAAGGCTGATTTGTCTAAAGTGTTTGTTCAGGTGAAGCTATCAGTTATTGAATCAGAGCAAGCGGATGAAATAGTTCCTAGAATCTCAGAATATGCGAATACTCAAAATAGAGTTAATGCTGCAGACTTTTTCTCAAACCATCCCTTCCATATACGTATGGAAGAGTTTTCTAGAAGGTTATGGGCGCCATCTAAACAAGGTACACAGAGAGAGACGCAATGGTTTTATGAGCGTGCACGTGGGCAGTATGCTGATAGGCAAGCGACAATGACACCAGCAGAAAGCAGAAGGTTTAAGACACTAAACCCTACTAATCAAAGGTTTACAAAAACGGATTTAGCTAAATATGAAAATGTTTGGGACGATAATCCTATGTGGGTTAATAGAGGTGCGCAAAAAAACTTTGCCGAATATGCAAAAAGAATAGGTAAAGAATGGGAGTTAGACCCAGATAAATTTAATGAGCTGTACTTCAAAAGAGCCATCGCACGTTCAATTCTTTTCAAGGGAACTGAAAAAATAGTTTCTTCGCAAGACTGGTACAATGGTGGTTATAGAGCGAATATTGTAGCTTATACATTGGGTATGATTTCAGAGATTACAAAAAATAAGAAGCAGCAGGTCGACTTTTTGAAAGTATGGGAGATGCAAGCAATTCCAATAGAGCTAGAGCAAACTATTGGTGCATTAGCTCTATATGTAAATAACAGTATTACGAAGCCACCGTTAGGTATATCAAACATTTCAGAGTGGTGTAAGAAAAAAGAATGTTGGGAGCGCTTGAAGCAGAAGTCTAGAGAAGTCTCAGAATCATTGCCAAGTGGTTTTTATCGTATTCTTGTATCGGAAGAAGATGTTAAGGCTATATCGAAACAAGCTAAAAAAATACAGAAAGTTGATGATGGGATTCATGCTCAGTCAAAAGTTGTATCGATACCTAAAACTCGTTGGATTGAGCTGTATGAGAGAATGATTAAAAAAGATTTACTGACTACTAAAGAGGTTGATATTCTTAAAGTTGCTATGTCAATGCCAGCTAAAATACCAAGTGAGGCGCAGTCTGTGGTTTTATTGGGTATCATGGATAAAGCGTATGGTGAAGGTATGCTTAACTAGGACTTAGTGGTTAAAACCTTAGCCAAAGACTTCGCGATAAATTTTGCAAATAACGGTGGTACAGCATTACCAATCATCTTGTATTTTCCACCATTTGTTCCAAGAAAAATAAAATCATCTGGAAAAGATTGTAGTCTAGCAGCTTCTCTTATAGTAATGCTACGTGCTTGCTTTGAATCTGGGTGGATATGTCTAAGACCGTCTTTGCTAAGGTGTGCCGGTATGGTGTTGCTAGGTTCATCTTTTCTGAGTACATAATATTTATGAACTGCTGAGTGGTACCCAGTCCTTTCTGTATAAAGCCTTCTTAAAGACTCTGACGTTATATATTTGAATTGTTGTGTTTCAATATCTTTTGCTAGTAGTTTGAATATTTCGATATCTCTAGGGTTATGGTTTCTAGGATTGTGATCAAACTCAGTAGGGGTCTTGTTTAATGAATAATGTGATCTGCCTGTCTTTGGGGTGTCGAGAGGGTAAATTGGAGGTAGATCTAAGATTGCCTGCTTTACAGTTTGAGGTTCAACTTTTTTAAAATCATTAAGGTTTTTATAGAATTGGGCAACTTTCTCGTGGGGGTTAAAGTAGTAGCGTTCATGAAAGGCGGCTATTATTACTCTTTTTCTTTTTTGAGGTATAGAGAACTCTGACAAATCGAATGTGGCTTGATTTATGATATCTTTAGAGATCACATATCCAGCTTCTTTAAATGCTTTACTTATTCTATCAATAATTGGTGTTCCGCCAGGCTTAGCACTTAGCATACCGATTACATTTTCAAATACACAGGCTTTTGGCTGGAAAATTTTAATTATCTCTAGGTAAGATTCAAATAGATAGTTTCTGTAATCATCCTGCATTTTATTTTTATCACTAATTCTTCCTGCAATTGAATATGCTTGGCATGGCGGTCCGCCAATTATTACATCAACTGCTTTTCCCTTGGTTAATGATTTTAAGCCAACAGAACTACCGTAGATGGGGTCATTACAATATCCGTTAATCAGATCGTCGGTTCTTTGAATGTCAAAGTGAATTACGACCTCGTCTGCATTTTTAATGTTCCACTTGTTAGCTAGACGGTGACGTAAGGTTTTGACAGGGTTAAGTTCCCAGTCTAAAGCTGCAATTAATTCATACTTCTGAGATTGCTTGAAACCTTCAGTAAGGCCCCCGCACCCCGAAAATAAATCAATAGTATTAATCATATTTCTCACAAAGTAGTTTTTTGCCGATTAGGTAGCCCCATCTAGGTGGTACAGCGTTGCCGACCTGTTTGTATTGTTGTGTTTTTGAGCCAATAAAAACAAAATGATCAGCAAACGATTGCAAGCGCGCATTTTCTCTAACAGTGGGGATACGGTTCCATTTGTAATGGAAGTGATTGCGGTGTCCAGTATCAATAGTTCTTGAAGGAGACTTGCTGCTGTATCTAGTCCAAGCTTCATTGAAGTTCCTAGAGTTACCTACGCCGTGAGGTAGGTCTTTGTGGTTTCCCCCATCTGGGACTTGTTTAATAACCTCTATAACATGAGGTTTGTGTCTAGTACCAACATGGTTATATAGCTCGCTCGAGTTCATTCTCATTTTTTTTTGATATTCACTAAGAGGTAAGGAACTATATTGACTGACTTCACTACCAATATCATCTTCTAGGCTAGGAAGATCACTAATAGCTTGCTCACACGTGATATAGCTTTCAGGTTGATGAGTTGGGTTGGGAAACACAAAGGCCTGTTTACTCTTTACACCAATAAAAAATTTACGTTTTCGAATTTGTGGGATTCCATAATCAGGAGCATATAATAGCTTCGATGTGACTTGGTATCCAAGTCTAGAGAACTCGGAATAGATAGCTTCTTTTGCACGTCCTCCATAGAGAGTTGCTATCCCTGGGACGTTTTCTATTACAATATTTTTAGGTGAGATTTTTTCTGCAAGTTTGAATACTGAGTAAAATAATTTATTTCTAATATCATTCTCTTGCCTCTTACCAGTTAGAGAGAAACCTTGGCAAGGAGGGCCTGCAACAATTATATCAATTCTTTTGCTTTCTAAGTGCTCTACAATTTTTTCAATACTTTCTTCTTGAGAAAGATCTAGGTTAAGTGTTGTAGCATTTGGGTGATTTCTTGCAAAAGTTTGCAGAGCAGGTGCATCTATATCTACACCAAGAATGCTTTCGAATCCAGCTTGCTCGAAGCCAAAAGATAGGCCGCCGCAACCTGAGAAAAGATCAATTAGATACTTTTTATCTTCCATGTTAACCACAAAGTAAATAACTCAAAATAATATGATTGTTAATAAAAGTGCGCTAGGCGCTTTTGTAGTTTGCCCCTAGAGTTATATCGCATCGAGATAATAGCATGCTAAAAAGTAAATAGCTGGAGGCGGCCATCTAATTAGATCTTTTCTTTAAGCCTTAAGTTTAACTGTTAAGTAGTGGGGGTAAAGAAATAAATCCTAAATTGGAGCTATGTGCTGCCTTAGTGAGTGTGCAATAGATCTTACGACAGGGACACAAACGCTATTGCCAAACTGTTTATAGCTTTGAACATCACTAACTACAATTTTAAAGCTTTCAGGAAAGCCTTGAAGTCTTGCTGCTTCTCTGGGTGTTATTTTTCTTGGGTTTGTAGATTCTCCTTGATAAATAAGAATCTCAGAACCATCTTTGTAGTAACGTGCGGATATTGTACTCGTATACGGAGAGTCTTCAGTAAAGAGAGAGTAACCAAATCCGTTTCCCGCTTTTCTATGTGCTTCTTTTCTTCGTTTGTGACCAGTCCATAGCTTATCAGAAATTGTGTACTTCTCAGGTACATTTTGTTCTAAAATGTCTCCAACTCTTGTTTCTATAAGTGGTGGGTTAGGCCAAACAAATGGAGATTGGGGGTTGAGCAGGGCTACTATGTAAATGCGTTCTCGGATTTGTGGTACACCGAAGTCTTTGGCAGCAAGAATTTTAGAAAAGACTTGATAGCCTAAGTTCTCTAACGACTTCTTAATAACTAGATAAGTATTTCCCTTGTCATGAGTTCTTAATCTTTTAACGTTTTCTAAGAGTACTGCTGTTGGTTTATGATGCTTTATTATTTCTGCGATGTGAAAAAATAAAGTTCCTCTAGTGTCTTCGAAACCAAGTTGCAAGCCAGCTTGGGAAAATGGTTGGCAGGGGAATCCCGCAAGTAACAAATCAAACTTTGGTATTGACTCTATATTTACTTTGGTAATATCTCCGTCAGGTTCTTTATTAAAGTTTGCGGAGTACGTTATCTTTGAAAATTTATCTATTTCAGATGAGAAAACACACCTCCCTCCCAGTTCATCGAATGGGATTCTAAGCCCCCCAATACCTGCGAATAAATCAATAAATGTAAAACTCAACGAATTGCCTTTTGAAAGTAGTTAATGTTGTGATGTTTAATCTTATCTTGGATAAGTTTATGAGCGAATACTGTCCTGATAGGTTAACCCAGTAATATCAATTATTCACTCTAAAACATAAGTAAATGGTCATAAATATCCAGGTTACCATTAAGTGCGACAGGTTTTAAATTTATACATAGTACAGTGAAATATTTGCTTTTGATGTATCTGTTTTTTAATGGAGAGCGGAGTAAGCAGCTTGTAATGACTACCTATTTAAAGGGTCCATTTTATAAGGTAAAGCTTATTAAAATTAGTGCATTGTCAAGATTGGAAAAGTTTAATGCTAAGTAAGTAATCTTGCTAAAAAATTGGTACTAAAAATTAAATCAAAGAATACCCAAATAAAAATTTAGCCTAGATTGGGTAGTAATTATAAATTTCATTGTTAATAATCGTTACAAGTAAGAGTGTATTGTTCGGAAAATTTAAAAGACTGAGGCGGTGCGACGGTTATCACTTTTAAATCAATTTCGTAGAAAGACTTCGGCATTTAAGGTAGAGGTCAAAAACGGTTTTTGGGGTAAGTGCTAAAATCGATTTAAGCACTCTTGGAGCATTAGAGGAAAAACAGCGAAAACCTAAGTTTTTTAGAAGCTCAAAAGTGTTGTAAGTAATTGGTTTTAAGAAGGAGAGTGTTTTGGTAGGACTACCCAGATTCGAACTGGGGACCTCTACCATGTCAAGGTAGCGCTCTAACCAACTGAGCTATAGTCCTAAAGAA
>Ga0209075_1004006_pt1 | contig 11993 bp, 4 predicted proteins | sample Stecom2011_FD_187523 | JGI IMG/M metagenome (GOLD analysis project Ga0209075, IMG submission 187523) | Agricultural soil microbial communities from Utah to study Nitrogen management - Steer compost 2011 (SPAdes) (version 2) | ecosystem: Environmental > Terrestrial > Soil > Agricultural land...
TTACGGGAATAATCATTTATATGAAGTTCACTTTGCGTCGGGTAGTCATCTGGAAATAATTGGTCATGCCGTCTTTTACGGCACCAACATAACAGAATTGAACATCCCCAATCACGTGATAACGATTAGTAATGGGGCCTTTATGGGAATGTCGCATCTCGAGAAGATGACGCTACCATTTGTGGGGGAGAGTCATTATGCGACAGGTAAAACAGGTAATTTTGGTTATCTGTTTGGTCAGACGGCTTACCCAGGTAGCTATGCAACACCTGAATATCACCAAGATAGTAAAGTATTATTTGGAAACTTCCAAATTCCAAATACATTAAAAGAAGTGACAATCAATGGCGATACCCCCATTGCGCAAGCTGCGTTTTATGGTGTCAATAGTATCGAAACGATGACCCTCCCCTTTATTGGTAGGGATATTAATGCTACTGGAACGGACGCCCAATTAAATTATCTCTTTGGCGATTTGAGTTACTATGCTGAATTAGAAACCGTTATTTTAACGGGTGGTTCAAAAATTGCTGAACATGCTTTCAGTCGCATGCGAGTTGAGCATGTGGTGATTCCACGTAGTGTCACCACGATTGAAGCGTATGCATTCCATAATAGTGCGTTGGAAACCATTCGCTTTGAACCATTGAGTCAGTTAACCCACATTGGTGATTATGCCTTTTCGGGGCTAAGCACGTTAAAATCCATTCACATTCCGAGAAATGTTGTTACTTTAGGCAACTCAGCATTTAGAGGGAGTGGACTGGAGTCCATCACCTTTGAAGCGGGCAGTCAATTAACGACAATTGAGGATTATGCCTTTCAAGATGCCACCAATTTAACCACTATTGAAATCCCTAATCGTGTGACATCCATAGGACAATCAGCATTCTGGCGTGCAAATAATTTAACGACGATCAACATTATGCCTGGTAGTCAATTAGAGATTATAGGTGAAAGTGCCTTTAGAGGATTACAGCAGATTGAACATATCGTCATCCCAAGTAGCGTCACCACAATCGAAGATTATGCTTTCTATGATGTTACTAATGTTCAAACACTTACTTTTGAAGCTGGTAGTCAATTAACAACGATTGGTGACTATGCTTTTAGTGGTTTAAATCGAGTTGAAGAATTAGTCTTACCGGCTCAATTAACAATGATTGGAGCTCATGCCTTTAGTAACTGGTATCAATTAAAAACATTGAATCTCCCCCGTCAATTGGAGTCGATTGGTGAGTCTGCCTTTTCTAATCTCGAACAAATTACTCATCTACTTATTCCCAATAATTTGGATACAATTGGTAATTATGCGTTCTTAAATGCCACTAATTTAAAAACAATTGTCTTTGAAGATGCAAGTGAAGTAACGACCATCGGTTATGCCGCTTTTGGTGGAGCCAGTCAATTAGAAAGCATCACCATTCCTTATGTGGGTCGCACACGTATCTCTCAAGGTCCCAATGCTCAATTTGGCTATTTATTTGGTCAAGATGAGTATGAAAATAGCTACCGAACAATAATGTATATAAACGATGGCATTATTTATCCTGAATTTTATATCCCTAATACACTTAAGGAAGTCATTATTACCGATATCACGACCATTCCTTCCCATGCCTTTGCGGCGGTTAGCAGTTTAGAAAGAGTTGTGATTCCAAAGATGGTACAAACCATTGAATCTTCTGCCTTTAATCGTAATACTAGCTTAAAATGGGTGGAGTTTGAAGAAGGTAGTGAACTCACTACCATCGGTAATCGAGCCTTCTCAGAGACGAGTAGCCTGTCGGAACTAATCCTACCTGATGGGTTAATTAGTATTGGTGATGGTGCATTTGAAAATGCAGGTTTAAGTTCAATTACGATTCCGGTTGGTGTGATCGAGATTAATCCTTATACTTTCCACCAAGCCATCAAATTAGAATCCATCGTGATTAAGTCACCACTTGTAAGTATTGGTTCTTATGCATTTGCTGGTGCTAGTCGCTTAACATCGCTAAAGATTCCAAAAACAGTCGTAAGTATTGGTGGGTCTGCATTTTCAGACGCCACCGGTTTGATATCCGTTGAGTTTGAAGCGGGTAGTCAATTGAGAGAAATAGGCAACACCGCCTTCCAAAACACAATCAACCTGAGTTACCTGAAATTACCGCAACAAGTATCTTCGATACAATACAATACTTTTCAATCCAGCGGATTATCGATTATTGATGTTAATAGTCACAATGAATATTACCAAAGTAGGGACGGGGTTTTATTTAATAAGGATATGACGAGACTTATTGCTTATCCGTCACAAAAACAGGATTTAACCTATACGATTCCTCATACCGTCGAGACGATTGGTTTGAATGCTTTTTTTAACAACCAGTATTTAACTACCATTAACTTTGCATCTGGTTCCATTATTAAGACAATCGAGCCCTCGGCCTTTTTTGGAGTTACTGGTATCACATCTTTAAATATCCCGGCCACTATTTCTAAAATTGGCAGCCATGCTTTTTCTGGCATGTCCAACTTAGAGAACGTTACCTTCGAAAGTGGGAGTCAGTTGAAAGTAATCGCAGGCAGTGTATTCCAAGACACGAGTAAACTCACCTCGATTCAGATCCCCCTAATGGTTTCAAAAATTGAGAATAGTGCCTTTAACAACAGCGGTATTCATTCCGTGCTATTTGCGGAGAACGGGTATCTAAGAGAAATTGAAAGCCATGCGTTTAGAAATACGGTGAACTTAACCACAATTTACATTCCAAAAGGAGTGAGTCAAATTGGCAGGTATGCATTTGCTGGAAGTCGCCTTCTGAATATTGAAGTAAATGAAGGAAACAACACGTACCGCTCATTAGATGGTATCCTCTACAGTAAAGATTTAACGACATTGGTTAGTTATCCCCCCGCACGTACGGACACATCCTATGTCCTCCCCTCATTTGTGGAATCCATTGAAGAAGGGGCGTTTTCAGGGGCGAAACATCTTGAGAAAATGACTTTACCGTTTATTGGGGCAAGTGCAATAGCAACGAATCAAGCAGCACGATTCGGTTATCTATTTGGTACAATCCCTTACGAAGGGAGTTATTACACAACGAATGGATATATCCCTGATGATTTGAAAGAAATCACCTTAACAAGTGGAACAACGATCAGTATCCGAAGTTTTGAGGGTGTTAAAAGTTTGGAAGTCATTCACTTACCCAGTAATTTAGTAAGTATCGAAGCATATGCGTTTTGGAGGACGGGTCTACAATCTATTGAGATTCCGGCTGGTGTAACGACGATTGGAGATTATAGTTTTGCGAATACAAATCTAAAACAGGTGATTCTTCCTCAAGGGTTATTATCGATCGGCTCCTATGCATTTTCAAGTACCGATATAGAATGGGTGGTACTTCCTCAGGGGCTACAGTCGATCGGAGCCAATGCTTTTAATGGTACTTATCATTTAGAAAGTATTGTCATCCCTAATAGTGTGGTCGAAATAGGGTCTAGTGCGTTTTATAATTCGGGTCTCAAAACCATTCTATTTGAAGAAAATAGTCAATTAGAAATTATCGAAAGATATCTATTTTCCAATAGCCAGTTGACCACAATTGAAATTCCACGCTCAGTTACGGTCATCAGTTCCAATGCTTTTTCCAATAGCAACATTAAATCGGTAACGTTTGAAGGGGGATCCCAATTGACAAGAATTGAATCTCAAGCCTTTTTTCAAGCGCATCATTTAGAAAGTATCGTCATTCCCAAGACGGTAACGAGAATTGGGGAAATGGCCTTTTCACACACGTCAAGTTTGACTGAAGTTCAGTTTGAGGAGAATAGTCAACTGACAACAATTGAAGCTTATGCGTTTGCATGGGCCACAGCCCTAGTGAAAATTGAGATTCCCAATCGTGTCGAAAGCATTGGACCTCGTATTTTTGCCAATGCCACAAGTTTAGAAAGCATATCCATCCCCTTTGTAGGGGCGAGTGCAATGGCTACCGGTAGCGAAGCCGTATTGGGTTATCTTTTCATGCCTCGTGGTTATGGAAGTGTGGATGCGGAAGCCAATTACCAGGTTAAATCAATTACATGGGGAAGTTATTATGTGCCAAAGAGTTTGCAGGAAGTAATTATTACTGGTGGGACGACGATTGGAAAATCAGCGTTTGATGACTTCAGTAGCTTGACCACAATCATCCTGCCAAATGGCCTAATATCGATTGGTCCTGATGCCTTCCGATTAACGACAAATCTTCAATCCCTTGTTATTCCAACGACAGTGACAGCGATTGATCAATATACATTCACGAACCTTGGTCATACGGAATTGAGTTTTTTTACTGAACTCTCATCCAAGCCAGCCGGGTGGCCACCGTCCTATATTGTAAACAATTGGTCAATCTACTGGCAAGGTGAATGGTATTATAATGAGCAAGGAGTCCCAACACCTAATGAAAGGGGAATGTATTTTGAAAAGTAAAGGCTCTTTGTCAATTGGTGTTGGTGAAGAAATCCAAAAACTAAGATAGAGGATTAAACATTTATAAGAATTGCAGCAAGTATCTTTATATGGTTTTTACATAACAATGATATCTTGTATAAAGATGATGGTTCTAAATTGATTGAAGATAATACATTAGTAGCACTTGTCTTAATGGTTGCTTTAAGTGATCCAAAGGAAAGAGAGGTTGTTGTTAAAATTATTATTAATTTAATTAACAAAGACAATTGAATGAAAAAACTTAAGATAAAGTTTTATAAGATTAACATAGTATGGTATAATTTTAATGTTGATTAACAATAAAATTTCAAGGTGAAGTGTATGGTTTTTAAAAACAAACAAAATATTAAAGATGAAATTGAATTAAGAAAAACTGAAGAAAAAATTTCGAAAAAGAAAGCTGTTATGCTATTTGATACTAATAAAATACATGAAATAGAAGTGGGAACAACCAAAGGCTTAAAAGAAATTCACAAATATCTTTTTGAAGATATATATTTTTTCGCTGGAAAAATTAGAGATGTTAATATATCAAAAGGAAATTTTAGATTTGCAACAACCATCTATTTAGAAGAAATTCTTCTTAAAATTGATTTAATGCCTGAATCAAACTTTAATGAAATAGTTGAAAAGTATGTAGAAATGAACATTGCTCATCCTTTTAGAGAAGGTAATGGCAGAAGTATGAGAATTTGGTTAGATCAAATATTAAAGAAAAATATTGGCTTAGTTATTGATTGGAGTAAGATTAATAAAGAAGATTACCTCTTAGCTATGGAAAGAAGTCCAATTAAAGATTTAGAAATTAAGTCACTACTAAATGAAGCATTAACTAATAAAGTAAACGACCGTTTAGTTTATATAAAAGGAATTGATGCTAGTTATAGTTATGAAGGATATAATACTTTTAAAACCGATAGTTTGATTTAACATTATAAATAAAAACTTCACACAATTATCTTAATTGACATAAAGGGGGCTGTAACGAAATAGAGTTTTAATAACTTTATGGACTTATAGTCCTTTTTTTCTTTTATTTTGGGGATAAACATTAAAAAATACCCATTTTTGGGCATATTAAAATAAGTTTATTAAATATATTAAGTTATACCGGGGATAATTAATGTACTATTCGATATCGTTTATTATGGTATTTCAAGAGATTATACCCAATAGCTGTTAATGTTATCTCTAATTCAACTTTTAAAAGACCTTTTCTTCTAAATCTTCTAACTCCATAGTTTTGTTTAATTACTCCAAATGCTCCTTCAACTTGAATAGATCTTTGAACTCTTAATTCTATTCCTAGGTCACTTTGTAAATTTTTAATCGCTTCTTTTTGATAAGCTAAATTTTCTTCATGCACTGTTATTTTTTTATCTTGTTGTTTTGAGTAGTAGTGATCTTTATTGAACTTATCAGTATACATATAATCTAAAGTTTCACCACTTTTTGTTTGAAACACTTTATCTTCTAACTTTATTAGATTATGTGGTCTATATTCATTATTTAAGTATTTTTTATCTTTCGTATCTTTTTCATACATATTATATTTTTGATAAAGTTCTATATTATTTAATTTAAGATATTTGTAATTATTGAAAGAACCATACCCACTATCCGCTACGGGATATTTTGGATAATAATTATATTCGTTTTTAAATGATTCTAAAAATGGAATAAATGTATTCATATCATTCCTATCCTGAGATATTATAAATGATTTCTGCAAGAGAATGCAATGTTATTATTTAAATATTGAAAAAACAGACTATGATTGCAACGGATTGAATGATTTGTTAATTGACATATATAAGCGAATGAAAGAAAAGGCTCTAAAAGAGGGTGTTAAGTGTGAATAAGTGTAAATTTTAGATGGCACAAAACGTTAAAAAATCATATTATAGACAAATCGATATCTTTAGTAGATGGTGTGATTTTTTATATGTCGAAAAGATCCAAAAAAATTAAAGGTGAATCGAACAGTATTAATATTAACGGATATGAACAAACAGCAATTCATGAATGAGACAAAGAACCGAAACAAATAGTAACTAATCAGATTCAAATAAGCATAAATAACAATTTTTTCAGACGATAATTAATCAACAAAAGTGGAAGGTTCTTTCAATGTTTTATTTGATTTTTGTTGAATTAGGAATTATTTTACAACAATAAATAGTTATGATGTAATAGTTGGTTAGTAGCAGAAATTAAATATGAAAATAAAAGTTTATTTCTCTTAATCCATTTTATGATATAATTTATATACAAATTATATAGAAAAGAGGAACTTTAATGGGCCTAAAATATTTCGGTACAGATGGAATAAGAGGAAAAGGTTTTACAGAACTTTCTGCTGACTTAGCATTTCATTTAGGAAATGCTTTAAAAGAAGCATTAAATAATAATACAATAGTCATTGGACTAGATACAAGATCATCATCTCCAATGCTAGCACATATGGTGGCTAGTGGCGCACTGCTTGCTGGACTTGATGTTTATTTTGCTGGAGTTATATCAACACCAATGATTGCTCACTATTCAAAGTTAAAAAACATAACAGGAATAATGATTACTGCATCCCATAATCCTTTTGAGGATAATGGGATTAAAGTATTTAATAAGGGTTATAAGTCAGAAGAATCTGAAGAATTAATAATAGAAGATTATATTATTAATAATAAACTAAAAGTAAGTGATACTTACGGAACCTTTAGATTAACTGATGATGTTGAAAAGGAATACTTTAATTTAATTGATAAACTAGATTTAAAAGAATCAAAGTTAAAACTAGTATATGATAGTGCTAATGGTGCTAATTATTTAATTGCTAATAAAATAATTAGTAAATACTACCCTAATAGCATTCAAATTAATAATAAGCCTGACGGGCTTAATATTAATTTAGATGCAGGCTCAACCCATTTAAACGGCATTATAGAACATATTAAGTCTAACAAGATGGACTTAGGATTTGCTTATGACGGTGATGGCGATAGAGTCATTATGGTTGGTAGTGATGGAACTGTTTATGATGGTGACTTTATTATATTATTAACAGCTAAATACTTAAAGAAACATAAACTACTTAATAATAACGGTGTTGTTTTAACTAGGATGAGTAATCCAGGCATTTTAAAAGCCTTAAGAAACAATAATATTAACTATGAACTAACTGAAGTTGGTGATAAACATGTATATGCTGCAATGAACAAAAACAACTTCATTCTTGGTGGTGAAGCTAGTGGTCATGTTATTATTAATCACCTACTCCATAGTGGAGACGGACTACTTGCATCGCTTTATATCTTGAAGTTATTAGAAGAAGAAAACATCTCACTAGAAGAACTAGCAAAAGAAGTTGAATTATATCCATTTAAAATGGTAAACATTAAAAATGTTAATAAAGATGTTTTAAAAGAAGAAAGAGTTAAATTAAAGTTAGCAGAACTTTCAAAAGAATTTGAAAGTTCAGATATCTTTTACATAAGACCTAGTGGTACTGAACCTCTAATAAGAGTTACAATTAGTTGTGAGGATGAAAATAAATTAAATAAGTATATGGATGAAGTTGTAAACTTCATTACTGAAAGGGGAAAAATATTATGAAACGTTACGGATTAATACTAGCAGCTGGTAAGGGGACTCGCATGCAAACAGATCTTCCTAAGTGTGCTTACCCAATTTTAAGAAAGCCAATGATTGAATATATTGTTGATCATATGGATAAATCAGTTATTGATGAAGTAGTGGTTGTTGTTGGTCACAAAAAAGAAGTTTTAGAAGAGATGTTAGAGGGAAGAGTTTTATTTGCTGAACAAATAGAGCAACTTGGAACAGGTCATGCTGTTCAAGCTGCTGAAAGCATTTTAGCAAACAAAGAAGGTTCAACCTTCATTATTCCAGGTGATGTACCTTTAGTTACTGATGTTTTAATTAATAAGATCTTTGCAGCTCACGATGAAATGGGTAATGATCTAACGGTTGTATCAATGATGGAAGATTATCCGAAAGGATATGGAAGAATTGTTAGAGATGAATATGGAACAATTACAGGTATAGTGGAAGAACTTGATTTAATGCCACATCAAAAAGAAATTAAAGAGGTTAATACCGGTATTTATATAGTTAATAACAAAATTCTTTTTGATGTCCTAAAACAAGTTAAATTAAACGAAAGAAAAAAAGAATACTACTTAACTGATATAGTAGAATTAATGCATAAAAACTACAAAGTAAATTCATTTGTCGCAAGACACCCACATGAGACAATGGGTGTAAACGATCTTTATGGTATAAGTGTTGCTGAGAAGTATTTAAGAGAATCAATTAATAAAAAACATATGCTTTCAGGCGTATCAATTATTAACCCTGAGACCGTGACAATCGGTCAAGGTGTAATAATTGATAAAGGGGTAGTTATTTATCCTAATACTACTATTACTGGAAACAGTTATATTATGCAAAACACAACCGTTGGACCAAACACGGAAGTACATAATAGTATAATAGATGAAAATGTTCATGTTAAACATTCGTTTATATTTAATTCTAAAGTTGGCGAAAACACTACAGTTGGACCATTTGCTCACATTAGAGAAAATTCATCAATAGGTAGAAACGCAAGAATCGGAAACTATGTTGAAATTAAAAATTCTAGAATTGGTGATGATACTAAAATAGCTCACCTATCTTATGTTGGTGATAGTGAAGTGGGTAAAAACGTTAACTTTGGTGCTGGATCAATTACAGTTAATTATGATGGTGTTTTAAAACATAAAACAATAATTGGTGATAATGTCTTTATTGGCTGTAATGTAAATTTAATTGCGCCAATTTCAATTGGCGACAATGTTTTCCTAGCAGCCGGAAGTACTGTTACTAAAGATGTACCAACGGGCTCTATGGCAATAGCTAGAAATCAACAAGTAACAAAAGAAGACTATTATAAAAACTTAATTAAACCAAAACCAAGAGGTATAGAAGAAAGAATTGCTAATAAAGAAATTAAAGATGGAGTTGTAAAAAAATAGTTAAACAGGCGCATTTTAGCGCCTGTTTTCAAAGTTTATTATAACCACCTCTACTAAAAATTGACAAATATATATATAAATTATAAAATATATATATACATAAAATATAAGAGAGAAAAATATGAGAACAATTTTAAAAACAATAAAAGGATTACTTGTAGGCTTTATTATAATTATTCCTGGAATTAGCGGCAGTATGATTGCTGCTGCTTTAAATATATATGAAGATATAATATCGGCATTAAGTAATTTAACAAAAAATCCAATTAAAGCATTAAAGTCAATTTGGGAATACATTTTAGGTATGATTATTGGTCTAGGCCTAGGTGTAGTTTTTGTTGCAACAGTATATACTAAATACCCACTTCAATTAACTGGCCTTTTCATTGGTTTAATTATTGGTGGTATACCAGCATTAATTAAACAAAACAAAGGCCAAATTAACAAATGGTATCACTACTTAACTATCTTTATATCAATGGCTGCTGTAATGGCATCAACGTTATTTAAACTACAGTCTGCAGATGACCAAGGTAATGGTCAAATCTTTTTATATGCAATTATGGGACTCTTAATTGCAGGACCTATTGTTATACCTGGGATATCAGGAGCAATGGTTTTAACAATGCTTGGTTTTTACAACCAAACAATTAATACGATTAAAAACTTTCTTCAAAACCTGTTTACATTTAATTTTTCTATGTTGTTTGATGACCTAGGAGCAATGCTTTTTATGGGTATAGGTGGAATAGTGGGCCTTGTTATATTTGCTAAAGTAATTAAATACATTTTGGAAAAATATCCAAAAGTATTTAATGCTATTATTTTAGGAGTATTATTAATTGCGCCGATTAGTATTGTAGTATCGCTAAATGAAGAATTAATATCAACAGGATCATCGATTAGAAATATAATAAACACTGGTAATATATCTGTTTCAAGTATATTTTTAGTATTTGGATTTCTCCTTTCATATCGTTCTTCTAATATGAAAGAGAGAGAAGTTAATTCAACTGAAGTTCTAAACATCTTTAGAACAACAAAATTCATGTTAATTGATGTCTTTATTATAGGTTTATCTTATGCACTTACAGTATTAGTGTTTGATGTAGTTGGTTATAGTTTTGATTACCCTGACCTAACCGCATCATTCTTAACCTTAACACTTGCAAAAATAACACTTTATTATTTCCTTGGTTTATATAAAATAATTATTAAACATTTAGATTATAAAAATTTATTAAAAATTATCGTTTTAGTTATTCTATCTAATATATTAATTGTAGGGTTCTTATTGTTACCTAATATGCCACTTTTTATGTATAAGTCTGCCTATGTGTTTATTACAGCGATTGAAATCGCTGGATTTATTACATACAGAGTTATCGCAAAGATGTATGAACAATACAAAGATAGAACCACTAAGAGTGGTTTTGTTATTCCAACATTAATTATAGGTGCAGGTTCAGCAGGAGAAATGGCTTTAACAGAAATTGAACAAAACAAACAACTAAATAATTTTGTCGTAGGATTTTTAGATGATGATCATAAAAAACGTGGTCGAACAATTATGGACAAACCAGTTTTAGGAACTGTTGATGAAGTCGAACATATTATTAATAAGTACAATATTGGTGAAGTAGTTATTGCAATAGCAGAATATTCTAAAGAAGATATTACAACTCTAACAAGTAAGATCAATATTAATCCTCATGTAAGAGTTAAAAGACTTGTAATGATTGGTGAGTATATTGATAACAACCAACCAAAAATTAAAGATATTAATGTTGAAGATTTACTTAATAGAACTTCAAACAAAATGGATTTGTTAGAAGTAAAAGAACTATTAAAAGAACAAGTAGTTTTAATAACTGGTGGTGGAGGTTCTATTGGTAGTGAGATTGCAAGAAGAATTATTAATTTCGAAGTTAAAAAAATAATAATCTTTGATTTCTCTGAAAACAGTACATATGACCTACAAATAGAATTAAATAATATGATAATGAAAAATCCGGATATTAAAACCAAGATTATACCAGTTGTTGGTAGTGTATATAACTATGAACGTCTTGATGAAATATTTAACAAATACAAACCAACAGTAATCTTTCATGCTGCAGCATATAAACACGTAGCATTAATGGAAGGAAGTTCAGTCGAAGCAATAAGAACAAACGTGCTTGGAACTAAAAACGTTTGTGAATTAGCTAATAAACACAAAGTTAATAGAGTAGTAATAATTTCTGGAGATAAAGCTATAAACCCAAAAAGTGTTGTAGGATTTACAAAAAAATATGCAGAACTTATTGGAAGATATTTTAATAAAATAGGAAATACAAAAGTATCAATAATTAGATTCGGTAATATAATAGGAGCAAGAGGAAGTGTTGTTCCAATCTTCCAAAATCAAATAGAAAATGGTGGACCTGTTACTATAACAGATAAAGAAACTACAAGATATTTTATGACTA
>Ga0209075_1004008_pt1 | contig 11990 bp, 14 predicted proteins | sample Stecom2011_FD_187523 | JGI IMG/M metagenome (GOLD analysis project Ga0209075, IMG submission 187523) | Agricultural soil microbial communities from Utah to study Nitrogen management - Steer compost 2011 (SPAdes) (version 2) | ecosystem: Environmental > Terrestrial > Soil > Agricultural land...
ATGTAGCGTTCATTAGTTTCAGGATCTAGGTAACTTAAATCTTCTTTACTTAAGTTTTGATGACTCTTTAAGTCAAAGTCAGTACGACTTGCAATACCCCATAATTCATCAAAGCCCCATGGATATTTAAATTCAATATCTGTTGTAGCATTTGAATAATGACTTAATGCTTCTGGTTTATGTGGTTCTGCTCTTAAGTTTTCTTTTTTAACGCCTAAATTGGTTAAAAACTGCATCATTTTGTCTAACCAATAATCAAACCATTCAATTTCTGTACCAGGTTTACAAAAGTATTCTAATTCCATTTGTTCAAATTCTCTCGTTCTAAATGTAAAGTTCCCTGGTGTAATTTCATTTCTAAAACTTTTACCGATTTGAGCCACACCAAAAGGTACTTTAAGTCTTGCACTACGTTGAATGTTTTTAAAGTTAATAAAAATACCTTGTGCTGTTTCAGGGCGTAAATACACTTCATTTGAAGTAGCTTCAACAACACCTTGAAATGTTTTAAACATCATATTAAATTTACGAATTGGTAACCAATCTGTTGTTTTAGATACTGGGTCCTTAATTTTATTTTCAATGATAAACTGATACATTTGTTCATCGGTCCAACCATCTGGGTCTTGGGTTGGATCAAAGTCTTTAATCAGTTTATCTGCACGATATCTTTGATTTGAAGTTTTATTTTCTATTAAAGGATCTGAAAAACCACTTAAATGACCACTGGCTTCCCAAACGCGTGGATTTAATAAAATTGAAGAATCTATAGAAACGACATTTGGTGCTTGACGCACAAACTTTTGTTCCCATGCTGCTTTAATGTTTTTCTTTAATAAATGACCTAAAGGACCATAGTCCCAAGTATTTGCCAAACCACCATATATTTCAGAGCCTTGAAATATATAACCTGTTTGTTTTGCGTATTGTACTAAATATTCTAATGTAACCATGTTTTTATCTCCTTATTTGCGTGTTAGTTTGTGGTCTGTGTGATATTCATAATAATCATACATAAATTGTTTTAATGCTTCATAATTCTTTTCATCAATTGGTTTTATTTTATCATATGGTTGATAGATTAAATGAACAAGCATTGTTGTTTGTTCAACATTAATATGGGCAACATATGGGTCTTTTTCATAAACGATCGAGCCTGTTTGAATATTGACACCTTTGACGCGTCTGCCATCTGGTTTTAATGATATTTGATAACCTAAATACTTTAATAACTTAAATCCAAATGACAATACACTGAGTTGACTAAAATTTTCTAATGCACCTTTTAATAATTTATAAATCATCTCGTGACGATCATTGTCTGCAACAAAGGTCAGTAAATCAAATAAGATACTAGCTTGTATGGCATCATCATAATTTGATTTAATCAACATGTAATCATTTAATGTTTTACCTTCCATTAAGGTATACATTGTTTTATAAGGTACTTCTTTAAACTCAATTAAATTTAAATATTGGGCTACATTTCTAATCGGGGATGTCATTTTTTGACTTCCCTTGGCAACCAATGTGATACGTCCATATGCTGTATAAACAAATAATAGACGATCGTTTTCTAAATAACTTTGTTGTTTATAGACAATACCTTCCATACTTACTTACCATATCCATATTTTGAAACAGTATTTGGATCGTTTCTCCAATTCTTTTTAACCTTCACCCATAATGATAAATGACTTTTCACTTTAAAAATGTGGTTGATTTCTTTTCTAGCTTCACTACCAATTTTTTTAAGTTTTTCACCGTTTTTACCAACAAGTATCCCTTTTTGGCTATCTCGTTCGACAATGATTAGGGCATCAATGTCCATCTTGTTCGTATCCGGAAAATGTTGAAATGACTCTAATACGACTGCCACAGAATGTGGTACTTCTTGTTCTGTATAGTATAAAATGCGTTCCCGAATAATTTCAGTCATTCTTGCCTCATCACTTTGATCTGTTATATAGTCTTTAGGATAATAGTGAGGTCCTTGGACTAAATGTTTTGAAAGAGCTATCTTTAAATGTTTAAGATGTGTTGATTCAAGTGCAGATATTGGAATAATATCTACAAAGTCATGTACATGTAAAAACGAGACAATAATTTGATCAATATCTGATTTTTTAGGTAACTGATCTATTTTATTAATCACTAAAATCGTTGGTAATTTTGCTTGTTGTATACGTTCTAAAATAATTTGATCACTTGCTTTAAATGTTTGATCAACAACCCACATAATGGCATCCGCATCCAAAAGCGCTTCTGATGCTGATTTATCCATCAGTTTACCTAAACCATGAAATGGTTTATGCATACCTGGGGTATCTATAAATACATATTGATCATCACCATCATTTAAAATACCCGTGATTCTAAAACGAGTTGTTTGAACTTTAGGCGATGTAATGGCAACCTTTTCACCAATTAAGGCATTGAGTAAAGTTGATTTTCCAACATTAGGTTTGCCTACAATAGCGATGAATCCGGACTTTGTTGACATTATGTACGATCTTTCTTTAAATCAAAGTTATATGGTAATAATTCTTTTGTGTTTGTTTCTTTAACTAATTTTTCTAAATTGGTTAAATAAATTGTAGCGCTTTCTGGTACAAGCTCACTCATTACTTGGCGGCATGCACCACAAGGTGATATCGGTTCTTTAGATGAACCAATGATAGTAATTGATTTAATCTCTTTTGGATCATACCCTTGTGAAATGAGTGAAAATAATGCGTTACGTTCTGCACATGATGATAAACCATAACTACTATTTTCAATATTGGCACCATGGATGATTGTCCCATCATTTAATTCAATTGCTGCACCAACTTTAAAGTTTGAGTATGGTACATATGCTTTTAATCTTGCCGCTTTAGCTGCTTCAAAGTTCATAGACTTGCCTCTTTTCTATATTCTTTTATTATCTTGTTAAATTTGCTTTTAATAATATATCTTCTTGGAGTTTAAACATGGCTTCTTCTTGGGCTTTTGTTTCATGATCATAGCCTTTTAAGTGAAGATAACCATGTACTGCTAAAAACCCTATTTCTCGTTTAAGTGAATGTCCATAAGTTTTAGCCTGTTCTTGTGCTTTATCAATACTAATAAATATATCCCCTAACGAATCATCTTGCTCTTCATCATTGACAAAAGACAATACATCAGTTGGTTGATTCTTTTGTCGATACATTTGATTCATTTGTTGAATGGTATCATTATCAACAAAAATAATTTGCATGGACTTTGTTTCATCAATGGTTTCAAACACTTTATCTAAAATAAGTTCATAAGGTGCAGTATCCATAGCTTGTTGGTTAAAATAATTAACTTTCATCGGCTTCATATCTTTCCAATATTTTTTGTACAAGTGGATGTCTAATAACATCAACTTTTTCAAACTCAATGACTTTGGCATCTTCAATGCCTTCAATAATTCTTAAGGCTTGTTTGAGTCCTGATTTATGTTTGTAACCTAAGTCAGTTTGTGATGGATCACCTGTAATCACCATGAAACTTGAAAAGCCCAGTCTTGTTAATAACATCTTCATTTGTGTTTCAGTCGTATTTTGTGCCTCATCTAAGATAACAAAGGCATTTTCAAGGGTACGTCCACGCATATAGGCTAGTGGCGCAACTTCAATCACACCACGCTCCATGAGTCCATTTGTTGTAGCAATTCCTAAAAAGTCATGTAAAGCATCATATAAAGGAATGAGATACGGATCAACTTTTTCTTTTAAATCACCTGGTAAAAAACCTAAAGATTCACCCGCTTCAACTGCAGGTCTTGTTAAAATCAATTTCTTAACAATACCTTTTTTAAGTGCAGCAACTGCATGTGCAACCGCTAAGTAAGTTTTACCGGTCCCAGCTGGTCCTACACCAAATACTAAAGGATACTTAAGTAAAGCCTCACTATAAGCTAATTGATTAAATGTCTTAGGTACAATCGCTTTACCATGGTCAGAAATTAAAATTCTTCTTTGGTTTTTATATAAATCTAAAATGTTATGAAGTCTATCTTGTTCAGCCATTTTAATAATATATAATACATCTCTTTCAGTTAGAATCACTTTATGTTCAGCCAGTTGGATCAATGTATTAAATATTTTTTCTAATAGTTTTTTATAAGATGGTTCAGCATCAACAATGATTTTTCCATCATGAACAGAGACATTAAAGCCAAAGTGTGCTTTGAAAACATTTAGATTTTTATCTTCAATGCCAACTAATAATTGTAGTGTTTCTACGTGATTGACATCTATGTTTAATTTCATTCAAGTTCCTCCAATTTTAACTACCTACATTTTACCCTAAAACGCCATAAATTGCACCGTTATTAGCGTAGAATAACAATTATTAGTCCATTTTAGTAACACTTTATATAAATTGTGACATTTTAACGTAAAAAGGAGTAAAGGTTAAAAAAACACCTTGTTGATAAGGTGTTTTCAAAAATGCATTTAATTATCTTTTTTTCTTCTTGCTTTTAGCCGCTTTAGCTTTCATACGACGATCAACGCCTGGTTTAACATAGTATTCGCGCTTGCGAGCCTCTACGAGAGTACCTTCTTTACTTACGGTGCGCTTAAAACGACGTAGTGTATCTTCTATCGTCTCACCTTTACGTACTTCAGTTCTTGACATAATTCTGCCCTCCTCCCGTTATGTTTGATTCATCAAACCTTAACTATTATAATGCATTTTCATGCATATGTCAAAAGAATTTTATAATTTCTTCAACAAAAACGCATTTAAAATTGGAATATGTGCTAATTCTGTTGGTAATATCGTAGGACCTAAACTCACAGGGGTTGCACCCTTATGCATTAAGTCGGTACGCTCGGTGGCATCAATACCACCTTCTGGGCCGATAATAACATATATTTCTTGTTCATTAGCATGATTTAAACTGTCTTTTATCGTTCGTTTTGTTTCCAATTCATCCAACAAAATAACATATTTATTTTCAAAGTTTATCCGATCTAAATGATCTTTAAAATCGATTACAGGCAGTTGACTACGCTTAGATAATTCTGCTGCTTCTTTAGCAATCTTATTTAAGCGTTTCAATTTATGCTCTACATTAGAAAGTTTAGCAATACTACGTTTCATTGGAACAAAGATTATGCCCTTTGCTTGAAACAGGGTTGCATATCGAGTGACCATATCAACTTTATCACCTTTAGGTAATCCTTGTATGATTGTGATATTTAATGGTAGGTTACTTTTAAGTGGTGATATCTTTACATAACTTACATGTTTACCTTGGATTTCTAAGCTTGCTAAAAAACAACCTTCTTTACCACAAAGTTCAACTTCAGTAGACGATTTAAAACGCATCACATTTAAAATGTGATGCGCATCTTCTTGTTGTATTTGATTGTTGTCATCTAAAAAATAACGTTGCATATTTTAAACCTTTATAAAAATAGGTAGCTAACGCTTACCTATTCTTTTCAATTACATAAAGAATCTATCGATGTTATTACTCCAAATAATCATTGCAAAAAATAAAATACCTAATATAATCATTGCACGATTGAAAAATACATCTGGTCCTTGTACTTTTTTATTTCTAAACAATTCAGTGTTGTTCCCTGTAAAAGCACTCATAACATCATCTTTAGAACTTTGTAATGCGGATATTGCAATCATTAAAATGCTTGCGATAAATATGATCCAGTCTGGAAATTGCATAATTCATTCTCCTTTAAATAAGCCTTTTATATTATAACAAAAGTTAAGCTTATTTGTCAATTCATAATCTATATAACATTATATCATGTTATTTGAAAACTTGGTCGATATCTTCAATCATTTGTAAACTTGAATTAATACCGCCTGGTAGTATATACCAGCTCATTGGATCTAAGATGTAAATATCATCATTTTTACCGGCATCAGTATTTTGAATTAAGGCATTGTTGATAATTTGATCAATAGCACCACTAGAACCAACTGCAGCAGAACGGTCCATTAAAAATATGATTTGTGGGTTGACTTCTGAGACGTATTCAAAACTTACAATATTACCATGTGCTTCTAATGTCTTTAGGTCAGGATCACTAGCAACAAAGTTAAATTCACTATATAAAACACCATATCTAGATCCGACACCAAATACGGATATTTGATCGCCATTGACTTGTAAGAATAAAGCGTTATGTCCATCCACTTTGTTACGTACAGTTTCAAAGTTTTGTGTAATCTTTGCTTGTTGAGCTTCTAAATCTACTTTGATTTCAGGGAAAATAAGACCTAAATTCGTAAAGACTTCTTTTTGACGCTCGAAAGTAAATGTCGTATTTGAAACATCTAAAATATCGGTATTTGGATAATTTGTTTTTAGCGAACTATAAAGACTTGAACTACGACCACCAATAATGATTAAATCAGGCATCATTAAATCTAATGTATCATAGTTTGGTTCAAAAAGTGTACCAGTGTTTGGATATTTATCGGATGCAAATTGATAAATACTTTCAGGTAAGTTCGCTTTGGGTAAACCAAAATATGTAATACCTGCTTTTTCTAAACCAACAACAGATAATATATCTGCAATTTCAAGTGCAAATGTGACTACAACCTTTGGATTTGTATGAACTGTTGAGGTCACTGTTTGTTGTTCATAGATAGGTTCATTATCACTATTTTTACCCACTTGAACTGAAACTGTTTGTGTAATGGTTACAGTTTCTCCGCTTTGTGTTGGTAAATTACTACCACAACCAACTACGATAAGTACTATACTTAATGTAAGCATTATATATATTATTTTTTTCATATGTTTTCCTCTTTTGATGTCATTAAATCTTGTTGAATCTTATGGTAAATGCAAATGCGCTTACCATCTACTTCTCTTATGCAAAACTCTGAATCATATATCCCATTTAATGTGTGTTCTACCATCATATCGTGTGCAGGTCCTTCATAGAAAACCTTGCCTTCTTTAATGGCGATAATGTGCTCACAAAATGTTGCCGCAATATTAATATCATGCATGACAACAACAATCGTCTTACCAAGTTCGTCGACGAATCGTTGCAACAACAACATCATTTCAACACCATGTTTCATATCTAAATTATTCAGTGGTTCATCAAGCATTATGTATTTTGTATCTTGAGCTAGAACCATCGCGAGTAATACTCTTTGTAGTTGACCACCACTTAATGTATCAATGTGTTGATTTTTAATATCTTCTAAATTAAGATAACTAATCATTTTATCCACCATTTGTTTGTCTTCTTTATTTAAGCGTCCCTTAGAGTGTGGATACCTACCAAAACAAATCAGTTCATAACTTGTAAGTTTTAAACTAAAATGATTCGATTGTTTTAAAACAGCAATTTGTTTAGATAAATTGATCTTATGATTTGAAATATCAACGCCATCAATTTCAATATGACCTGATTTGGATTGTATCACACGACTAATGACATTAAATAGCGTTGTTTTACCAGCACCATTGGGCCCAATAATACCAGTAATTTTACCTTCTGGTATTTCAATATTAATGTTTTTTAAGACATCTTTTGTACCATAACTTTGGTGTATATTATGCAACTTGATCATACTTTATGCTCCTTTACAATTAAATATATCATGTAAATACCACCGACTAAACTAATGATGGTTGTAACAAGTGTTTTAAATCCTAATAACTCCACAACTGCTTGGCCCAAAATTAAGACCACAATCGCTATTAAACTTGACATGATAAATATAATCTTATGGTGATATTTATCATAAAGCTCTCTTGCAATATTTACAGCAATTAATCCTAAAAATGATAATGGTCCGACTAATGCGGTTGTCATAGCAACCCCAATAGCAATAAATATTAAATCCGTATACGTTTGTCTATGATAATCAATACCTAAATTCATCGCATGATTTCTACCTAAGGCAATGACATCATACACATGCGTTCTTGTTAAAAAATATACTACTACAATGATTGCAAGTGGTAAAACAATAAGGGTAAGCGATGCTTGTATGTTAGCAACCGAAACGGATGTTAAACTCATCACAGTTTGAAACTCTGTTGGGTTCATAAGAATTTGTAAAAATGATGAATAATTTGATGCTAGTGTAGATATAACCATCCCCACTAACAAGAGTAATAAGATGTTACTTTTATGTCGACTTAATATCGTTTTATACATTAAAAGTACAACGCCAATCATGAGTACAATAGTGACTAAAAAGTTTAATATCGGATTTACAACCAAACTAGACATACTTGTAAAAAAGACAAGTGTTGTTTGTGTGACAACAAATATGGCATCAAACCCTAATAAACTTGGTGTAATAATACGGTTTTGCGTCATCGTTTGAAAAACAGATGTTGTCATGGCAATAATCGTTGCTGCTATAATTAGTGCAATCACTTGTACCGATCTTCTACCAATGACTTTTTGCATCATTTGTAATACATACGGGGCTCTATTTGGATCATTTAAACTAAAGATAATAACATCTAGTTGAGAAACCAACCAAACACTTAAGTAAATAATGATAGCTATGATAGACATTACAACCCAAAAACTAATTTTTTTATGCATCTTTGGTCTTCCTCAACAATAAATATAAAAATATAACTGCACCAATAATCCCCATAACAAAGCCAACTGCAACCTCAAAATTATAACCTGTAATTAAATAGAGTGCACTTCTTGCGATAATATCACAAACTAATACAAAGATACTACCTAAAATCATTAAATCAAAAATACTTTTCTTTAAATGATCTCCATAATATAGTGAGACTAAATTTGGTATAATTAAACCTAAAAATGGTAAGGGTCCTACGACAATAAATGTCGATGCTGTAATAACTGAAACAATCATAATACCAATCATAATAACTTTATTGTAATTTACACCTAGATTATTTGAAAAATCTTTACCTAAGGATACAATATTAAACTCACTGGTATAGATCACTGCCATAATTAAAGCTGGTACAACAAAGAATATCATCTCAAAGGTACCAATCGTTTTATTGGTAAAGCTACCCACGCCAATACTGTTTAAAAATTGTAGCGTGTTGGTGGATTGCGCTAACATAATGGACACTGAACTAATAAGGGCACCAAACATCATACCGATTAAGGGCACATAAACTTCATTTTTAAATTGAATTTTGTTTAAAAACCATATAAAAACGAAACTTGCTACTAAAGATGTGATAAATGAGAAAATAAATTGAACCCATAAAGCCATCCCTGGAAAAAATAAATGAGCTATCAAAACTCCCATAGTCGCTGCTTGAGTCGTACCAATAATACCGGGTGATACAAACTTATTTTTAGCAATCGACTGCATAATTAAGCCACCCACACTTAAAGCAGATGCACTTAAAATAATGGTTAACGTTCTAGGTATTCTTGAAATCAGTAGAATTTCTACTGTTTCTGGAGTAAATTTAAATAACGTTAGTAAATTAACATCACGTCTTGCATCGATGCTCAAAGATAAAATGATTAAAATAATAAACAATACAATACTAATGATGCGTTTATGGGTCATAATATTTAGCCTTTAACTATGTATACAGTTTCTACTTTCAAACTCTTAAATCATACGTTGAATAAATAAAAAAAGCACCTTTAAGACGTCAAAACTTAATTGTCATCATTTGAGTATGAAACTTTTTAATATCTAATATTAAAAAAGTTTTCAAATAACCCATATAATTAGACAACAAATTTCGACTTGGCAAGCGCTCAAGCATATTTGTCCAAAGACCTTTTATAGTCTTTAAAGTACGTACAACTACATACATATGATTTAGTTTCCTTTCGTTCTACAATGAATCTACATTAAGTATATAATAAATCAAACGGTGAATCAACACTTTTATTTATAAAAATTATAAATATAAAATAATTAAGACAATTTATCGAAATGTTTGTCTAATTACTAAAACTATTGTATAATCTCATACAGGTGAAATTATGGAAATCATTGGATTAAAGTTGGGAGAGGCTCGATCGAATGCATATGTCGTTTCAGAAAATAAACAGTGTTTTATTATTGACCCAGGTTATGAAGGTCCTGAAATTATCGAGTACATTAAATCTAGAAAGCTTGTTCCACAATTTATATATATCACACATGGTCATTATGATCATACAGGTGGTGTAAAACAACTTAAAGAGCTTTATCACATACCTGTTTATGCGCCACTTAAAGATAAAGTGTGGCTAACAGATACAGTGTATAATCATTACTCTTATGATATACCTGTAGATCAGTATGTGGTCGATGGTGACCAAATTGATTTTGGTAAACATGTTTTTACTGTCATTGAAACTCCTGGTCATTCGGCAGGTTCTACTGCACTATATCATGCTCCTTATTTATTTAGTGGTGATACTTTGTTTGCAGACTCCATTGGAGCAACACACTTTCCATTTGGTGATCACGAGACTATGATGACATCGATCCAACAAAAATTACTGACGTTACCAGATGATACCGTCGTTTATCCTGGACATGGCCCACAAACAACCATTGGCCATGAAAAAGTTCATAACCCTTATTTAAAAAACATAAAGGATGCACTCAAATGAGTTGCATCCCTTTTTTTAGCTTGAAAATTTCCGTTTTAAATACTCTATATAATACTTCGAATTAAATGGTTCGTTGGTTGCTAAAAGCATTAATTCTTTAGGTGTTTTACTTTCTCCGTATCTGTGAATATGTTCTTTTAACCATGCATTAATCTTACCGATATCATTATTGGATACTGCGTTTTCAACATTAAAATCCTTATTCATTGCATAAAATAATTGTGCTGCATAAGCACTACCTAAAGCATAGGTTGGAAAATAACCAAAAGCTCCAGCTGCCCAATGGATATCTTGTAGGACACCTTCGGTATCATTTTTAGGGCGGACACCAACATATTGTTGGTATAACCTTTTCCATCTTTTAGCAACATCTTTGGGTTTAAGTTTGCCGCTAATTAATAGTTTTTCTATTTCATAGCGCACCATAATATGTAGTGGATATGTCAGTTCATCTGCTTCAGTACGTATTAAGGAACGTTCTGCACGGTTGATATATTGATAAAACTCTAATAAGGTCACATTTCTTAATTCCTTATCAAATATAGCTTTAAGGTGATCAAAATGAGCCTCCCAAAATGCATACGAACGACCAATCATATTTTCATACATACGCGATTGTGATTCATGGATCCCTAAGGAACTACCATTACTTAATTTAGTATCTTTAAGTGAGGGGTCAATATTTTGTTCATAAATCGCATGTCCTAATTCATGTATTGTTGAAAATATGGCTGATTCTATGGAGTTTTCAATATATCTGGTTGCAATCCTTACATCAAAGCTTGAATAATTGGATGTAAATGGATGTGCACTGGTACGAACCACCCCACGATTTAAGTCAAATTTAAAGATTTCAGTTAAGTATTGATTGAACATCTTTTGTTTATAAATAGGAAATGTATTTTTAGTTAGACGCCTTGATAAAGTTTTTTTACCTTTGGTTGCAATTAATACAAATGGCACTAACTCTTCTCTTAAGTGTTCAAAAAATACATCGTATTCTGCCATGGTCATACCAGGTTCATAAACATCTAATAAAACATCATAACCAGATAGTTTATCGGTTTTAAGATAACGTATAATTTTTCTTTGGTAGGCAACAATCTTTTCTAGTGTTGGTAAGAAACTTTCAAAGTCATCATTATCTTTAGCTTTTGACCAAATGGCTGTAGATTTAGCAAGCAATACTTGATAATCGATATACTCATCTTTAGGCATTTTTTTAATCAAGCGTAATTCTTTATAAACTTTTTCGATTTCACGCCGCAATAAGTCATCTAACTTATTTTTATGATCATATAGGTAATCAATTGCTTTTAAATATTTTTTATCTGTTTCCAGTGTGTATATTTCATAGGTGAGTGTTTCTATTTGTTGGGCGCGATATTCAATGGCACCAGCTGG
>Ga0209075_1004009_pt1 | contig 11985 bp, 6 predicted proteins | sample Stecom2011_FD_187523 | JGI IMG/M metagenome (GOLD analysis project Ga0209075, IMG submission 187523) | Agricultural soil microbial communities from Utah to study Nitrogen management - Steer compost 2011 (SPAdes) (version 2) | ecosystem: Environmental > Terrestrial > Soil > Agricultural land...
GTAGCTTTAAATTCAACGTTATCATAAACCATCGTGTTCGTTGTGGTATCAATAAATTCACCAACTCCTACACCAGGTTGGAAAATAGGGCTTGGTTTGTTTGATCTTGAAGAATTATAGTCTTGTGCCTTTCCGAAAGTAGCAAAACAACCTCCACTTGTTGGTACAACCTCAACAAAGTAATCTACTTCTGTTGCACCTGTAGGAAGTGTATTTATAAAAGTAAGTTGTGATGTCACAGGAATATTATCTTCAATCAATTGCCAAGAATCAACATCTGTCCCTCTATAAAGATTATAATAGAAATAATCTAATCCTTCATAAGGATCCCATGATAAAATTTTCTCATCAGGCGCTCCTCCATCACTCATTACTAAATGAATTGTTTTGTGGTATCTTGAAAGATTACTTTCTATTCCACATTCGTTCACAGCTGAAATTCTATATTTCCAAGAACGTCTTTCAGGTGATGCTACAACATCATTAAATACAGAGATATAACTATAACTAACCGTATCAACGATATCGTAAAGTCCTGAAACATTGTTTCCTCTATAAATAATGTAGTTCTCTATTCCATGAGGATTATTTTGCGTTTTCTCCCATACTACTAAATTCGTATTGGTAGCAGTATCAACCGTTACGATACAAATCTCTGGGCGATAATTAAAAGCTTCGTTTTCGATTGTGTAGTAGTATGTTGCTGAACACCCATCTCTTTGAGTAATTTCTAAACTGTAATCTCCTACGCTTAAGTTTGAAATCGATTGTGTTGTTTGATTGTTACTCCATAAATATCCCGTAATACTATCCCCTGCTGCTGGAATAACATCAACTAAATTAATTTCTCCGTCATTTCCATTACAAGATGAATGCACAATATTATAATCCCATACAGTTGGAGAATCATAAGGATTGAGTGTCGTTTCATAAGTAGACTCACAGTTATTAGAATCAGTAACTACTACCGAATATTGACCTGAAGATAAATCCGTAATTGCATTAGATGTTGCACCAGTACTCCAGCTATAAGTATATGGTTCAGTTCCGTCAATAGCATACGAAAACTGTATCTGTCCATCATCTGCTAAACATGTTGTAGGGTCTGTATCATAAAAATATGCTTCAAAAGAATATGCTGGTTCTTCAATAAAGAAATTTGCATATCCAACACAACCGTTATCTAAATCTGTTACAGTAACAGAGTGATGTCCAGCAGATAATCCTGATGCTATGGATGTACTTTGACCATCAGACCAATGGATAGCGTAATTTCCGCTTCCTCCGCTAATCATTAAATCTATCTTACCTTCTTTGTTTCCTTTACAATTAACATGACTTACATCTCCAGTAACTTCAAAGCCAATATTTTCAACAATAGCAGACGCTTGGTTTTTACACCCATTATCAAGATCAATAACATTGAAGTAATAATCACCTGCTGAAAGGTTTGAAATAACATCTTCGTTATGAACTCCATTACTCCAATAAGAAGTGTAATTGGTTACATCAGCCCATGCAGTAATCTCACCCACGTTTTGACCACAAGATGTATGAATAACTTGGTTAAATCCTACTGGTGGAGGGGTTTGAAAATCGATATAATACTCTTCAGTGTAATTACATCCGTTTGGGTCAGTATAATGATACCTACAATCAATGAATCCTTCACTAGAATGTTTTGAAGGGTCGATGATTCCGTCATGATAATAAGTTGGTGGTTGAGAAATAGAGAAATAACCCCCAGTATGATTAACAGTTGATGATAAATCGAATTCTGTTTCGTTGTCACATATTTCTGGATCTGTAGCAATTACATTAATGGTTGAACCTTTTGGTGTTAAAGTAAACATTTGACTGCCTGTGCCTTGAATACTCTCGAAATCAATAGTGAGCTGATAAGGTGGATAACCCCAAGTTGCAGGAATTCCCTCAATCGTATATGAATTTGTATTGTAATCGTAATAAAAAGTAAGTGAGTTAAAATTGGAAGCATATATATCTGTGATATAACAACTATCAGTTGAATTAAAAGTGATATTTGAAACCAATATTTGACTAGAATATGTTTGTGCGCAAATTTCGTGTTCGTCAGAATTTAAAACTGTTGGTGCTTGACCAAAAGAGTAGTTTTGAAAGGTAAAAAGAACCAAAAAGACAAAAATTATTTTTTTCATAAGTTATTGTATTTGTGTTGTTAGCGTCAAAATTAATAAATAAAAATGTTAATAATTACTTTTATATAAAAATTCGTTGATAATATTGACTTAACCGTTCAAACATAGTGGTTTTTTTAAACATTCGAAGCCAGTGGAATAGTTAATAAAACACGGAGTAAGCTTAACCCGAATTATTCATGAATTTAACTTTGAATCTATTTTAGGCACAAGACCTAAAGTAATATATGCACATTTCGCGGGGCTTGTAACAACAAATAGATCAAAATTTAATCAAAATCTTGCTAAATTATCAGCACCCAAATTTTGGGTTCTTAAAAGCTGAATGAAACACGACTAAATATGTGAATATAAAACGTTTACAAATTTAAAGATCAAGATTGGTGAATAAAGCGGGTTAAAACAAATAGACATAAGTCAACCTGATTGTTTGAAAATGATTGAATATATGTATGAATCAATGGTAAGTGATGAAAGCTTATAAAAAGACAAAAACGTCAACCCAAAGAGTTGACGTTTTTATATATTGTTATAATTCAAAACTTATTGAACAATAATTTTTATTGTTTCTAGAATACTTTCTCCTTGAATTTTTACGAAGTATATACCTGCATCCACATCGAATCGGAGAACATTTAAATCGTTACTTAAAGATTGTTGATGAATTGTTTTTCCATTCATATTTAATACTGTCATATTTAATATTTCATTATTAATGTTATCAGTAATTTCTATATTAAAGCATCCATCAGAAGGGTTTGGATAAACAACTGCTTTAAATTTATCATTTGTGTATGTTGTAACGTTACTGGTTTCAATATCATCTGTCCCATTTCCAAAATCAAAGATAGGAGATGGCTTGTTCGATCTTGAGGAATTATAATCTTGTGCTTTAATATACGATGGACTACACCCTCCATCAGAAGGAACTACTTCAATTATATAGTCTACCTCTGTTACACCTAATGGAATTGTGTCAGAATAATTAGGCAAAGCGGTTATTGGAATTCCACTTTCTAGCAGATGCCAACCTCCAAAGTTTGTTCCTCTGTAAATATTGTAATGGAAGTATTCCAATCCTTCATAATGGTCCCAAGTAAGTGTTTTCTCACCTTGAAATTGACCATCATTCATGACTAAATGAATCGTTTTATGGTGCTGAGATAAACGGCTTTCTTGTCCACAAGAATTAACAGCTGATATTTTATATTGCCACGATCTTCTCTCTGGAGAAACAACAACATCATTAAATACAGAAATACTAGTATAATCAACAAGACCTACATTTTGATATTCCCCTGTTGTTGAATTTGCTCTATATATATTGTAATGTGCAATATCATTTGGATTTCCATGCTCTTTTTCCCAAACAACCAAGTTTGTATTCGTTGCTGTATCCACTGAAACAATACAAATTTCAGGAGCATAATTATATGGTTTATCCTTTAATTCATAACTATAAATACCATTACAACCATCACTTTGTTTAAGTGTTATAGTATAAACACCCGCATTCAAATTATTGATGTTCCTCGTCTCCATTCCATTGCTCCATAAATATCCTATAACCTCTTCTCCAAATTTTGGATAAACTTCTATCAATTGAATTGCTCCGTTACTTTCTCCACAACTCGGATTAGTCAACTTCGGAAAAGCATTCGGAGCACCTAATGCATTTAAGTTTGTTTTATAAGTTGCTTTACACCCTAACCAATCTGTAATTTCAACTGAATAATGACCTGACGACAAGCCACTTATCTCCTCTGTTGTTTCACCATTACTCCAAATAAAACTATACGGTGGATTCCCATTAATTATATTGACGTCTATAATCTCACCATCACTTGCAGAGCAAGTAGAAGGACGATTATTAATATAATATGCTAATACCTCTTCTAATGGCTCTTCAACCACAAAGTTTTTATAGGATTCACAACCGTTATCTAAGTCCGTAACTTTAACAGAATAAGTTCCCGCAGACAACCCAGACACACTAGTAGTGCTTTGGCCTGAAGACCAAATTATCTTATAGTTTCCGCTTCCACTTGAAATGTTAATGTCTATTTCACCATCTGATCCTCCTTTACATTTAACATGTGAAACGTTTCCTGAAATTTCAAATCCATCTGTCTCTACTACAACTGCTATTTGATCCTTACATCCTATTTGGTCTATTACTGTTTGATAGTAATCACCTGCTGTAAGACTTGAAATCGTATTTATGTTTTGCGCTCCATTACTCCAATACCCATTATATGATCCATTTGGAGAATCTACACTGGTTTTGATTTCCCCTAAATTATCATTACAAACAGTATTCGTTAAACTCTGTAATGAGATTTTTGGAGAATTTTTCAGTGTAACAACAGTCATATTAGAAGTGTACATACAACCAAATTCATCTATATATTCATATTTATATAGGAAACTAGTATCATTAGGATTGTCTTCAACAAAACCTTGAACATTAATTAACCCGTTATCTAGAAAGAATTCCCCTGGAGTTATTTAAAAACCTCCTCCTTGGATATTAACTAAGGTGTTTAAATCGAATTCATTTAAATTATTACAAATACTAGCAGTATTAACACTAATATTTGGAATTTCTGCAACAGTTACTTGAATGGTTTCAGAAAGTATTGACGATGAAACGGATTGATAATATACTTCAATATTAAATACACCTGTTGCACCACCAACTATAGTTCCCAATAAAATATGAGATGCAGATGATTCATTTTGTAAAACATCTAAATTAAATGCAGTTGTTGGAAAGAATACGGAAGTTATATATGTACTATCCCCATTTGGAGAGTTAAACACTATATTACTAATAGCCATTTGGGGTGCTCCTCCATCTGGGCACAAAACATGTGTATCAAATGAAGATATCGTGGGGTCCTGTCCCATTGAGTAGTTGATACTGAATAAAACAGTAAACAAAATATAAGTTAGATTTTTCATAAAAAAAGAATTTAGTTCAAAAGTAAGTGATTTATTCTTTATAATATCAACATAATTGACAAACTAGTGAAAACCCTTGTTATAACCAATGTCTTTCGTTAGTATAATTGACAAATTATTCTGTAATTATTAGCACAATATAAAATTGATGTATATTTATACCATCATGAACAAAGGTTTGTATATAATTCTTATTGTTTTTATTTTCTCCATAACTGGGAAAGTTAATGGACAAACGATCAATCAACTGAATAAGTATCTAACTTATAATTACACTAATGATGATTTTAACTCCACGGTACAAATATGGGGGGGTACTCAATTAATAGATGGGAGTTTCGTTTTTGGAAATGACAGGAAAATAATTCATTTTGATGGTGAGAACTGGTCACATATCCCTACAATTAAAGGAGATAGTTTAATACAAGATGACAACAAGGTTTTCTCAATATTCAAATCGAAAAACTCAACCGTTTATGTTGGACGAAACAGAATGTTTGGGAAATTGGTTTATGATAGTATAGGCCAGGTTTTATTTAAACCAATAATTAAAGACTCTTCTTTTACCAATATTTGGTCAATTTATGAAACTGCTGATGAAAATATTATTTTTACTTCATCTGAATCTGTAGTTTTTTATAATCCAAAAACAGGTGGTAAAACAATCCATAATTTATCCTCAGATAAAAACAGGGCGTATATTGAAAGTAGCGTTCAAGTAGAGAATGGTGTCCTAATTACCTTTTCAAAAGAAGTGAAAATAAACACACCTAAAGAAAAATTACTTTATTACTTCTCGTTTAGACACTTATCTTTTAGCAAAGTAGACGCAGAAGTCAATGTTAAAGCAAGCTATAATATTAATAATAATTGGTATGTCGTTGATTATTTAGGAGCTGTCTACAGTTTCGATGTAAAAACTAAAATAATCAATAAAACACATTCGTTAAAATACAAGAATGAAGAGATACATGTTAATCAAATCTTGCTGAGAAATAATTTACTTTGGGTGGCAACAGAAAAATATGGTGTTGTTATTTTTGATTTAGACGGCAGATCCTTGCGGTCCTTAAGTGGAAATGATGGATTACAAGACAATAACGTATTTAGAATGTTCTTTGATAATTCAAGCAATCTATGGCTTTCATTAGACAATGGTGTTTCTGTGATCAGTCTCAATCCGACTATGTCAATTTGGTCAAGAAAAGAAGGAATAGAAGGAGCAATAGAATCATTCGTTTCTTATGGTGATACTTCCTTTATGATAGCCTCACGCTCTGGGGTTTTTAAAAGTAAAATTGAAGATGACAAGCTTGTCTTTTTTAATACGCAATCAATAGCTGAGGCTACCTATGATATTAAACGTTTTAATACAGAATTTGGAGAACGACTAGTTGTAGTTGGATATAATGGGATTTATGACGTTACAGAGGGCGGTGCTCATCCAATTACTATGGCTCTTAGTTTATACGGCTGGGAATTACATCCTTCCCCATTCAAAAAGAATCAATTATTTATTGGAGGTGAAGACTTCATCGGATTGTTTACTTATTTAGGAGATAAAAACTGGAGTTTTGAGAAAATAAAAGAAACCTCAGCTGATATTATTAAATTCATTTATCATAAAGATCGATTGTATTTTAGTGTTAAAGGTGAAGGAATTTTTACCATCGACAAAAATAATGAAATCAAGCAAATTCCTCTTGAAAAAACAGTGGACATAACAGTTTCACATTTTTACCTTGAAAACCATCAAGGCAATGTCTATGCTGGATATAACAAAGGTCTTCTAAAACTAGATATTAAGGAAAATAGATTTAAAAAAGTCGAAATTCCTATGCTAAAAACGACTGATTTTGATCTCAACTTTCATCGCTTATATAGTCATCCTTTTAAGAATGAACTTTTAGCTGTTGTTTTCAATGAATCACCAAACAATGAAAGCAAGCATGTTGGATACATTGAAGTACAAAATGACAAATATATTTGGCATCCTTTTGAAGTAACTGCACTAATGAAGGGTATTATTTATGACATATCGGCCAATGAAGAATATGTGTTTTTTGGTATGAATACAGGTTTTGCTGCTTTAAACAGAATGCATTTAGAAGAAACAAAAAAACCTTGGCAGGTTTATATTTCTAAAGTGGCATTAAATGATAGATATGTCCTCTATAATGTTGACTATAGTAATCACTTGGATCCTATAAAACACGGAAAAAGCATACGCTTTGATATCCGAAGCAGTCAATATTTTGGTAATGACAACATTCATTATCGTTTTCGATTAAAGGGCATATCAGATCAGTGGTCAGCTTTTGAGAAGAACAGTTATAAGATTTATGATCAACTACCTGCTGGAGAATACACTGTTGAGTTTCAAGGGATTAACCAATATGCGATCAAAAGTGAAGTATCAAGTTATACATTTACCATTTTACCACCATGGTATTTAACTTGGTGGGCCTACACCTTATATGTTTTAGTATTTATTGTTATCGTTTATTTGGTGACCCTTGTGAGTATTTATCGCGTCAGACAAAAGAACAAAAGTCTTGAGCTTATCGTGAGTGAAAGAACAAAAGAAATTGCAGAAAAGAACGAAACCTTACAACAACAAAAAAGCGAAATTTCGGAAATAAACACAGACCTTTTAGGCAGTATCAACTATGCTAAACGCATTCAAAACACGATTCTACCATCCAAAACGAGTCTTGATAATTTATTTGATGATTATTTTGTTTTTTACTTGCCAAAAGACATTGTTTCTGGAGATTTCTATTGGGCACAAAAGTTCGACAAAACAATAATTTGGTCTGCAATTGATTGTACAGGCCATGGGGTTCCAGGAGCATTTGTGAGTATTGTAGGAAACAACACACTAATTAGAGCAACAAAAGAGTTTGGATTAAGAAAGCCTGCCGATATTTTAGATAAACAAAGAGAGTTGGTTATTGATACCTTTAAAAATGAAGGTCATCAAGATGTAAAAGACGGAATGGATCTCGCTTTGGTATCTTTGGATACAGACACACTAGAGCTAGAGTATGCAGGTGCAAATAATTCCTTGATCATAGTTAGAAATAAAGAAATTATTGAAATCAAAGCCGATAAACAACCAATTGGTGAGTTTGTTAAAATGTCTCCCTTTACAAATCACAAAATAGCTTTACAAAAAGGTGATTGTATTTATCTTTATACAGACGGTTTTGTAGACCAATTTGGAGGGAAAAAGAATAAAAAATTCAAATCTAAGCCCTTTAAAGAGTTACTGAGCAATATATCTCAACTTCCAATGCAGGAACAAAACAAAATTCTTCAAAAGACTTTAAACGATTGGCGTGGTGAGCACAATCAAGTTGATGATATTTGTATATTCGGTGTAAAGGTTTAATATTTAAACTTTTATTTTAGTTCTATCATAACAGGACAATGATCTGACCCCATAATATCATTAAGAATCTCAGCGCTTTTCACTTGTTTCAATAATGATTTACTCACCAAGAAATAATCTATCCTCCAGCCCACGTTTCTTGGACGAGCACCGCCTCGGTAACTCCACCATGAATACTTTATTTCTTCAGGGTTAAAGTAACGAAAAGTATCTACTAGGCCATTGCTCGTAAAAGCATCCATCCCATCAATTTCTTTCTGCGTAAATCCAGCGCTTTTATTATAATTTGCTTTCGGTCGTGCCAAATCAATTTCCTTATGTGCAACGTTAAAATCACCACAAACGATAACTGGTTTTTCAGCCTCCAACTTTTTGATGAATTTTAAAAAAGACTGATCCCAAGTTGTTCTGTAATCTAATCTTTTCAAATCACTACCAGAGTTAGGCACATATACCACTATTACAAAATAGTCTTTAAACTCAGCCGAAATAACACGTCCTTCTTGATCATGTTCTTCTACTCCGATATCATAAATTACATTCAAAGGTTTTTCCTTACTCAAAATAGCCGTTCCAGAATAACCTTTCTTTACAGCTGAATTAGAGACGATATGGTATTCATCAAATGATTTCAAAGCTTCTTGAACTTGATCATCTTGAGCTTTTGTTTCTTGTAAACACAAAACATCTGGATTCAATGCTTTCATATCTGCTTCAAAATCTTTTTGGATGATGGCACGAACACCATTCACATTAAAAGAAACCAACTTCGTCATTATGCTATTTTTTTAATTTACTAAAATCCGTGAACTCCGTTTACGGTGGTATACTTAAGAATGTTCTTTTTGTCTGGGTGAATACGAGCAAAAGCAGATTGAACAGCAATCGTTCCTTCATGGAAACCACACAGAATCAATTTTAATTTCCCTTCATAAGTGTTGACATCCCCAATTGCATAAATACCAGGGATATTCGTAGAATAATCTACGGTATTAACTTTAATTGCGTTTTTCTCAATTTCTAATCCCCAATCAGCAATTGGACCTAATGATGGCTTCAAACCAAACAAAGGAATAAAGTGATCTGTTGCCAGCACCTCTTCTCCTGTTTTGTGTTTAATGATTACATTTTCTACTTTTCCATCACCTCCAATTCCAACAACCTCTCTATCTGTTAGCAGATTAATTCTACCCGCGTCAGCCAAATCCATAACTTTTTGAACAGAATCCAAATGTCCACGGAAAGAGCTTCTTCTGTGAACTAAAGACACTTTTGATGCTATGTTTTTCTCCACTAAGAAAATTGCCCAATCTAAAGCAGAGTCACCACCACCGGCAATTACACAGTCTTTACCACGGTAAAACTCAGGATCTTTGATGATGTATTCAACTCCTTTGTCCTCGTAGCTTTCTAAGTTTTCGATAGGCGGTTTACGCGGCTCAAAAACACCCAGTCCGCCAGCAATCATAACAATTGGTGCTTCGTGTTGTGTTCCTTTATCTGTAGTTACAATGAACTTGTTATCTTCAATTTTTTCAATCTTCACAGCAGCTTCACCAAGCGTAAAACCTGGTTTAAATGGTGCTGATTGCTCCATCAGGTTGTCCACTAAATCTCCTGCAAGAATAGAAGGGAAACCTGGGATATCATAGATCGGTTTTTTTGGGTAAATCTCAGTACACTGTCCTCCTGGCAGTGGTAAAGAGTCAATTAAATGACATTTTAACTTTAATAGACCTGCTTCAAAAACAGTAAACAATCCTACTGGACCTGCACCTATTATAATTATATCTGTTTTTATCATATTTCTTGTATAAATCGTATTGGCTTACAAAATTAACTATTCTTTGATTAACACATATAAGCTTATATTGTTTTCCTTCAAAATGATGACAAAACTCATTCTTTTTAATTCAAAATGAGCTTATTCAAAAATGACCTGCATCACTTGTAATGATTTTGGAGTTTTAAACCCATTGATGTGCATTCTAAAATAATTAATCAAGTGCTCAACAATCTGTTTTCTGTGTGTTTTATGAATATGTTGTGCGAGCAATTCCATTTTCTCGCTTTTTAAAAGTTCAATTAATATCGGTACAACCTCATCATTAACATACAAATGACTGCTGGGTGTTTGATTGGCAATAATTCCATCCTGCAGGTCAAATATCAACCCTTTAGAATCAATTACATTAATTCCAATCCCAATTTCATCTGCTAATTTCAATAAAAACCAGATGGGATAATTAGTCAATTCATCAGAATCGTCAATCCATTTTATTTCATGTTCCAAAAAAGCGAACAGTTCTGGATCTTCATCGCTTTTTTGAAGCACTTGAGAAAGTACTTCTGTCATAAAAAACGCCAATCCACTTTTTAAAGGGTGATAAGGCAAACTTTGCGGAACGAATAAAGAATTAATTTCTGTAATTTTTCCTAAATCACTATCACTTCTTCTGTATGCAGTTATTTCAACGATACTCAAAGCCTGAAGAATGTTGCCTTTTTTTTTCTTTCCTCCTTGAAAAATATAGGCTTGAAATCCGTCTTCTAGAGTGAAGAAATGAAGAATTAAGCTGGTTTCACTATAATTAAGCTTCTTGAGTAGAATGCCGTTTTGAATGCCTTTCATGGTAATTAATTAATCAATACCACTTTACCCACTTTTCGTCCTTTGAAGTCAGGATCATCAACACTAGTCCAAATTAAATAAACACCTGTAGCAGCACGTTCACCATCTATTGTGTTTCCAGACCATGTAGCAGTTCCACCATTAGATTTCGTTCTGTAAACCAATTTCCCGGAAATATCTGTGATTTTTACGTCTGAGTCAAATGCAATACCTTGAATAGTGATTGGCCCAAAATAATCAGGATGAACTGGGTTTGGAAATACCTTAACATTGGTGTATTCTATATCTCCTTGAGAAGCATCAGAACGGTATGAAATCAAACCATCTTCGGTTACAAAATAAACTTCACCGTTATTCTGATCAATAGCAATATCTAAAATAACATTGCTCAGAAGCGGACTGTTTTGAGCGGTAAAGTTACGTTCTACCGATAAACCATCTGGAGAAAGTAAGAAAACACCTGAACTTGCTGTACCAATCCACTTTCTATTGGCCCCATCAACTTCAATTGATGTAATATGTGTTGTTCCTAAAACAATCTCTACATTTTCACCGTATTCTATTAATAGTTTTTGAAAATTATATTGACCTGGAGAGGCATCAAAAACATTACTTGAGTTATAAAGAACACGCATTCCCTCAGGTGTTCCAACCCAAATATTGTTATCAAAATCGGCAGCAATTGCTTCCACATTTGAAGAGGGTAAGTCTCCAGAGTTTGCACCAGTGCTCAAAACCTTATACCTGTCATCTCCAGCATCTGAAATACTTTGTCCGTGATCAAATGCTACAATTCCGGCTCCTTCAACAGCCATCCA
>Ga0209075_1004012_pt1 | contig 11982 bp, 9 predicted proteins | sample Stecom2011_FD_187523 | JGI IMG/M metagenome (GOLD analysis project Ga0209075, IMG submission 187523) | Agricultural soil microbial communities from Utah to study Nitrogen management - Steer compost 2011 (SPAdes) (version 2) | ecosystem: Environmental > Terrestrial > Soil > Agricultural land...
TACAACTTAAAAGAGCTATTAAACTTATAATGCCAAATAAAAAAAACTGCTTTTTCATAATTTTTAATTTATTGTTGATATGAGAATTGTTTTAATGCGGTCTCAACATATTTTTCGGATCTAAAACCTTATCCAATGTTTCTTTGTCTAAAATATTGTGTTCTAAGATAAGGTCGTAAACACTTCGGTTTTCTTCCAATGCTTGTTTAGCGATTTTTGTACTGTTTTTATAACCGATTATCGGGTTCAGTGCTGTGATAATACCAATACTGTTGTAAACCTCATTTTTCAAATGTTCGGTATTTGCGGTAATTCCATCGATGCATTCGGTTGTTAAAGTAAGTACTGCATTGGTCAAAATATCGATGGATTCAAACAAAGTTAAAGCAATGATGGGTTCCATTACATTGAGTTGCAGTTGGCCAGCCTCTGCTGCTAGGCAAACAGTTGCTTCGTTTCCAATAACCTTGAAACAAACTTGATTGACCATTTCTGGAATCACTGGGTTGACCTTTCCAGGCATTATCGAAGAACCTGGCTGTTTGGCTGGTAAGTTGATTTCATTGAATCCTGCGCGTGGACCGGATGAAAGTAATCTTAAATCATTGGCTATTTTGGAAAGTTTTAAAGCCATTTTTTTTAAAGCAGAAGCATAAGCAACAAAGCTACTTGTATCAGAGGTGGCTTCTATCAAATTTTCTGCAAGTTTAACGGGTTCGTGCATCAATGTAGCCAATTTCTCGGTACATATTTCTGCATATCCTGTTGGTGCATTGATCCCTGTACCAATAGCAGTCGCACCCATATTGATTTCCAGAAACTGATAAGCTTGACTTTGAAGATATGGGATTTCTTTTTTCAAAGTAAAAGCGAAAGCATCAAATTCTTGACCTAAAGTCATTGGAACCGCGTCTTGAAGTTGTGTTCTGCCCATTTTTATTACTTCTTCAAACTCTTTAGCTTTACGATCCAAGGCAAAGAAAAGCTTTTCTAGAGCATCTGTTAATTTTTTTGAAGATTGGAAAAGAGCTAGTTTTAATGCAGTTGGGTAGGCGTCGTTTGTTGATTGGGAACGATTTATGTGGTCATTCGGAGAACAATGCTCATAGGCGCCCTTAGGATGTCCCATTTTTTCTAAGGCAATATTTGCGATGACTTCATTGGCATTCATATTGACAGAAGTACCTGCACCACCTTGTATCATATCAATAGGAAATTGATTAATGAATTTTCCATTCATCAATTCAATACAAGCCTCGGATACAGCATTTTTAATATTCTCATCGATTAATCCTAATTCAAAATTGGTTTCGACGGCTGCCAGCTTGACAATTGCAAGTGATTTAATAAATTCAGGATAATGTTCTAATTTGTGCGTAGATATTTTAAAGTTATTTAGGGCTCGTTGCGTTTGCACACCATAATAGGCATTTTCAGGGATTTGAAGCTCGCCCAATAAATCGGATTCGGTTCTAAAAGCGTCCATGATTTTTGTTTAAAGGTACAAAAAAACATCATACAACCAAATTAAATTCTTTTTTTTACTATTCAGGCTTTTACTCTCACAACGCAGTATGAACGTTTTCTAAAACCTGGATAAAGATTAGATGAATCTCCGTTTTCAGTAATGGCTATCTGATAAATGTGATTCCGTGTCAACACAAATTACCACAGATTCACAGGTTTTTTTATGTCATGATGTATTACTTTATTATTGCGTCATAATCTAAATCAAAAATAATAATAAGCATTTGGTAGGTGTTCGATTTCTATTTCTTTACCAAGCAAAACGGCGATTATATCCAAACTCACGTCCAAATCTATGTCATGTTCGTCTATATATGCATTGGTTGCATCTAAAATTCTTTTAATTTTTTTCTTGTCAACAAAGCTTTCTGGGGCTCCAAAATCGTCCGAGGTTCTTGTTTTCACCTCCACTATTGCCAAGGTTTCTCCTTTTTGGGCAATAAGGTCAATTTCTGCTTTTAGATAGCGGTAATTGGTTGTGAGAATGGTGTAGCCTTCTCGAATTAAGTATTCTTTAGCTAGGTCTTCTCCAATTTTTCCTATTTCGTTGTGTCTTGCCATTAGTCTATATATTTGATGGTGCTTTGATTTTTATTGATTTCCATTTCTATTTTGTAACCCAATTTCAATGCCCGATTATCGGATATATGACCTGCAGGAAATTCAAAACAAATAGGAAATGTATGGTCTTTAGTCAGTTCCAAAATAATTTCTTTTACATTGTAACCGAATGGAATCGAGTTATCGTGCATGTCTGTCATTCCGCCAATAATCAATCCTTTTAAATGATCAAAATATCCATTTCGTTTCAAATTATAAAACATTCGATCGATATGATAGAGGTATTCATCTAAATCTTCTAAATAGAGTATTTTTTCATCAGTGTTAAGTGCAGATTCTGAGCCAAGTAAGCTGTAAATTATTGAAAGATTTCCACCGATTAAAAGTCCTTCTACTTTTCCTTTTTTATTATGGACATCCGATGCAATTTGAAAGGAATAAGTATCGCCAAACAACGCTTTTCGCAATGTTTCTTTTGCTTCTTCACTTGCTTTGGGAACAGAAAACGGCATAATGGCGTGTAATGTTGCCACGCCCAAATTATGAATATGACTGTGCAAAACGGTAATATCACTGAAACCAATAATCCATTTTGGATTTTGAATAAAACCCGAAAAATCGATTTTGTCAATAATGCGAACTGTTCCGTAACCGCCTCGTGCTACCCAAATCGCTTTAATTTCGGGATTGTCTATCATTTCTTGTAAATCGCCTGCTCGCTGTGGATCTGTGCCACCCAATTGGTGCGTATTCATTCCAATGGTCGTGCCCAAAACTACTTGCAATTTCCAGGATTTTAATAAATCAATAGCAGGTTGTGCTTCTTCTTCAGAAAAGCTTCGAGCCGTACACACAATACCGACTTTGTCACCAGGTTTTAAATATTCAGGTCGTTTCATGCTTTCAAATGTAGTAGTCTTCACATTGATTTCAAAGCACAAGGTCTAAAAAAGAGCAATTTAATTTTTGTTTAGATTATTTCTAAATAAACTTTGTGGATTATCAATTTCCGATTATATTTGCGACTTTATTGAATCTAAATAAAAACTTATTCTAGTATGAAAACCAAAAAAATACATTGGTTCCGAAAGTTGATGAATGATTTGCACCTTTGGCTTGGGATTGCAAGTTCGTTGATATTATTTGTAGTGTGTTTAACTGGAACAATTTATACGTTTAAAACGGAGATTGAAGAATGGATAGAGCCCCATAAATACCAGGTAGAGGTTTTGGACTCGCAGTGGATGCTGGGGGATTTAGTTGAGGAGGTCGAAACAATCACAGTAGGTGAGGTCAGTAGGGTGAGTATAACAGACGATGCCAAACGCGCATACGAATTTAATGTCAGAACGAAAGACGGAGGTAGAAGAGGCACCAATTTCATGGTTAACCAATATACTGGAGAAATTTTAGGTGATAAAAAGGGACCTGCTTCTGATTTTTTCATGACGGTATTCAGACTGCATCGCTGGTTGTTGTTGGACGCATCGATTGGGCGTCCCATTGTTGGAATTGCAACCTTGATTTTTACTTTTTTGTGCATTTCGGGTATCGTTTTATGGTTGCCAAAGAAAATCAAAGGATGGAAAAGTTTTAAACCAGGATTTAAAATTAAGTGGAATGCAAATTGGAAACGACTCAATCATGATTTGCATAATACTTTGGGTTTTTACAGTTTGTTTTTTTTATTGATAATGGCTTTGACTGGGTTGACATGGTCTTTTGAATGGTACAACAATGGACTCTATAAAATATTGACAGGTAAAGAACGTGAAGCTCGAGGTGGAGGAAGAACTCGTTCGAATTCTGAGGAGAAGGAAATTCCAATAGCAACTGTTTCTTATGAGGAAGCCTTGAAAGTTGCACAAGAAAGATTGCCTTATCAAGGTAGAACAATCATTAGTAAGCCAAACGAAAAGGGCTATGGAATCACGAAATACAACAATAAAAGATTTAATGTCGAAGCTAGTGATAAGATAACAATTAACGCTCAAACTGCCGAAATTGATGAAGTAGATTTGTTTGACGATTATACATTGGGCGAAAAAATCAGCAAACAAATCAAAGGTTTGCATTTAGGTACAACCTATGGCATGTTTTCTAAAATCATCTATTTTATTACCTGTTTAATTGCTACAAGCTTACCGATCACAGGAATTTTAATTTGGATAAATAAATTAAAGAAAAAGAGATGAAGCTACATTTATTAATTTTGAGAGCATAAAACTCAAGCTATTTAGTTTTATGCTCTTTGTTTCGATAACTCCAATAAAAAACAACAGGCAGTACGGTAAAAGAGAGTATTAAACAAATCAACAAACCTCCTACAATCATGATTGCTAGTGGTTTCTGAATTTCTGAACCCATGCTGGTTGATAAAGCTGCAGGCAATAGCCCCATAGAGCCCATCAGTGCGATCATGACTATGGAACGAATTCTGTTGGTTACTCCCAAGACGATTGCTTGTATTAAAGAATTGTTTTTCATAAAATCTTTCATAACTGCTATTAATATAATGGCATTGATGGTGTTTACTCCAAACAAAATAATCAATCCAATACCTGCGGATATTCCAAAAATAGTACCTGTAACCCAAAGTGAAATAAAACCGCCTACAAAAGCAAATGGTATGGTTATGGAAGCAATAATGGTGTCTTTTACATTGCCAAAATTACTGTATAGCAACAATAAAATGAGGATTAGAGAAACAGGGATAACGGTCATTAACTGTTTAGTTGCCCGCTCTTTACTTTCAAATTCTCCTGCCCATTCCATATAATTTTCTTTTGGCAGTTGAACGTCTTGTGCTACTGTTTTTTTCGCTTCAATAATAGTAGTTCCCAAATCTCTTCCCTCAATGCTAAATCCTATCCCGATGTAGCGACTGTTGCCTTCTCGATAGATGAATGCAGGGCCTGTCTGATAGCCAATAGTTGCAATTTCTTGAAGTGGGATGTTTTGTCCATTACTCGTGGGAATAAGGATGTTACCTATTTTTTTTGAGGAATTTCGGTATTCTTCTTGGAATCTTAAGACAATATCAAATTGGCGGTCTCCTTCATAAAATTTAGTAGCTGCTTGTCCGCCGATGGTCATTGTGATGACAGCTTGTACATCACTTGTCTGAATACCGTATCTTGCCATTTTTGAATCGTGAAGTTGAATGCGTAATTCAGGTAAACCAATGTTTTTATATACGTTGATATCGGTAATTCCTTGTACTTTTTCAATTGAAGTTGCTACTTTTTCTGCGAATTCCTCCAGATTGTATAAATCATCTCCAAAAATTTTAATAACCAACGGACTTTTTACACCAGCTACATATTCCTCTACATTGTCTTGAATCGGTTGACTAAATCCAAAATTAATCCCTGGATAATGGTTGAGTAAAGCTCTCAATTCGCTTACAATGTCTTCTTTGGACACATTTCGAATCCATTCCTTTTCATCTTTGAGTTGTACATTAAATTCAATGTTAAAAAAGCCTGTTGGGTCGGTTCCGTCGTTTGGTCTTCCAGTTTGTGTCAAAACAAAATCAATTTCTTCACAATGAGTCCTCATTATATTTTTCATTTCTTTGGTCAATCGGGTCGACTCTTCCAAATTCACACTATTGGGTAAAGTGGCTCTAATATAAATAGCCCCTTCATTGAGTTGAGGTAGAAATTCTGATCCATAACTTAGAAATTTTACCCCACACAAAGTTAAGAGACCAACAAAAGTAATGAGTGTTGTTTTTTTGTATTTAAAAGTAGCTTTAAACATTCCAAAGATAGCTCGGTGAAAAAATCTTGTAAGAAAGTTCTCTTTTTCTACTATGTTTTTAGTAAAGAGTAGCTTACACATTGCTGGAACGTAGGTTAGACTTAAAATCAATGCGCCCAACAACGCGTAACCTAGGGTAAAAGCAAGCGGCGAAAATATTTTTCCTTCTACCTTTTGAAACGAAAAAATCGGCAATAAAGCTACAATGAGAATCATCAAGGCATAAAAAATATAAGATGCAACGCTCCCTGCACTTTTTTTGATGATTCCAAGTTTACTCATTTTGGCAAATCGTTCTGGACCTACTCGGTTTTGCATTGTTGCTAAAGCCACAAAAACAGTTTCTACGATGACTAATGTTCCTTCTAATAACAATCCAAAATCTAAAGCTCCCATAGAGATTAGATTCGCAGGTAGCCCCTGTATTTTTAACATTATTATAGCAAATAGGAAGGATAAAGGAATCACTGAAGCCACTATAAATGTGGACTTCCAATTGTACAAAAAGACAAATACAATTAAAGATACTAGTAATATTCCCTCGATAATGTTTTTAGAAACAGTTTGTACGGTGTTGTCAACCAGTGTTGTGCGATCAATTATGGTTTGTATTTCAACTCCTTCGGGTAAAATACGTTCGTTGAGTTCATCTATTTTATTTTTTAAATGATGAATCACTTCGGAAGGGTTTTCTCCACGTAACATAACTACAATCCCTTCTACTACATCTTCATAATCGTTAAAACCCACTTGTCCCAATCTTGGTTTTGCAGAGACTACTACATCAGCGACATTCTTTATCAAAATAGGAGTGGAGCCTTTTAAATCTATCGTAATATTTTCAATATCCTGGATTTTATCAAGTAAACCCACACCGCGTACCACATAGGCTTGATCGCCTTGTTGAATGACGTTTCCACCGACATTGACATTCGATTTTGAAACAGCTTCGTAAACATCAAAAGGCGAAAGATTGTAATTCTTTAACTCGGTGGGATTGATTTGTATTTCGTAAATTTTCTCTTCTCCTCCAAAGCTGATGATATCAGCAACACCAGGTACAGCCAATAGTTCACGCTCTATCACCCAGTCTTGAATTGCGGTAACTTCTTTTATTGGGAGTTCACTTTTGATGATGTAACGTAGGATTTCTCCAGTAGCTCCAGACGGTGGCTCAATCGAAGCATCAGCTCCTTCAGGAAGATCCACACTGTTGAGCTTATTGGCAACATATTGCTGGGCGTAAAAATCATCAACATGATCTTCAAACTGAACTGTAACTACCGACAAACCAAAAAGAGAAATGGATCGAATGCCAGACTTCACCGGAATGCTATTCATCTCTTTAGAAATAGGTAAAGTCACCAATTTCTCCATTTCTTCAGCACTGCGACCTGGCCATTGTGTAATGATGCGTGCACGCGTATTGGTCACGTCTGGGAACGCTTCAATAGGCGTGTTTTTAAGTGCATACAGACCTCCAAATAGGAGTAAAAAGATTCCGAATAAAACAAAAGTAGTGTTTCTCAAGGAAAAGGTTACAATATTTTGTACAAACTTTTTCATAAGGCTACTTGTTTAATTCTTCAAATAAAAGCAAAGCATTGGAAGCAACTATTTGTTCGTCTTCGGCAAATGGCTCCTCAATGTAACTGATTGATTCATTTGATGCAATCGTCGTAATTGGACGGATTTTTAAGTCACAATCATTTTTATAGATGATTACATACTCTTTGTTGTTGTTGAAAATTTTCGCCTTGTTTGGTATCGCAAAAGCTTTTTTGCCTTCTGAACCTTTGTTGATTAATATTTCTGCACTTAAACCAGGCATCAAGTTTAAATTTTCATTATCCAGTACAACTCTTGCTTTAATGACATGTTCTTTTTCATCAAAAAAATTATAAACTTTATCAATAGTTCCATTGTATATCTCATCTGGAAAGGCAATTGTTTTTACTTGTACTTCATCGCCTACTTTTACGTATTTCAAGTTGCCTGCATAAACATTGACCATAACCCACACTTGTTTTAAATTGGAAATCGAAAAAAGGATTTCGTTATCGGATGTCAAAGTTTGTCCTTTGCTTATGTTTTTTTGAATAATGTAACCTGCTTTTGAAGCGCTTATTTTAAACTTTCCATTAGAAGTTACTTGATACAATACGAAATCTTGATGGACTCTTTGTAAGTCAACCTTTGCCGAAGCCAGTTCATTTTGTGTCTGCATCAATTCTGATCGTGCCAGCATGCCGTCATGAAACATCTCGATTTGAGTTTCGACCTCTTGTTCCAGCATCTTTATTTGGTTCTGTAATGTTATTTGTTCACGGTTTAATTCTTGAATACGAGCAGATCTTACGATACCCAAAGTTTGACCTTTTTCAACATAGTCACCTAACTCAAAATGTACACTTTCCACCACACCTTCCAACAAACTTTTGAAAGTTACCCAATCGTTTTCGTTGTATTCAATTTTGCCAGGTAGGACGATATGTTCTTGAATTTCTTTTTTATGTACGTCTTCAATATCAGTCGTTTTTTTTAATTGTTCATTTAGACAATAAGTTTTTGTTTCTTCATGCTGTTCTTGAACTGCTTTTGATTGGCATGAAAAGATGAGGTTCAAAAAAAATAATGTAAAGATTCGATAGTGTGTCATTTTTTTATTTTTAAATACAATTTAAAAGTCCATTCCAACAAGATATTGTAGCTCTTCAAATGTTTTGAAATACTTTTGTTCCATTTCAAAATATACTTTTTGCGCTTCAGAAAATGCTTGCACAAAATCAATAAATTCCAGTAAGGTTATTTGTTTGTTTTGTAGATGTTTATAATAATTTTCAAGTAATTCTCGCTGTTGATTTATAGGTTGACCTCTCCATTCTTTTAAAGTAGTTTCGTAGTGAATTAGCTCAGCTAATAGTTGGACTAAACTATTTTTTACTTGAGATTTTGTAAGGTCTAATTTTATGTTTTGTTCTTTGATTTCGAGCTCTGCGGCTTTAATAGCGGCTTTGTTTTTATTGAAAACGGGTACGTCAAATTGCAATCCTATACCAACAAAATCACGCATTATGTTGCCACCACGATCATAATTAACTTGGAAGTTTAGATCGGGAACACGCATGGATTTTTGAAGTTTCCATTGCTCTTTAGCCATTTTAAGTTCGTTTCCTTTTTGTTTTATTTCAAGGTTTTGTAAATCCAACAATTGCTTGACATTCAAGGGCATTTTGCTTGATAGTTGTAAATCGTTTTTTTTGTTAAATTCTATTTGTGAGAGCGTTAGGCTTTGAATTCCAGTCAAAATTCGTAATTCTTTCAACAAATAATGTTGCTCGGCTTTTAACGCAGTCAACTCACTTTGCAAGCGCATTCGTTCTGTTTGTATCCTGAAAAAATCAGCCATTGGAACGTTGCCAAGTTCAACTTGCTTTTGGTAACGTTCGTACATTTGATTAAATAAGCCGATGATTTCGTTTTGCTGTTGTTTTAACTGTTGTTTATTTTGAAGTTCGTAAAATGTTTGTCGAAGTACTTTTTTTAATTTTAGTATCAGATGTTTGTAGTCAGTTTCTGAAAGTTGTTGCTCCATTTTTTTTATAGAAATGCGCTTCTTTCTTTTGCCAGCCGTTTCAATTAGTTGTTCCAATTCTGCTGAAATTTGTTGTGTATTTCCATGTCTTCCAAATAAGTAGGGTAAATGTTCGGCAGAACCGTTGCTCCACAGGTTCCATTCACTAATACTCAAGCTTGGATTGTGCCATACTCGTTCTTGAGCCACCAACGTTTCTGCTTGTTTTACTTGTGTTTTTTGAGCAAGTAGCAATTGATTTGACTCCAAAAAATGACGTTCCAAATCTTGTAAATTAAAAGTTGGGGTACCCGTCGCACAAACTGATCCCCAACTTAACACAAAAATAAGCCAAATGATTTTTTTCATTTTAAAACCTTTGTGTCAAAAGTACTTTGGAAGGATTAACGATGGTTTTGAAACAGATTAGAATTGGATTAGAAAACTTTAATCAATCAGGTGATTGTTTAGAACCATCAGAAAAGCTGAGAGCTACTGTAGTGCCTTTTGCTTTATTACTTTCGATGTTTAGCTCAATATGATGAAGTGAAAAAATAATGTTTGCCATTGATAACCCAATGCCTTTTCCAGTATAATTTTGTGTGTTGCTTGCACGGAAAAAATTTTGTTTGATGTTTTGTAAGTCTTCAGTTGGAATACCTATTCCAGTGTCGATTACCTCTATCACCAACTGTTGTTTTTTTTCTTTTAAAATGAGTTTTATAGGTTGATTATCAGAATATTTTATAGCGTTTTCGAGTATGTTGTTAAATGCTAATTTTAATAATTGTTGGTTGCCTTTGATTTTTAATAAGTCAGGATCTTGGACTTTTATGTCCACATTTATTTTTGCTTTATGATACAAAATCATTTGTTCGATAACTTCCCAAACAATCTCATCAATGTGTAGCGCAACAAGTTCGAAGTGGGTTTTTGCTCCAGAAAGCAACATCATTTTATTTAAAGTTTCGTCTAAATCCATAACATATTGGTTTAGTTTTTTTAAAACTTTTTGGTACTCCTCTGAAGACCGTGTTTTATTATCGGTTACTTCCAGCGTACCTAGCATCGCGGTAATTGGCGTACGAAGTTCATGGGAGACATAATCTATAAAATTTTTTTGAATTTGAAATGTTTTATCTAAGCGATCAATGAAGTGGTTGTAAGTGGTAACCAAAGCCTCAATTTCTGCATAACTATCTTCTGTTTCAATAGGTTTTGTGAAATTTTGATTGTCGCGCATCTTGATTTGTTCAATGATTTTGTTTAATGGAAGAAGTGCTACATTGCCCAAAAAATGAGAGAGTAGGTAAATAAAAACCAGACCAATTGTGAAAACAATTACTAAAATTTTGAGTAATGAGTACAACTGCTGATTGAACTCGTTTTTACTTGCACGGGTAATGACTACAAAATCACCTTCGTTATCTATATAAAACAAACCGTTGTAAAAATATTTATCAGAGGACCAACTGTATTTTTGTTCCGTTCTAATCCATTCGATCAACTCAATGTTAATGTTTTCATCTGCTTGCATTTCGCCTTTGGCTTGATGGTTATTTTCGTTAAAAACAGCAATGTTTGTTCGGGAAATCGATTTACGAAGTCGGTCTTTGGTTGTTTCTCGCTCTGAAAAACTTTCCTCATCAGCTTCTAAATAATAAATGGCTGCTAAAAGGGTTTTACTTTCCAGAACTTGTAGTTCGTTGTGTTTCATCCATCTATAAAAAGAAATGTAGATTGCTGCCGAAGCCATAAAAATAACAGCGGAGAAAGTCAAAACAGCATATAGTGAAAGTCTGTGTTTTAGGTTCATAACTTAGGTGTTAAACATATATCCCACTCCTTTAATTGTGTAAATGTATTTTTCTTGTTCTTGTTCAATTTTATTCCGAAGATATGAAATATACACATCCACCACGTTGGTTTGATTATTAAAGGTAATGCCCCACACGGCATTTAAAATTTGAACTCTTGAAACGGTTTTACCAATATTTTCTATAAGATAAATCAGAAGTTTATATTCCCGCGGTGACAGTTCAATCTCGAAGTCGTTTTTATAGACTTTATATTGATTTTGATCAATCGTGAGGTTTCCTACCGATAAAATTGCCGATGGAACTTCTTTTTGTTGATAATAGGAACGTCTTGTCAAAGCTTTGATTCTAGATAGTAATTCATCGAAATGAAAAGGCTTTGTAATATAATCATCTGCTCCGCTGTCTAATGCAGCTATTTTGTCTTGAATTGCATTCAAGGCACTTAGCATTAATACAGGAACATATATTTTTTTAAAACGAAGCGTTTGTACCAATTGAATTCCGTCCATACCTGGCAACATAATATCGCAGATTATTAAATCCCATTCAATAGAGGTATAGTGCGCCAGAGCATCTTCAGCACTTTTGCACAAAGTAACCAAGTAGTTGTTTTCTTCCAATCCTTTGATGAGAAAATCACTGATACGTTTGTCGTCTTCAATCACTAAAATCTGCATAAACGGCTCTTGTTTTCTACAAATTTACCAAAAAAAAATACTCCTTTGTGGCGCATTT
>Ga0209075_1004013_pt1 | contig 11979 bp, 10 predicted proteins | sample Stecom2011_FD_187523 | JGI IMG/M metagenome (GOLD analysis project Ga0209075, IMG submission 187523) | Agricultural soil microbial communities from Utah to study Nitrogen management - Steer compost 2011 (SPAdes) (version 2) | ecosystem: Environmental > Terrestrial > Soil > Agricultural land...
GGTATGGGATGGCAACGAAACTTGGCTGGTGCTTGGCGGTGCCGGCTTGCTGGGCGCATTCCCGCTGGTTTACAGCATATTGTTGCCGGCCTTGTACATTGGCGTGTTCCTGATGCTGGCCGGCTTGATTTTCCGGGGCATTGCGTTTGAATTCCGATTCAAAGCACGCACATCTCGCTATCTATGGAACTGGGCCTTTGCTGGTGGCTCAACTGTGGCTGCATTTGCCCAAGGTGTTGTTGTCGGCACCTACATTCAAGGCTACGAAACCGCCAACGGCGTGTTCACTGGCGGTGCGTTTGATTGGCTGACACCATTCACCGTATTGACCGGCCTTGGTCTGCTTGCAGGTTATGCGCTGCTTGGTTCTACGTGGCTGATTATGAAAACCGAAGGCCGTTTGCAGGAGTGGGCCTATAAAATCACACTGCCCTTGTTAGCCGCTGTACTTGTGGTATTTGGCATAATCAGTGTGTGGACGCCGTTTATTGACGATATGGTTCGCGACCGCTGGTTCAGTAACTTGACCATTATCTGGGTTCTGCCTGCACTGACCTTGCTGTGCGCGTTCCAGATTTTCCGGTCGGTGCGCAACCGGTTTGAAGGCATGCCCTTTGTGGCCACGATGGGGCTATTCATAACGGCCTATCTGGGCCTGATTGTTAGCCGCTGGCCCTATCTGGTCCCTCCCAACTACACCCTGTGGGATGCTGCCTCGGCTTACGATTCACAACTGTTCCTGCTGATAGGCTTGCTGATCGTTATACCGATTGTGCTGGCATACACAGCATGGACCTACTGGGTGTTCCGGGGCAAAGTACGTGCTGGTGAAGGTTACCACTAAGTGACAAATCAGGCTCTTGACCAGCGCGCAGTTCGGCGCTGGCTTTCGGGGCTTAAAAGCGGCAACCGGCGCTGGATTCAGGGCACGGTTGCCGCAGGTACCCTGGCCGGCGTCGCAACCATTCTGCAGATGGTTCTTCTGGCACGCATTGTTCACCTTGGTGTTATTGAACACGCGCCGGCCTCTATGCTGGCGCCCTATTTCCTGGGCCTTGTTCTGGCCATTGTGTTTCGATCTGTGGCGCAGGGTGTGCAAACTCACCTTGCTGCACGATGCAGCGAACAGGTGCGGCGTACTGCACGGCGCCAGATTCGCCAGCACTGGTGCAACATCGGTCCACTTGCATTAGGGCAAACCTCTGCAGGCAGCCTCGCAAGAGAGTGGATTGATCACGTTGATGCCTTGCACGGGTATTTCGCCCGTTTTCTACCCCAGATGACGCTTTCTCTGATAGTTCCCTTGCTGATTCTTGCACTGGTGTTCTACCTCGACTGGCTTGCCGGAATTTTTCTTCTTCTGTCAGCCCCGCTGATTCCGTTTTTTATGGCACTTGTGGGAATGGGCGCGGAGAAGCTTAACCAGCAGCATTTTGAAACGGTCAGTCGTTTGTCTGGCCAGTTTCTGGATAAGGTGCGCGGCATCACTACCCTGCAGCTGTTCGGGCAAACCGATAGCGCTGCAGAAGTGATTCAGCAGCGTTCGGATCAGTACCGTAAAATCACTCTGAAAACGTTGCGTGTGGCGTTTTTATCCTCAGCGGTCCTCGAATTTTTCGCGTCCGTCGCAATAGCAGTCATTGCCATCTACATCGGTTTTGGTCTTCTGGGTTACATAACCTATGGGCCATCTTCGGATTTAACGCTGTTTTCCGGGCTGTTGATTTTGCTGCTGGCACCGGAGTTCTTTCAGCCGTTGCGCATACTCTCCCAGCATTACCACGATCGGGCCGCTGCGCTTGGGGCAGGTGCGGAGATTCTTGCCCGGTTGAATGATAACGAACCGGATTTAACTTCCTGGAGTGCGGAAACAGAAAGCCTTACAGCTACGCCCCCAGCCAGCGAGCCCGTTACCGGCAAAGAGACAATCGAACTGAACGCCGTGTCACTGGCTTTTCGAGAAGACCATAAGGTTCTCAGGGATGTATCGCTGGTCATCGGTAAAGGCGATGTTATTGCCCTTACCGGCCCTTCAGGAGGCGGTAAATCCACGCTTCTGAACCTTCTTGCAGGTTTTTTGGTGCCAGACAGCGGCGATATTCACCTGTTTGGCATGCCCGCAGGCAGCTTTGCCTTTGGCTGGCTGGGCCAGAGCGGATTTCTTGTGCACGGCACCTGGGCGGATAACCTTCGGCTGACCAGCCCGGATGCGTCTGATGTGGCAATTGAAACTGCCCTTCGAAACGTTGGCCTTGGTCCTTTGCTGGACAGCCGGAAAAACGGCATTTTCAGTCAAGTATCAGAAGACGGCCAGGGTTTATCCGGCGGCCAGGCCCGACGCCTGAGCCTGGCCCGAATTTTTGTAGCGGATTACGATGTCATTCTCCTGGATGAGCCAACTGCTGGCCTCGACAGCGACAGTGAGATTTTTGTTCTTGAAGCCCTTCACAAGCTTGCTCTGGCCGGCAAGACACTGATCTTTTCCACCCACCATCAGGCGCTGCTGGCTCTCGCCAATCGCGTGCTGTTGGTTTCTGGCGGGGAGGTTAAAGATGTCTGAACTCAAGCCATGGCTAACGTTGATATATCAGCGCCCGGGCAGGCTCTTCATCGGTGCCCTTCTGATGCTGGCCGCCCTGCTTTCCGGGCTGGGGTTGCTTGCGCTTTCCGGCTGGTTTATCACTGAAACTGCGTTGGTGGGCGTACTTCTCGCGGCCAGTTTACCGGCCACTATCAATCTGTATGTGCCAGGTGGTGGCATCCGGTTTTTTGCAGTATCCCGCACGGTTTCCCGTTATATGGAGCGACTGTATAACCACGATACTGTGCTTCTACTGCTCACAGACATTCGCGTAGCCTTGTTTCGAAAGCTTGCCGCCGCCGGGCGAGGCCAGAGGCGCGAACTGACTGGCGCCCAGTGGTTATCGCGGCTTACCAGCGATGTGGATGCTCTCGACACCCTGTACCTGCGCCTGATTGCGCCAACGGCTCTGGCCGCATTTGTAACGCTCCTGCTTTTTGGGCTGGGCTGGATACTGTTTGATGTCAGGATCGCTGCTGGCGTCGCCCTGATACTCGGCATCGCTTTTGTAGTGGCCACATTTGGTGTTTACGCAAGAACCGCCAGTATCGCAGCCCGGCAAAGTGATCAGCAAGAATCTCTTCGTATGGCGGTTGTAGAGCACCTGGAAGGGTTTGCGGAGCTTACTGCAGCTGGCCGTGTAGGCAAACACGGTGCATGGCTGATGCGCCAGGCGCACCAAACGGCAACGGAGCAGGTGAAAGCCGATTCCCGCACCGGCTGGCATCTGGCAGGCTCCGACTTGCTGATTAATCTTTCTGCAGCATTCGCACTCTGGGCAGGCTTCGAGTTGTTCCGCGCTGGCGCCATTTCCGGGCCAGTTCTGGTTCTGCTGCCCATCGCCCTACTCGGTCTGGCAGAAGTTTACAGCATGCTACCGGAAGCCTTCGGCAAGCTGGGCGCTACCCAGGCCTCTGCTGCACGCTTGAACCGGGATTGCAGGAGTAAAGACGTCGAGCATGTGCCGGAGGCTATTGAGCTACCTGAAGGCACCGCTCTGCTGGCCAAAGATCTCACCATAAAGTATCCGGAACATGCACCACTTTTTACCCACTTTGATTTGCAGGTAGCAACCGGCGAGCGAGTGGGTATTCTTGGCCATTCAGGTAGTGGCAAGTCATCCCTTGCAGATACGTTCTCTGGTCTTCTGACTCCTTCAAGCGGTGCCCGCTCAACCCTGCCGTGTGCTTATCTCACTCAGAAAACCGTGTTATTTGAAGATACCTTGCGGGCAAACCTGTTACTGGGCGCTCCGGATACAAGCGATGCACAGCTTTGGAGAGTTCTTGAGATGGTGGACCTTGCAGAGCGATTCGGCGCAGAGCAGGATCAACTTGATACATGGCTGGGGAGTTCAGGAAGCCGGCTTTCCGGTGGTGAGGCGCGTCGCGTTGTGCTTGCCCGAGTGCTGTTAAGCCCTGCCCCCTTGCTGATACTGGACGAGCCATTTACCGGGGTTGATGCACCCACACGAGAGAAGATAACCAAGCAAATGGATATCTGGCTGGAAGGACGAACTGTAATTAGCTTGGCACACGGGCCGGAAGCCCTTCCGGGCACCGACCGTGTGATTCATCTAAGCGTTTAAACCCCAGCGTTTACCGGGTTTCAACTACCTCAAACGTAAGCCCTGCTTTGTTGGTCAAACGACCCAGCAGGTTGTCGCCAAGTATCGATGCGGGCGTCCAGAAGCCACCCTGCTTATCTGCAGGCACATCGAATGCCAGGCACATGCCGGCTTCGCCCAGCATTTTACCGGTAGAACCGTAGCCAGGGTCAGCATCGCCAGTCACCTTGGTGATCATGGTTTTGCCATCCGGGGTGCGCCCTACAAATCGCAAATCATAGAATCCTGCCTTTTGAACCTCCGGGCTCGGGCCTTCGCCAGGCTGAGGCACGAACTTCTCGACCAACCAACGGGTTGGTTTAAGAGCAGACGCCGTCAAGAAACCCATCAGGGCCGCAGTAACACCGTAAGCCGCCAAACGGCCCTTGGCGCCAGTGCCCGTCATGATGGCTTCATCGTAGGTGAACTCTTTGCCATAACGGGCGTCTTGCAGGGCATTGGAGCGGTGCACAATACGAGTATTGATCGCACCCATTACAAACGGTGCCAGCCACACATTGAATGTTTTATCGAATTCCGCACCTTTCAGTGCCGGCTGGCGCACCTTTGAGCGATGCTCCGGTGGGCTGATTGAGAAAGGATTGGCTATTTCCTTACGCAGCTGCGAGTCGGATGCAGCTTCTTTGGCTACGTTGATAATAGAAGCAACCGTACCGCCGGAAACCCCGCCTTTGGCTACTTTCACACGCATGCGCACGTCTTGGCATGGCTCGCCAAACGTCTTTTCTGCCTGTTGTTGCAGGAACCAGACGCCCATATCCGACGGAATGGAATCAAACCCGCAGCAATGCACAATTCGTGCACCGGAAGCCTTGGCCTGATCTTCATAGCGGTCAACCATCTGGCGAATCCACTGAACTTCACCGGTTAAATCGCAATAGTCGGTGCCTGTCTCAACACAGGCTTTCATCAGAGGCTCACCGTACAGCGCGTAAGGCCCTACCGTGGAGATGATCACGCGGGTTTGTTCACACATAGCTTTCAAGGCAGCGTCGTCGGTGGAATCTGCGAGAATCACCGGAAGTTCGCTTGCGTCAGCTCCCAAACCCGACTTTAGCGTGCTTAGCTTGGATTCTGAACGCCCGGCAATGGCCCACTTAACCTCGCCAGCAACGCCGTAGGTGTCATACAGGTATTGCGTAAGTATCTGGCCGACGAAACTGGTCGCACCGAACACAACCAGGTCGTAGGTGGTTTCTGCTGATTTGGTCATTGCCTGTCCTTTTTATGAGATCTTTTTGCCGGAATTGTGTGAGTTTTTCTGACTATTTACAGCGAAATTCAATAGAAGGATCTTAGCAGCTTTGAGGTGCCGTTCTAACTTCACTGGGAGCGCTTTAGTGACGTCGTCACGGCCAATCGCACAGCTTGGTGTATAAGGCACACTGGTGAATATCGAATAGATGCACCTTTGGAGATTCCAATTGGCCATATTCCTCCTGATACTTTGTTTGCTTCTTGCCATATTCAGTGGTTTTCTTTGCTGGCAATTCATTGAGCAGCGCAAGATTCTGTCACACCTGATCACCGAAACAATGCGAGCAGACCCGGAAGCTGATCTTGGGAAAGAGCCAGACTTGATCCTTACGCTTAAAGTGCTCAACCCGATTACTGTGGCGAAGCGTGAATCCCGTTCTGCACGGGTTCTGGCGGATAAACTCCCGGTGATGGTACGAAAAATGGTGTACCAGGGCGTTATGAAAGAGCTGGAGCAAGAGATGGTTGAGCGTGAAATCGACGTGGAGCTGAAGATTGAGTATCGCTAGGAGTTTCGCACAGTGACCGTCCAGCTATCCTTGGCATTGCTTTTATTAGTTGTAGCATCTGGCGCTCTTGGCTATGGCTTCGTGCAAGCCAGGGGCTCCAGAGCTCTCATACGCAAGCTTAATTCCTACCGCATAAAGACCAACAGTGCTGTTCAAAAGCGCCGCCTCGATCTCTATGAGGTGCGTAACCGGGCAAAACTTCTGGAGGACACGGTATCCAGTGGCGCGAGCGCTGTTGAGAAGGTGCACAGAGTCATCGCAAACACCACTTTTAGCTTGGTTGAGCGCCTTTCAAAAGACGACGAGGCCCGCGAAAGCGCCCTTAAAGCCCGCAAAACCCACGATCACACCAGTAAGCAGGTTTATCATGCGGTGCGCACCACGAATAAAGCCATTCATATTCTTGCTGACTCACTGTTTATCACTAAAGCAGAGCGGCGAGTGATATTGAGAAGGGGCACCCCCGAGCAGAAAAAGAACGACGAATAGGTCGCAAGGCAGATCAGTTCTTTTTGAAGCGCTTTACGGTAGGCTCTACAGTAACGGTAAGTGACTCAAGCTCTGCCACACGCGCAAGACCTTCCGCTCCGGCCCGATACAAATGTGGCGTCATCGCCAGTAAGTCAGAAACAGACTGTTTATCCGGAAGAGTAAGGCTGAAACGAACGGCCGACGTATCCACAGCTGTGAAACCTTCAGGCGCATCACTTGGAGGCTGGCGAGGCTCTTTCAGCTCTGGATAGATAATGTTTCGCAGCTCTATTAGGTGATCCGGGCCTGCGTCTACCTGTACTATCTCCCCGCCAGGTCTGAGCACTCGGGCAAATTCCCTGTAAACCGGAAAGCCGAACAAACATAGTATGCAATCGAGTGTTTCGGGCAGTACCGGCAAGTTTGCGTTACTCCCAACTACCCATGCAGGCGTTTTATCCTGCTTGGCTGCGGATAATATGGCCCACTTTGAGATATCCAGTCCCAGCATCGCAAGGCGTGCAGCGTCTGGCATTTTCTCTGCCAGATATCGCATGTAGTACCCTTCCCCACACCCGGCATCCATACAAGCCATAGCCGCCTCACAGTGAGTTTCATGGAACACTGCCTGAAAAACTGCTTCAGCAATAGGCTCATAAAATCCCGCCGCCAGAAATCTCTTGCGTGCCGCAACCATCTCCTTGTTATCACCAGGATCTTTGGAGCGTTTGTTCTGAACGGGCAACAAATGAACGTATCCCTGGCGCGCAATATCAAAACTATGGCCAGCATCACACTGCCAACTTCTACCCTTTAGCTGCAGGACAGAACCGTCGATTGGGCAAGCAAGTGCTTCAAATGGGGTGATGGTCATTAATAGACATCCGGAGTGGAAGGCTGATTACGAGGGTAAGATTACAACTTATGGCTCTGCAACAAAAAAGACACCCGAAGGTGCCTTTTTCGTTTGCTGGCAGAAGGTTACAGAACCTTCTTCAGCTCTTCCTCAAGTTGCGGTACTGCTTCAAACAGATCCGCTACCAGGCCGTAATCGGCAACCTGGAAAATAGGTGCTTCTTCATCCTTGTTGATCGCAACGATCACCTTGGAATCCGACATACCGGCCAAGTGCTGGATAGCACCGGAGATACCCACCGCGATGTACAGCTGTGGCGCAACAATCTTACCGGTCTGACCTACCTGCATGTCGTTCGGTACAAAACCGGCGTCAACCGCAGCACGGGATGCACCCATACCAGCGCCCAGCAGATCAGCCACCTGCTCCAGCATTTTGAAGTTGTCGCCGTTCTGCATGCCACGACCACCGGAGATAACAATACCGGCACTGGCCAGATCAGGACGATCAGATTTGGCTTTCTCTTCGCCTACAAACGAAGACAGGCCTGCGTCTTTTACAACGTCCAGCTGCTCAACGGATGCAGAGCCACCTTCAGCGGCTACAGGATCAAAGCCTGTCGGGCGCACGGTGATTACCTTGATGCTATCGCTGGTCTTGACCGTTGCGATGGCGTTGCCGGCGTAAATCGGACGAACGAAGGTGTCTGCGGATTCAACGCGAATGATGTCAGATACCTGGGCAACGTCCAGCAGCGCTGCAACGCGCGGCATGAAGTCTTTGCCTGTGGTGCCGGCAGAAGTCAGGATGTGGCTGTAGCCCTTACCCACTTCTGCAACCAGCTCGCCCAGATTCTCACCCAGGAAGTGACCGTATGCTGCGTTGTCGGCAACCAGTACCTTTGCAACGCCTTCCGCCTTGGCGGCAGCTTCTGCAACCGCGCCACAGTTTTCGCCGGCAACCAATACATCAATGTCGCCACCGATGGCCTTGGCAGCCGCTACAACGCTCAGAGTCGCCTGCTTCAGGCTGCTGTTGTCGTGTTCAGCAATTACAAGGATGCTCATTTAGATCACCTTCGCTTCGTTCTTCAGTTTATCGACCAGCTCGGCTACGTCTGCCACTTTAATACCTGCTGAACGGGCAGCCGGTGCTTCCACTTTCAACGTGGTCAGGCGCGCAGCAATCTCAACACCCAGATCCGCCGGGCTCGTCACATCGAGTGGCTTCTTCTTGGCTTTCATGATGTTTGGCAGAGACGCATAACGTGGCTCGTTCAAACGCAGGTCGGTGGTTACCACCGCAGGGAGGTTCAGGGAAAGGGTCATCAGACCACCGTCTACCTCACGGGTAACATTTACTTTGTCGCCATCAACAACCACTTCAGACGCGAAGGTGCCCTGGCCCATGCCAGTCAGCGCAGCCAGCATCTGGCCGGTCTGGTTGTTATCAGTATCGATGGACTGTTTGCCGAGAATAACCAGTTTTGGCTCTTCCTTCTCAACCACGGCCTTTAGCAATTTGGCTGCGTCGAGGGACTGAACGTCCTCATCGGCTTCAATGTGGATACCACGGTCAGCACCCAGCGCCAAAGCAGTACGAATCTGCTCCTGGCAAGCTTTGGGACCAATGGAAACCACGACGATTTCGTTTGCAATGCCCTTTTCCTTCAGACGAACCGCTTCTTCAACAGCGATTTCGCAGAATGGGTTCATTGCCATTTTGACGTTGGCGAGATCAACACCAGTGTTATCCGGCTTGACGCGTACCTTTACGTTGTAGTCGATTACTCGTTTTACAGCGACCAGAACCTTCATAGATTCCTCGTTCTTCTACGATGGGTTAATGACTCTCAACCAAAAATACTCTAAGACAGGCCCTGTATGGGCGGGTGACAGAGCATTCTCGATTGCTGCGTCTCGGCAAGATACCGATAAACTGGTATACAAACCGAACGTTACAAACAGCGGCCTCGCACTGGGGCCATCCGTCACGGCGGACTAATACTGAAGGCAAAGATTAAATGGGTCAATAGTCCAGTTAGACGCGCCACGCATGTTTTCTGGGCCAATTAACCGGTACGGCGCCTGCTGCCAATGGCAGCATCACACGCTCCAGGCGGCTCAGAGCACTGAATTACAGCACAAATCTACAATGCCAAACCTTTGCCTAAAATTCAAACAAACGTTTGTTTGAATCCTTAAATACGTTATCCTTTAAGCGTATAAAGGCTGAGTATTCGCCTGTGGGTAGTCGTCTGGGCAAACATTTACCGGTATGATGGCGCCCCAGAATTTTAAAAAAGCCTACGGGCATACAATATCCATTAAAGATGTTTGAGGAGACCAACGTGGAACGCGAATCGATGGAATTTGATGTTCTTATCGTCGGCGGCGGCCCTGCTGGCTTGTCGGCAGCTTGCCGAGTGATGCAGCTGGCACAAGAGTCCGGCGAAGAACTGACGGTATGCGTAGTAGAAAAAGGTTCTGAGATCGGCGCGCACATTCTGGCCGGTACCGTATTTGAGCCCACCGCCCTCAACGAACTCTTTCCCGACTGGAAAGAAAAAGGCGCCCCACTGAATACTCCGGTTACCCGTGACGATATTTTCCTGCTGAAAAACCAGGATAAGGGAACCAAGATACCAAACGCATTTGTACCGAAGAACATGCACAACCACGGCAACTACATTATCAGCCTTGGTAACCTGTGCCGCTGGCTTGGCGAGCAGGCAGAAGCACTGGGCGTAGAAGTTTACCCGGGGTTTGCTGCAGCTGAGACGATTGTAGAAGATGGCCAGGTTAAAGGTATCATTACCGGTGACATGGGTGTTGCAGCCGATGGCTCGGAAAAAGAAGGCTACATGCCCGGCATGGAGCTTCGCGCCAAATACACACTGTTTACCGAAGGCTGTCGTGGACATCTCGGTAAGCGTCTGATTAAAGATTTCAAGCTCGACGAAGGCAAAGACCCTCAGCACTACGGTATCGGCATTAAAGAGCTGTGGGACATCGACCCAGCCAAGCATGAGCCAGGCCTTGTTGTACACACAACCGGCTGGCCCCTGACAGAAACCGGCTCTACCGGTGGCTCTTTCCTTTATCACCTTGAGAACGGCCAGGTATATGTTGGGTTGATTGCTGACCTTTCCTACAGCAACCCGCACATGAGCCCGTTTGAAGAATTCCAGCGCCTCAAGCTCCACCCTGAATTCCGAAAGTATCTGGAAGGCGGCAAACGGGTTTCTTATGGCGCCCGTGCCCTGAGCAAGGGTGGATACAACGCTCTACCCAAGATGAGCTTCCCTGGTGGTCTGATATTGGGTTGCGATGCGGGCACATTGAACAGCTCCAAGATCAAAGGATCTCATACTGCTATGAAGTCAGGTCTTTTAGGCGCTGAAGCAGTATTTGAAGCACTCAAGAATGGCCAAACTGGTGAGGAAATTACCAGTTTTGCGGACCGCTTTGAAAAGAGCTGGTTGTATAAAGAGTTGTACGATGAGCGCAACTTCGGCCCGGCTATGCACAAGTTCGGTAACTTTATTGGTGGCGCAATTGCATTCTTTGAGCAGAACATTCTGCGCAGAAGCCTGCCTTTCACGCTGCGTGATTTGACGCCTGACTACGCTGCAATGAAGCCTGCAGCTGAGTGCAAAAAGATCACCTATCCCAAGCCGGATAACAAGCTGACCTTTGACCGCCTTACGTCGGTGTTTATTTCCAACACCAACCATGCGGAAAACCAGCCGGTTCACTTGAAGTTGACCGACCCTGACATTCCCATTAACCACAACCTGCCGAAGTACGATGAGCCTGCTCAACGTTACTGCCCTGCCGGGGTTTACGAAGTGGTTGAAAAGGATGATGGTAGCGGTAAGAGGTTCCAGATCAACGCCCAGAACTGTGTTCACTGCAAGACCTGTGATATCAAGGACCCTTCGCAGAACATCACCTGGGTAACGCCAGAAGGCGGCGGTGGTCCAAACTACCCTAACATGTAAGTGCGACGAGAGTCGCGCTTATCGCTGTAAGGTGTTGATATTTAAACACTTTACAGCGCCGAAGAGCAGCTCCTGCTGCTCTTCAACCCCTGACGTCGAGGTGGCTACTGGCCGGTACTCAGCGACAGGTTCAACGGTGGTACTGCTGCTTTACTAGCAGATGCCGTTGGAAATCCTGCAACCTTGGTTCGCTGAGGTTGCATACGCACCTCAGTAAATCAAGGATCGGGGTTGGACGACAAGAAGTGAAACGAAGACGCCTCTATGGCTGACTCGCGGATCTTTCTTACCCTTCAAAAGAGGCAAAACAGCAGCATTTGCAGTTGTTAACCTTTGATGAAGGGCCGTACGGAAAGTCGAACTGGTAACGGTTTGAGCTTTACGCGGAGTCGATGCAAGCGTGAAAAGCTGCGTTGATGATTGTCGGACTGACCTGTGATCGCCCTTCAAGGTAATCACCTCAGCATACGACCGGTTGTATGACCAACCGTAGCCTAGCGGTAGTGCATATCTGGCAACGGATGTGTGCGAAGCTCCGTGACAATGTACCCCCGTGCAAACGGTGGCGCCCTATCGCGAGATAGGCGTCAGATGCTGCCAGTAGCAAAGGCGGTTAAGGGGCTAGGCTGGAAGGCAAGGTGAACGCAAGTGAACTGTTGATAAACGTCGTTATAG
>Ga0209075_1004014_pt1 | contig 11979 bp, 6 predicted proteins | sample Stecom2011_FD_187523 | JGI IMG/M metagenome (GOLD analysis project Ga0209075, IMG submission 187523) | Agricultural soil microbial communities from Utah to study Nitrogen management - Steer compost 2011 (SPAdes) (version 2) | ecosystem: Environmental > Terrestrial > Soil > Agricultural land...
TGCTGGGGGCGACAGCGGAACTGTGTGAGGCGCAGTCGGTATCTTTGATTGTGCGTAGTAACAAATATGGCGACCAGGTGCTGGTGAACAAAAAACCCTATGGTTCGACACCGCTGTCGCTGATGCTGGACCCAGGCGTATATAACATTGAGGTGCGCTATCAGGGGCTGACGCAAAAACGCACTTTGACACTGGATGAAAACCGCCACATCAATTTTGTGTTTTAATGCATGGCGACAGTGATGGTCGCTGCGTGGCTGGTATGGACCGCATCCTGTTGCAGGGTGCGGTTTTTTTATTCGTGAAGCAGCTGTCAGCACGGGTATCGGCTACTGTGACAAATGCAAAAAGGAAAAAAGCATGAGCGAAGAAATCCTGATGAATATCACGCCCATGGAGTCTCGCGTGGCGGTGGTGGAAAATGGTGTTCTGCAGGAAGTACATATCGAGCGTACGCAAAGCCGCGGACTGGTCGGCAATATTTATAAGGGGCGTGTAGTGCGGGTGTTGCCCGGCATGCAGGCAGCCTTTGTTGACATAGGTCTGGAGCGGGCGGCTTTTATCCATATGGGCGAGCTGCAGATGCCGGCAGATCGGCAGATCGACAGCATCAGCGGCTTGTTGCATGAAGGACAGTCGCTGGTCGTTCAGGTAACCAAGGATCCTATCGGCAGCAAAGGGGCGCGGCTGACAACGTATTTTTCCATGCCGTCGCGTTATTTGGTGCATATGCCGTCCAGCGAGCATATCGGGGTTTCACTGAAGATCGAAGATGAGGCCGAGCGGGAACGGCTGAAGGAGCTGGTTGTTGCCTGCCTGGAAGCCGAGGGGAAGCCAGAGTTTGGTGGATTCATTATTCGCACTGCAGCTGAAGGCGTTTGCGAGCGGGACTTGCGGGCCGATATCCGCTACCTGTACCGGTTGTGGCAGCAGGTGCAGGAACAGATTCAGAGCAGCAGTGACACCAGCCTGATTTACGAGGAGCTGCCACTGGCCTTGCGCACCCTGCGTGACCTGGTTGGCGAGCCGACCGAGAAAATACGTATTGATTCGCGAGAAACGATGAGCAAAGCATTGCAGTTTGTCCGCGAGCTGGTGCCAGGAGTGGAAGAGCTGATAGAGCACTATCCGGGCGAGCGTCCACTGTTTGACTTGCACGGCATTGAGGATGAAATCCAGCGTGCGCTGGAGCGCAAGGTGCCGCTCAAGTCGGGTGGTTATCTGATCATTGATCCCACTGAGGCGATGACTACCATTGACGTGAATACTGGTGCTTTTGTCGGTCATCGCAACCTGGAAGAAACCATTTTCAAAACCAACCTGGAAGCGGCCATGACGATTGCCCGCCAGCTGCGCTTGCGTAACGTTGGCGGCATCATCATTATCGACTTCATTGATATGGAAGATGAGGAGCACCGCCGTCAGGTGCTGCGCACGCTTGAGCGCCAGCTGGAACGGGATCATGCCAAAGCCCATATTACCGGGCTGACCGAGTTGGGGCTGGTACAGATGACGCGCAAGCGTACACGTGAAAGCCTTAGCCAGCTGCTATGCGAACCCTGTGCAACTTGTCAGGGGCGCGGTGAACTGCGTACCGCTGAGACTGTCTGCTATGAAGTATTTCGTGAGATTCTGCGTGAGGCCCGCGCATACCAGGCTGAGGGCTATCTGGTGCTGGCCAGCCAGAGTGTGGTTGACCGGTTGCTGGATGAAGAGGCGGGCAACCTGGCAGATTTGGAGACTTTCATTGGACGACCGATCAAATTGCAGGTGGAAAGCCTGTACTCTCAGGAGCAGTACGACATCGTACTGCTATAGGCGCGCATGATGCTGCAGCGGCTGAGCCACTGGTTTTGGCGTGGTGGTTTATGGGGCGTTTTGCTCTTGCTGTTTCTGTCCGCCTTGTATCTGAGTGCTGGCCGCATTCTGACGCCGATGCTCAATGCCTACCGTGTCGAGGTTCAGCAGTGGCTGGGTGAGCAGCTTGGGCAGCCACTGCACCTTGGTCGTTTATATGCTGGCTGGCACGGGCTGTCACCACGCTTCTATGCCGAAGATGTCAGGCTGGGAGGAACGGAGCAAACCTTCCAGGTTGATCGCTTGCATTTTCGTCCGGATATGCTGGCCAGCCTGTTGCGGCGTGACTGGTCGTTGGCAGCAATCAGCCTGCAAGGAGTGGAAATTGAGTTGCAACAGCAGGCAGGTCACTGGCAGTTGAACGGTATGTCGCTGGCTGCCGCACCGGGTGAAAAGCCTGCAGACTGGAACAACTTGCTGGCTCAACTGCAGCGTGTTGGCCATTTGAGCCTGGTGGATGTCAGGCTGTTGGTCAGACAGCAGGGAGCGGCACCGGTGGAGTTTCCGCAAGCCGGGCTTACCCTGGAACATTCCGGCGGTCGTACCCGCGTGCAAGCCCGTATCCAGCTGCCGGACGGTCAGCTGTTGGAGCTGGCCGGCCAGGCACGGATCGAGCCGAAGCAGTGGCAGCAAAGTGACCTGGATGTTTATGTGAACCTGCCGGGCAGCAACTGGTTGCAGTGGCTGGCGCCGGACTGGTTGACTGCACTGCCCGAGGGCATGCGGCTGGAACAGGCTTCCCTGGCTGCACAAGGCTGGCTGCAGGTGCGTAAGGGCCACCTGCAGGCGTTGAGTCTTGAGGCCGGTGGCGGCAGGCTAAAGGGGCATTGGCAGGGTAATGCGGTTGATGTGCAGCTGGGCCAGGTCCGGGCCGGCTTTTCGCAGGATGCGCAGCAGCGCAGGCTCTGGCTGCCAGAGTTGAACGTACGCTGGTTGCCACAGGAGCCCATGCAAAATCTTGCATTGCAGTTGAGGCAAAATGCAGGGGAGCCGCTGTTGACTGCGGCCACCAGTATATACATACCCCGGTTGCAGCTTGAGCCTCTGATGGCAGGCGTACTGCAGCATATACCGTTGCCGCAACTGCCGCGAAGCATACTGGAACAGCTGGACTTCCGTGGCGGCTTGCGCAACACATATTTGCGCTGGCAACCCGGTTTGCCCTGGCAGCAGCAGTTGGAGTATGACACCAATATCGACGGGCTGGATTACAGCCCCTGGGAGAATGTACCGGGTGCTACCGGTATCAGCGGTCGGCTGTTTGGCAGTCTGGCTGGCGGTGAGTTGCATCTGGACAGCGCAGGGTTCAGCCTGTACTTGCGCGAGCTGTTTGCTGATCCCTGGTACTATCACCGCGCGCGGGCGCGCCTGACCTGGGAGCTGACGGAGTCATTTGATTTCACTTTGAGCAGTCCGTACTTGCAAGTGCGTGGTGATGAAGGCCGGCTGGCCGGCGACTTTGTTATTCGCTTGCCGGGCCAGTCCGGACGCGAAAGCTATATGGACCTGAGAGTTGGCATGCGTGATGGCGATGCCAGTCACAAGAGCAGGTACTTGCCACTGGTGCTGCGCGACGAACAACCGGAACTCTGGAGCTGGCTGCGTGAGGCCGTTATTGGTGCTGATATACATCAGGGCTATTTTCAGTATCAGGGGACGCTGGCGGCAGGGGCGCCGCCGGCGGCCCGCTCCATCAGCCTGTTTTTTGATGTCAGTGATGCCCGTCTCGCCTACCAGCCAGGCTGGCCTGAGCTGGAAGAGGCGCGGGCGCAGGTTTATGTACACGACCAGGGCGTGGAAATTGATATCGAACGAGGACGCATTCTGCAAACTGGCATCAGCGATGTGCATGCCGAGGTGATTTATCCACGAGCTGGCGCTTCCCGGCTGCAGGTTGATGCCCGGCTGGCCAGCAGCATGAAGGATGCTTTGCAGGTCGTCCAGGAGACACCGATGGTCGAGCAGCTGCCATTTATGGCAGCCTGGCAGGGACAGGGAGATCTGAATGGCCGGTTACAGCTGGAAGTGCCTTTTGCTGAACACCAGCAGCCCAGGGTGCAGCTGGACCTGCAGCTGGCAAATAACAGCTTGCATATGCCGGAGCTGGATCTGCGGTTTGAACAGCTGCAAGGGGCCCTGCATATTGACAGCCAGAGAGGTATGAGTGGTAGCGCTGTGGCTGGCCGGGTGCTGGAGCAGCCGTTTACCGCTAGCCTGAGATTGCCGGCAAGTGGTGCCCGCTGGGGCAGCCAGATTCGTGCGCGCGGCAAGATGCCGGTTGCACGTCTGCAGAGCTGGCTTGGCCATGCTGAGCCGCTACCCTTTAGCGGTGCTTTTGCTTATCAGCTGGACCTTTTGCTGGCAGAGCAGGGTAGTCAGTTGGCGGTGAATACAGACCTGCAGGGAGTACGTATTGACTTGCCGGCACCGTTAGGCAAGTCTGCTGCTGAAAAAATCTCTACCAGTTGGCATATGACTCTGGATGGCAATGAACAGCATTATCGCCTGGTGCATGGCACACGCCTGAGCGGCCTGTTTGCGACAGCACAGCAAAAGGATGGCCCGTTGCGTGGTCAGTTGGTGCTGGGCGGGCAAGTGGCACGGCTGCCGGCACGCGACGGAATCTGGATCGCTGGCCGGCTGCCGCGCTTGCAGGTACCGGACTGGCTCGATGCTATCGGGCGCTATGGCCCGGCAGCCAGAGGGCCGGGAACCGCAGTGGCGGTGCAGGAGGTGCAGCTGTCAGCTGGCCGGCTTGAAGGGCTGGGCATTCCGCTGGAGCAGGCACAGTTGAGGGTGCGTCCAGAGGGCACGGGCTGGCAGGTGCGACTTGACAGTGCGCAGGCCAGCGGCCGGCTCCATGTGCCAGCCAGCGGAAGCATGATGGTCAGTCTGGACCGGTTGCAGCTGCCCACAGGTGATGACAGTCTGTTGTCCAGTGCTGGGGGGCTGCAGCCTGCCAATGTTCCAGCGATGCAGGTTCGGGTAAACCGGCTGCTGCTGGGCGATGAGCTGCTGGGGTCGGCAGGCTTTGCCAGCCGGACCGATGCGGCTGGCGATGCCTGGTTTGAGGATATCAGTGCCGACCTGAAAGGCCTGCAGATTGCAGGCAGTCTGCAGTGGCACGGTGGTCAGGAGCAGCGTAGCCGTTTTCAGGGCGCGCTGAGTGGCGCCCGGCTGGAGCAGGTCTTGCAAGCCTGGGGGTATGCAGAGTCCATGAGCAGCGAAAGATTCAACGTCGAGCTTGACCTCGGTTGGCCAGGAGCCCCCCAGGCATTTGCTCTGGAGCAGCTGGATGGCGTTGCGCAGCTGAAGTTCCGCAAGGGACAGTTAAAGGCGGCCGACGGTAGTGCGCAGGTATTGCGAGTGTTCGGGCTGCTGAATTTCGACTCAATCGGGCGGCGGTTACGGCTGGATTTTTCCGACCTGTGGGGCAAGGGGCTTTCCTATGACCGTATTGATGGTGCAATGGACATAAAAGGTGGTGTATTCCGGACCCGTGACGAGCTGGTTTTGGAAGGAGTTTCCAGCAATTTGAGTGTCCAGGGTGTGCTTGATGTGCCAGCGGGCACTATTGATGCGGACCTGCAGGTGGCGATGCCAATCAGTCGCAACTTGCCGCTGGCCGCAGTGGCGGCGGGTGCCCCGGCAATCGGTGGTGCGCTGTTCGTGATTGACCGGTTGGTGGGGGACAGGTTTTCCCGGATGGCGGCAGCGCGTTATAGCATTACCGGTGACTGGCAAAACCCGGACATCAGTCTTGCCCGTGGAGGCCGCGAGAAATGAAGCAGGCAGGGCAGGCTGTTTCTGGTTCTGTGCTGACTATTGATCGCAGTCGTGACCTGGAGTTCATGCGTGAGGCGCTGGAGCTGGCACAGCAGGGTGCGAGCCAGGGCGAAGTTCCGGTGGGTGCAGTGCTGGTGCGTGATGGTGTGGTACTTGGGCGTGGTTTCAATCAGCCGATTGGACTGCATGACCCCAGTGCCCATGCTGAAATGCAGGCGGTACGGGAGGCGGCTTGCAGCGTACAAAATTATCGTCTGCCGGGCAGTACGCTGTACGTCACACTGGAACCCTGCAGCATGTGTGCCGGGCTGCTGGTACATGCGCGCATTGCCCGGGTTGTTTATGCGGCCAGTGAGCCGCGGGCCGGAATGGCGGTCAGCCAGGGACGCTTTTTCGAGCAGGAGTTTCTTAATCACCGGGTGCACGTGGAAGGCGGTTTGCTGGCGGACGAGTCGGCGCAGCTGCTCAGGTCGTTTTTTCATGCGCGGCGCAAAAAACGAGGGAAGGCGCAGGCCGGCAGGCTGCCGGACCGGCCAGGTTCGTGCGAAGCTTGATATTGCGTTGCTGTTTTGGTCAGGCTGCGGCTTGCTGTTTAGAGTCTTGGTGGTCCGGATCTGGCTCGGAAGCACCTGGAGCAGGGCTGTTAGTCCTTGATGGCGGGCGTGTGCAGGCCGCCCAGGATGCTGTCTTCGCTGGCTGGCAAGGTGGACCAGGACAGGATGTCGTAATAGCGGCGGATATTGTTGACGAAATGTACCGGCTCGCCGCCGCGGGCAAAGCCATAACGGGTTTGACTGTACCATTGTTTTTGGGACAGCCGCGGCAGGATTGAGCGCACATCAATCCAGCTGTCCGGATCCAGGCCGGCTTGTGCTGTCAGCCGGCGGGCATCTTCCAGGTGGCCCAGCCCAATATTGTAGGCAGCCAGTGCAAACCAGTAACGCTCGGGGTAAGCAATGCTGTCTGGCAGGCGTTCCAGCATCTGGGCCAGATACTTGGCACCGCCACGGATGCTTTGAGCCGGGTCCAGGCGGTCCTGCACACCCAGTTCGTCAGCAGTCCGCTGAGTCAGCATCATCAGTCCACGTACGCCGGTTTTGGAGCGTGCCTGGGGGTCCCAGTGTGATTCCTGGTACCCCACTGCCGCCAGGAATCGCCAGTCCAGACCAAACTCTTGCGCATGCTTGCGGAACAGGCTTTCATACTGCGGCATGCGTTGTTGCAGGTGCTTGGCAAATGCATTGGCGCCGACATAGCCCATGACATCAAGGTGCCCGTAATAGCGTTCCACAAGCGCATCTATCAGCCCCTGTTCGCGGCTTTGTTGCAAAAAGCTGTTCACTGCGTCCAGCAGGCTGGTGTCGCTTCGCTTGCGCGGCTGGCGGAGTGCCCATTGCAGATCAAGGGCCGGCTCCAGGCTGAAGGCCAGCTGGATATGCGGGAAGTACACCTGGTGCATGGCCAGCTCGTTGGAGTTGACCAGGGTAATGTCGATCTGGCCTTCGTCCACCATGCGTAACAGGTCAACACTTTCGACTGTGTCAGAGGTGTCGAATGATAGCTCGGGGTGCTGCTGCTGTAATTGTTTCAGCAGTGTGGCATGGACGCTGTCTTTGAGTACCAGGATGCGTTTTCCGATCAGGTCTTCAGGCCGCCGTGGGCGAGCGGCCTTGCTGTGATAGATCACTTGGGGCAGAACTTGCAGGTAGCTTTGACTGTATAGAACGTCGGGCTGCCGTGCAGGGTCGGCGGTCAATCCGGCAGCGGCCAGCAACGGCTGCTGGCTGATAAGCATCTGCAGATAAAGTTGCTCAATAGTGTCTGCTGTTTCAACACGCAGGCTGACTCCCAGCTGGCGGGCAAAAGCCATGGCCAAGTCATATTCGAAGCCTGCAGCGTCGTTGCGCTCCTGAAAATAGGTGGATGGAGTGTTGCGGGTCAGGATAACCAGCTCACCGGCCGCACGGATCTGCGCAAGGCTGTCAAGTGCGGGCGGGGCAGGGCTGTGTTCCTGGTCTTCCTGACAGCCAGCCAGAACAAAAAGCAGTGGCAACAGCATCAGCAGGGAGTGGCGGAAGCGGGATAGTGCAAACATATCGGCAAGTATACAAAGCCGCAGCGCCGGGGCCAACATGTGGAGGCTTGTCCTGTTCCCTCGAGCGCCTCAGGTGATGACGGGCAGAATTGATTGGTCATTTGCTGCATGGGCGATTAAAATACCGCCTCCTGTTAGCTCTGATCAGAGGCTGTTTCAACGATGCTCATTTTGCGTGGTGCACCTGCCCTTACCGAATTCCGCCATCAAACCCTGCTGCAGAAAATCCGTGCCATTGTGCCGGAAGTCGAACAGGTATATGCCGAGTTCGTGCATTTTCTGGACCTGACTGCAGAGCTGGATACGGTCGAAGAGCAACGCTTGCAGCAGCTGCTGGACTACGGCCCGGCAACTGCGGTACAGAAACCGCAGGGCCGGCTTTTGCTGGTGGTGCCCCGTATTGGCACCATCTCGGCCTGGTCGAGCAAGGCTACCGATTTGCTGCGCTATGCGGGCGTCGACAAGCTCAAGCGCATTGAGCAGGGGATTGCCTATTATGTGGATGCAAAGCTGGACGATGTCCAGCTTAAAGCGGTACAGACCCTGCTGCATGACCGCATGAGCCAAAGCGTGCTGGCTGAGCTGCAGGCTGCCAAAGCCTTGTTTGCCGAAGCAGACCCTCGCCCTCTGGCTGTGGTGGATGTGCTGGGCGGTGGCCTGGCTGCCCTGCAACAGGCTGATGCCGAGCTGGGTCTGGCTTTGGCCGAAGACGAGATGGAGTACCTGGTAGACAGCTTTGGCAAGCTTGGCCGCAACCCCCATGACGTCGAGCTGATGATGTTCGCCCAGGCCAACTCCGAGCACTGTCGCCACAAGATTTTCAATGCCAGCTGGGACATTGATGGTCAAGCACAGCAAAAATCGCTGTTTGCCATGATCAAGAACACCTACGAAAACAACAGTACTGGCGTGCTGTCCGCCTACAAGGACAACTCTTCGGTGATTGAAGGCTTTACCGCCGGGCGTTTCTTCCCCGATGCCAGAGATGGCCAGTACCGTGCCCATCAGGAGCCGGTGCATATTCTGATGAAGGTGGAAACCCACAACCACCCATCCGGCATCGCGCCTTATCAGGGGGCCGGAACTGGTTCGGGGGGCGAATTGCGTGATGAAGGTGCCACCGGTATCGGTTCGCGTCCCAAGGCCGGGCTGACCGGGTTTACCGTGTCCAGCCTGAACATTCCGGGTTATCAGCAGCCCTGGGAGTTGCAGTATGGCAAACCCGGCCGCATGGTGGATGCGCTGGATGTGCTGATTGAAGGCAGCAAAGGCGGTGCCGCCTTCAATAACGAATTTGGCCGTCCGGTTCTTAACGGCTATGTGCGCAGCTTCGAGCAGGAAATTCAGACCGCCAATGGCCGCGAGGTTCGTGGCTACCTGAAGCCGATCGTATTGGCCGGAGGCATGGGCAACATCCGTGAAAACCACGTCCAGAAAGGCGAAATCAAGCCCGGTAGTCAACTGATTGTGCTGGGTGGCCCGGCCATGCTGATCGGGCTGGGGGGGGGTGCCGCTTCCTCAGCCGACACCCTGGCCGAGGATGATCTGGATTTTGCTTCTGTACAGCGCGGGAACCCTGAGCTGGGCCGCCGCTGTCAGGAAGTCATTGACCGTTGCTGGCAGCTGGGTGATGACAACCCCATTCGCTTTATCCATGACGTAGGTGCTGGCGGCCTGTCCAATGCTTTTCCGGAGCTGGTGAATGATGCGGGCCGTGGTGGCCGCTTTGAGCTGCGTGACATGCCCAGCTTGCAGCCGGAACTGAGTCCGCTGGAGCTTTGGTGTAACGAGTCGCAAGAGCGCTATGTGCTGGCAGTGGACAGCGAAGACTTGCAGCGCTTTGCCGCCATCTGTGAACGTGAGCGCTGTCCTTATGCTGTGGTTGGCGTGGCCACTGAAGAAAAACAATTGGTGCTGGGGGATCGGCACTTCAACAATAATCCGGTCGACATGCCGCTGGATGTCCTGCTGGGCAAGCCACCACGCATGCACCGGGATGTTGCCCGTGTGGAGGCACCGGTCAGCCCGTTTGATACTGGCAGTCTGAAAGTGTCTGAGGCGGTAGAGCGTGTACTGCGCCACCCGGCTGTGGCCAGCAAGCACTTTGTGATTACCGCCTCTGATCGCAGCGTGACCGGGCTGGTGGCCCGCGATCAGCTGGTTGGCCCTTGGCAGGTGCCGGTGGCTGATTGCGCAGTCACTGCGCAGGCCTTTGACAGTTTTTATGGTGAAGCCATGGCCATGGGCGAACGCACCCCCGTTGCCAACCTGAATGCGCCGGCCTCGGGCCGGCTGGCTGTAGGTGAGGCCATCACCAACCTGGCAGCCGCGCGTATTGGCAAGCTGAGCGATATTCGCCTGTCTGCCAACTGGATGGCTGCCGCTGGCCACCCCGGGGAGGATGCCCGCCTGTACGAAACCGTCAAGGCGGTGGGCATGGAGCTTTGCCCTGCGCTGGATATCACCATTCCGGTGGGCAAGGATTCGATGTCAATGAAAACCCGCTGGCAGGAACAGGGTGTCGAGAAAACAGTCACCTCGCCGGTCTCTCTGATCATCAGTGGTTTTGCGCCGGTGCAGGATATCCGCCGGACACTGACCCCGCAATTGCAGCTGGAGCAGGGCGAAACCACCTTGTTGCTGGTGGATTTGGGGCGCGGCCAGAACCGTATGGGTGGCTCCATCCTGGCGCAGGTGTATGCCGAGCTGGGCGATGTCACTCCCGATCTGGACAATGCGGCCGATCTTCAAGCGTTTTTTGACAGCATTCAGCAACTTAACCAGGACGGCAAGCTATTGGCCTACCATGACCGCTCCGATGGCGGCTTGTTGACGACCGCAGTAGAAATGGCTTTTGCCGGTCATTGCGGCTTGCGTCTTGGGCTGGATGCGCTGGGTGTCACCGCCGGGCAGGTCAATGAGGCCTTGTTTAGCGAAGAGCTGGGTGCGGTGTTGCAGGTACGCACCGTGGACGTGCCGGCGGTGCTGGAGCTGTTCAACCAGCAGGGTCTGCAGGGCTGCGTCCATGCCATTGGCCAGCCGCAGGCTGGCAACAGCATTGAAATCAGCCTGAATGGCCAGCAGCTGTATCAGGAGCAGCGCAGCCAGCTGCAGCGCATCTGGAGTGAAACCAGCTACCAGATTGAGCGTCTGCGCGATAACAGCGACTGCGTGCAGCAGGAGTTTGATGCCTTGCTGGACGAAAAAAATCCTGGCTTGAGTGCGCAGCTGAGCTTTGATCCGGCACAGGACATCTGTGCGCCTTATGTCAATACCGGAAGCCGTCCAAAGGTTGCCATCTTGCGTGAACAGGGCAGCAACGGGCAGGTTGAGCTGGCCGCAGCCTTTGACCGTGCCGGTTTTGCTGCCGTCGACGTGCATACCAGCGATTTGCTGGCGGGACGCATCAGTCTTGAGCAGATGAAGGGGCTGGCCGTCAGTGCCGGCTTCTCCTTTGGCGATGCCTTCGGTGCCGGTGCCGGCTGGGCCAACAGCATCCTGCTCAACCCGCAGTTGCATGACCAGTTCGCCGGCTTCTTTGCCCGCGGCGACAGCTTCACCCTGGGTGTGGGCAATGGTTGTCAGATGCTGAGCCGTCTGCAGGCAATAATTCCCGGTGCCGAGCACTGGCCGTTGTTTGTGCAGAATACTTCAGAGCGTTTTGAGGGGCGTCTGGCCATGGTCGAGGTGCAGGAGTCGCCATCCATCATGCTGGCCGGCATGGCCGGTTCGCGCCTGCCGGTCACTGTCGCCTGTGCCAGTGGCCGTGCCGAGTTTGCCAGTGTGGATGCCCGCACGGCCACCAATGCCTCCGGGCTGGTGGCGTTGCGTTTTACCGATAACCATGGTCAGGTGACCGAAGCCTACCCGGCCAACCCGTGCGGTACGCCGGACGGTATCACGGGCCTGACCAGCCGTGATGGTCGTGTTAGCCTGTTGATGCCCAACCCGGAGCGCCTGTTCCGTCGGGTGCAGCATAGTTGGCACCCGCAGGACTGGCAGGGTGATGATGCCCCTTGGTTGCGGCTGTTCCGCAATGCGCGGGTGTGGGTCAATTAGTCGCTGCTGTCGGGCTGACTTGGCTGGCCACCCAATAAAGCGCTGGGGTGGCCTTGCTGCCCTCGTCAGTAACGCCGCCCTTTGGGCGGCGTTTGCTTTTTTGTGTCTCGATGCGAACTGGTTCGCGCGGATTTTTCCAGGCTGATGCTGTTGCATCGTGTCCGAACCAGTCTGTTTTTTAA
>Ga0209075_1004015_pt1 | contig 11974 bp, 12 predicted proteins | sample Stecom2011_FD_187523 | JGI IMG/M metagenome (GOLD analysis project Ga0209075, IMG submission 187523) | Agricultural soil microbial communities from Utah to study Nitrogen management - Steer compost 2011 (SPAdes) (version 2) | ecosystem: Environmental > Terrestrial > Soil > Agricultural land...
TCGACCGGGACGTAGAGCTTGTCGCCTGCGGCGTAGGAGATGACCAGGTACTCGCGCTCGACCCCCACCATCGTCCGGGTGACGAGGCCCTCGAACCGGCCGATGCCGTGCTGGTGATGAACGACGTAGTCACCCTCGACCAGGTCCTGCAGCTGCTGTCTTGCCGGGGCGGGGGCACGCCCGGCGCGCCGGTGGGACCGCCGCCGGCCCGCGATCTCGGACTCGCCGAGAACCGCCACCCCCAGCTCGTGAGAGATGAAGCCGTTGTGGATGCCAATCGGGATGACCGCCGATCTCGGGTTCACCAGACTGTCGAGCCGCTCGATGACGAAGCCTTCCTCGGCGAGGACCCGGGCCACGCGGTCGGCTGCCGGCTCGCCGTCCATGGCGATGACCGTCGCCACACCGGCCGCGGCCAGCTTGGCGAGTGCGCGGGCCACCGACTCGGGATCGCCGGGCGTCGCATCCAGGGAGCGAATGGTGAACACCCGGTCGTCGGGTCCCGTCGGCGCCGAAGGCATGCGAAGGTGACGTCTTTCGGCCAGTGCCTGCTCCAGGTCACCGAAGAGAGTGGGGTGCTCCCCCGCCGGTGGCGCCATCTCGCCCCAGGTCGGGGCCAGGGCCGAGGCCAGCTCGGCCTCCTCTTCCATCAGGTCCCTGGAGCGATCCACCGCACGGGTCGGGTCCGTGACCACGAGATGGGCCTCCGGCGCCAGTTCGTCGACCAGGGTCCGTTCGTCGGTCAGCCATGGCAACCACGACTCGATCCCTGCGAACACCTGCCCCTGCGAGATCCTCTCCCAGGCGTGAGCCGCCCACGGCTCGGTGCGGAGCAAGCCGGCAGCCTTCGCCGCCACCTGCTCGTCGGGTCTCAACTCCCGCGCCGGATAGGCCACCATCTCTTCCACCGGGTGTTCCGAGCGCTGGGTCGCCACCGAGAAGACCCTGACCTCCTCGACCTCGTCCCCCCAGAAGTCGATGCGCACCGGTTGGTGCCCCTGGGCGGGGAAGACGTCGACGATGCCGCCGCGCACCGCCATCTCTCCCCTGGCCTCGACACGATCGGTGCGCTGGTAGCCGAGGGACGCCAGCTCCCGCACCAGCTCCTCGAAGACACGGACGTCGCCCTTTCTCAGTTGCACCGGGGCGACGGACGACGGGCTCACGCGTTGCACGGCGCTCCGCACGGACGCCACCACGATGACCGGGCGGTTCTCCGCCAGCGCGTGCCGGGCTTCGGCCCGGGCAGCCATCGTCGAGATGTTCGGTGAGACGTGCTCGAACGGAAGGGTCTCCCAGGCGGGACAGAGGAGCACGTCGCCGTGGAAGAGCTCGAGATCCTCGACCAGCTCCAGGGCCTCGTTCTCGCCCGGGGTGATGACGAGGACCCCGGTCCCGAGACGCTCGGCCAACCCCGCGATCGCGTAGGCGCGCGCGCCGGGCGGCACGGCCCACACGGATCCCATGTCGGGGGCGGGTGCGCTGTGCCAGCGGCTGAGCAGTGGCGCGAGGGGGGCGGTCATCCCGGGCTGTCGATGCTACCGGCGGTTCCCGTTCACCTGACCGGGGTCAGAGCAGCCCGCTCTCCCGGAACCAGTCGACCGTGCGGCGGAAGGTCTCCTCGATCGGCGTGTAGGTGAGCCCGAGCTCGCGGGTGGCGCGGCTGCCGTCGAGCCGGTGGCCGTGACGCGCCACCCGGACCGACTCCGCACAGACCGGGACCGGCAGTGGGAGGAGGGAGCCGATCGCACCGGCGACCGGGAGCACCCATTCCGGGAGGAAGGTGGGGCGCGGGAGCGGCCCGATGACCAGCTCGAGCACTTCTATGGCCTGGGCGGTGGTCAAGGTCGCCCCGCTGAGGATGTACCGCTCACCCGGCTCGCCGCGACTCGCCGCCAGGATGTGCCCCCGGGCGCAGTCCTCGATGTCCACCAGTGAGAACACGGTGTCGACGGCGAGGCGAAGACGGCCGCGGGCAGAGGCGAGCAGGATCTTGCCGGTGCCGGTTGCCCTCCCCGGCCCCTGGACGGAAGACGGGTTCACGGCGACGACCTCCAAGCCCTCGAAGGCCAGCGCCAGCCGTTCCGCCTCCGTCTTGGTGCGGGCGTAGTGGGAGAGATGACGACCACCGTGGACGGTGCGCTCGGTGCCGACCTCCCCCTTCGCCTCGCCGATGGTGACTGCGGAGGAAGTGTGCACGACCCGTCTCACCCCGGACCTGACGGCAGACCGGAGCACGTTGCGCGTCCCGACCACGTTCACCTGCCACATGATGTCCGGCCGCCGGGGACACAACTCGTTGACGCCGGCGACGTTGAACACCACCTCGGCTCCGTTGGTGAGGTGATCGATGCTCTCCGGATCGAGGAGGTCGCCGCGCACGGGCCGGACGTCCGGATGCGGGGCGGAGCCCTCCCGCACAAGGGCCGAGACATCGTGACCCTCGGTGACCAGTGCCGCGACCAGAGCGGTGCCCACCACCCCGGTTCCGCCGGTGACCGCGACCTTCACGTCCGGTCGGCGTGGGCGGGCTCGGAGCGGATCACCTGCCAGAAGGCCGTCAGATAACCCCACATGGACCCGATGGTGGCGATGACCGCGATCGCCATCACGTACTGATCGAGATACCACGGCCCCCACTTCTCCGGGAGCCTGAGGAAGGCGAGGAACAGCGCCAGGTACTGGGTCACCGCCTTGGCCTTGCCCCAGGTGGAGGGTTTGACCAGACCGCCACCCTGGGCCACCACGCCACGCAGGGCCATCACCGTGAACTCCCGGAACACGATCACCGCCGCCGGCCACACCGAGACGTGGTCGACCGACACGAGAGCCAGCAGCGTCCCCGTCACGAGGATCTTGTCGGCGGTCGTGTCGAGGAAGGCGCCGAGGACGGTTCCCCCCGTGCTCCGGCGCGCCAGATATCCGTCCAGATAGTCGGTCAGCGCCGTCACCGCGAACAGGGCGGCGGCGATGTAGTAGTGCCCCTCGATCTCGTCCGCCCGGACGAAGGACATGATCGGGACGGTCATCACCACTCGGAAGAGGGCGAGCCCGTCGGGCATGTTGAGACGGCCGCGGCTCACGTGTCGATCATACGGTGCCGCGGCCGCCTCGACCCCTTCCGTCAGCGTTCGGCCAGTGGTCTCGCTATCACCTGCGCCAGGACAGGTCGGGTGAGCGCCGTGCCGAGCAACCCGGCCGCGACCGCACCCATGACGACGAGCCCGGCCTGCGCCAGGGCGGGCACCACCGGGGACACCCGGCTCGTGGCCCCGAGAATGGTCGCCCCGCCTGCCAGCACTCCCAGGAACACCATCACACCCGAAGCGAGGGTGATGGGCGCGGCTGCCTGTAGCGCTCGAGCCGACTGGAGCGCTCCCATGGGGGTGCCGGCCAGATTGAGAGCGGCCAGGGTGTTGGACTGCTCGAGGATCGAGCCGGCGGCGCCGACACCGGTGGCGAATGCGGCCTGGACGAGTGCGATCAGCACCACGACACCGGTCCCCTTCCTCAGATCGGCGGCGAAGACCCGGAGGTCGTGATCCATCTCCTCGGCAGTGATCGGCAGCGCTCCGATCACACCGGCCAGCAGATCCCGCCCCTCCTCGAGGTCGGTGCCCACGGGCAGGCGGACGGATCCGGCGTCCTCGTCGATCTCGATGCCGGGGATGGAAGCCAGAGCGTCCACGACCTCTTCTTCCACCGGCACCTGCCCGACGGTCGCCCCGTATATATAGGTGGGCCGGTCCCCCTCGGTGTCGGGCATGCTCGCCATCCCGACGAGGATGAACCCCGCCACGAACGAGATGAGCACGATCCCCGCTGTGGGCCGGAAGCTCCCGCCGGGGTCGCTCATCAGCCGCCGGCCCGCCATGAGGCTGCGCGGCCCCCTCGCCACGGCCACGCCGATCCTCCCCAGGGCCCAGGTGAACAGGGGGCCCACCGTGGCGATGCTGAGGATGATGGCGGCGATCCCCGGCACCATCACCCAGCCGGCACCGGTGCCGCGGGCGAGGGGAATGCTGGCGAACAGGAGAGCGAACGCTCCGAGCATGACCAGGACCCTCATCCAGCCCGGCCGCCGGCCCCTCGTCTGCCTGACCACACCGAGAGGCGACGCTGCCACATCGCGCAGGGCGATCATCGAGGAGAGCAGTGCGATCAGGAGCGCCACCAGGACCACCGCCGCCACCGCAACCGGGCGAGCCAGCAGGTCCGACCAGTCGAAACGGCCGCCTGCGAGCGAGACCCGGGAAGCGAGCGTCGCTCCCACGACCGAGAGCCCCCAGCCGAGGACCAAGCCCGCGACGGCGCCGACCAGGGTCTCCACTGCAGCGATGACACGCACCTCGCCCGCGGTCGCACCGGCCAGACGGAGTGCTGCCAGCCTCCTTCCCCGGCGTGCGGCGGTGAGCCGGACCGCAGCGCCGACCAGGGTCATGGACGGGGCGACGAGCAGGGCACCGGCCACCAGCGCGGCCAGCCGGTAATCCGCGGGCAGGCCCGGATCGGATCCCTCCGTGGCGAATCCGGCAACGGGGATGACATCCGAGCTGACGAAGCCACCCATCACGCGATGGTCGAACGGCAATCGTTCCCCCGATGGCTCCAGGGCCGGGTTGCCGACGACCGCGACGAGGTCCGCCTCATGAGCCAGTGCCGGGGCACCGAGCACACCTGCGATTTCGCCCCCGAGGCGCTCCTCGAACCGGCGGGTGTCGCCACCGAGGGCCCCGGCCAGTGCGGGCGACACCCAGATCTCTCCCGGGCCGGGCATGCGGTCCATTCCCGGAGGTGGGGGCGTTCCCGGTGCGATCTCCCTGAGCTCGACGACGTCCACCCGCTTTCCCTGCCACGGGTGGTAGACGAGACGTTGCAGCGCCGTCGCCTCTCCGGTCGAGGCCTCGGTGGGCTCGCGCCATGCGGTTCGGTCCTCCCGGTCCGAGAAGCCGGCGATCGTTCCCAGAACGAGGAAGGTGACCGCAACCGGGATCGCCACCCCGAAGACGGTGAGCGCCAGGTCGAGAAGGGTCCGCCTGCCGCCGCCGCGCAACAGGGACCGGGCAATGCCCAACAGTTGCCTCATGCCGCCACCCCGATGCGGCCGTCGAGGATGCCGATCTGGCGATCGCAGCGCTCCGCAACCGCAGGGTCGTGGGTGACCACGACCAGACCGGCGTCCGCGTACTTGGTCACCTGCTCCAGCATCTCCATCGTCCGATGCGTCGACTCCGAGTCGAGGGCTGCGGTGGGCTCGTCGGCGAACACCACCGACGGCCCCATGACGATGGCCCTGGCGATGGCGACCCGCTGGGCCTGACCGCCCGAGAGCTCGCCTGGCCTCCGGCCCTCGAGACCGTCGATCCCGAGGGGCTCGAACCAACGGCGCGCCGATTCGAAGGCAGTCCGCCTTTCCTGGCGCTGGAGGAGGAGGGGCAGGGCGACGTTCTCCAGGGCCGTCAGCTCCGGAACGAGGTAGCCCTCCTGGAACACGAACCCGAAGTGCCGGGACCGCAGCTTGGTGCGGATCCGATCGTCCATGTCGTCGATGCGCCTCCCGTCGAGGACCACCGACCCGGAGTCGGGGGAGATGATCCCCGCCAGCACGTGCAGGAGCGTCGTCTTCCCCGAGCCGCTCGGCCCGGTCAGGGCCAGCGAGCTTCCGCGCCAGACCTCGATGTCGACACCATCGATGGCCACCACGTCGCCGTAGCGCTTGCTGAGGCCCCTCCCGATGAGAACCGGAGCGGTGCTCATCGCGACCTCCTGGGCATCGATTCGAGCAACGCGACGAAGGCGGGGCCGAACAGCACGACGGCCGCCATGAGGATGGCAACGCCCAGGCCCACGGCCTGTGATATCTCGATGAATCTCATGACCACGACTCTGCGGATCGGGGGCGGACGTGTCATCCACCGCAGTCGTGATTCCCGATCAGCCTTTTGGCCGATGTCGACACAGGCCACCGCACCTACTCTCGGCGTTCGGATGACCGGCAGACCCGTTTCCCGAGGCCACGTCGCCACCCTCCTGTCCACCGTGGTGCTCACGGGGAAGGTCCTGGGGATGACCGCGTTCGTCCTCTTCGACCTCGCCGGGACCGGCGGGATCATCCGGATGGGAGCGCTCGTCGCCGCCGCGTTCGCCGTGGGCATGGCATTCATCTCGGGTCGCCATCCCCTGATCGCCGTTTACGCCACTGCGGTGGCGAGCGCGGGGATGTCCGCCCTCACTGTCCTGATCGGGTTTGCCGGATCGGCCCGGCTCTTCGGGCTGGCCGAGGTGGCCGCGCTTGCCATCGCGTCGAGCGATCTGGCACATCGGGAGACACCCACCCGGGCCGTGCCCGGGATCGCCGCCGCTGCGATTGCCAGCGCAATGGTGGCGTTCCGGCTCGGAGACGGGAGCGCCACGATCGTCCTCCTGCTGGTCCTCGCCGTCGCCGTCACCATGGGGATCCTCCTCAGGTGGGCCGACCGGAATCGGGAGATGACCGAGGACATGACCCGCAGCGAAGAGCGGATGGCCATCGCCCGCGAGCTCCACGACGGGGTCGCCCACCACGTCAGCGCCATCGTCGTCCAGGCCCAGGCAGCGCTGGCCGCGGCCGGGGACGACCCTGCTCCCCTCCGTGCCGCCCTGGAGAACATCGAGCGCAGCGGCGCCGCCACCATGACCTCGATGCGGCGGCTCGTCGACGCGCTCCGTGGTGACGGGGCCCCTCTGACTCCCATGGCCGGGGTTGAGGACCTGCGCGACCTGCTCGACGAGGCTGCCGGCTCCGGGATGCCGCTCGAGGTCGAGATCGACGAGACCGTGATCACCCCGGCCATCGCCCCGTCGGTGTATCGGATAGTGCAGGAGGCGATCACCAACGTGCGCCGCCACGCCCGCGGTGTCGAGAAGGTCAACGTAGAGGTCAAGGCCATCGACGGTGGCGCCCAGGTCACCGTCGCCGACGATGGCGACCCCGTGGAGCGCGCCGGGGACGACGGTCATGGCATCACGGGGATGTCGGAACGGGTCGCCGCGCTGGGTGGGCACTTCTGGGCCGGGCCCAGACCCGGACGGGGATGGTCGGTGAGGGCATGGATCCCGCTGGAGAAGCGCCGTTGAGGGTCTATCTCGCCGACGACCAGGAGCTCGTCCGCTCGGGCTTCCGCCTCATCCTGGAGTCCAACGGGATCGAAGTCGTGGGCGAGGCGGGAGACGGGCTCACCGCGGTCGAGGAGGCGGCACGGCTCCGGCCCGATGTGGTTCTCATGGACATCCGCATGCCGCATCTCGACGGTCTCGAGGCCACACGCCGACTCGCCGGGCCAGACGTGGCCGATCCGATCCCCGTCGTGGTGGTGACCACGTTCGATCTCGACGAGTACGTCTACACCGCGCTCCGCAACGGGGCCTCCGGCTTCCTCCTCAAGGACGCCGGGGCCGGTTTCCTCGTCGAGGCGGTCCGGGCCGCGGCAAGAGGCGACGCCCTGGTGTCACCGCAGGTCACCGTCCGTCTCCTGGCCCACTTCGCCTCGGCCCCGGCGGCCAGGCAGCCCTTCGAACCTCTCACCGAGCGCGAGGAGGAAGTGCTCAAGGCCGTCGCTCGCGGGTTGACCAATGCCGAGATCGCCGAGACGCTCTATATCTCCCTGGCGACCGTGAAGACCCACATCGCCCACATCCAGGCGAAGCTCGGCGCCCGGAACCGGGTCGAGCTCGCGGCATGGGCCTGGTCGACCGGCCGGATGGCCTCCTGATTCCAAGCGGTCAGGCCCAACCGAGGGAACGTTCCACCGCCTCGGCCCAGCGATTCGCCAGATGATCCCGCTCGGCGTCGCCGATACGAGGGGACCAGCGCTTGTCCTCGGCCCAGAGCTGCCGGACCTCGTCGAGATCCGTCCACAGCCCCACCGCGAGACCGGCCGCATACGCGGCACCGAGAGCAGTCGTCTCGGTCACCTTGGGCCGGACGACGTCGATCCCGAGCACGTTGGACTGGAACTGCATGAGGAGATCGTTCCGGGTCATTCCCCCGTCGACCCGCAATTCGGTGAGAGGCGTCCCGGAGTCCACGCTCATCGCCCGGAGCACCTCGACGGTCTGGAACGCGGTGGCTTCGAGGGCGGCACGGGCGAGATGACGCCTGTCGGTGAAGCGGGTCAACCCGACGATCACGCCCCTTGCGTCGGATCGCCAATGCGGAGCGAAGAGACCGCTGAACGCCGGGACGAAGTAGACGTCGCCGGTGTCGGGGACCGACGCCGCGAGGTCCTCGACCTCGGCCGCGTCGGAGATGAGACCCAGGTTGTCCCGGAGCCACTGCACCAGCGACCCCGTGACGGCGATCGCCCCTTCCAACGCGTACCGGGTTGGCTCCCCCGCGATACGGCACGCCACCGTGGTGATCAGACCCGCCGACGACACGACGGGCTGCTCCCCGGTGTTGAGCAACAGGAAGTTGCCGGTCCCGTAGGTGTTCTTGGCCTCGCCCGGCTCGAAGCACGTCTGCCCGAAGAGGGCGGCCTGTTGATCGCCGAGGATCGCCGCCAGCGGCACCCCTTCCAGCGGGCCGAGACAGGGCTCGCCGACGCCCACCGAGTCGACCACTTCGGGGAGGACCGACACGGGAACGCCGATAACCTCCGCCAACCCCGGGTCCCAGGCATCGGCCGACAGGTCGTACAGGAGTGTCCGCGAGGCATTGGTGGGGTCGGTGAGGTGCCGGCCGGTGAGGTTCCATGCCAGCCAGGAGTCGATCGTGCCGAAGGCGACCCTCCCCCGTTCGGCGGCCGATCGGAGATCCATCTCGTCGAGCAGCCAGCTGACCTTGGGCCCGGAGAAGTAGGTGGCCACGGGCAACCCGGTCTGAACGCGGAAACGGTCCTGCCCACCTCCGGCGGCGAGCTCGGCGCAGATGTCGTCGGTCCTCGTGTCCTGCCACACGATCGCGTTGGCCATGGGCTCGCCGGTCACCCGGTCCCACAGAACGGTGGTCTCGCGCTGGTTGGCGATCCCCACGGCGGCGAGGTCGGCCGAGGTGAGCCCGGCCTCGGTGAGCGCCGTCTCGATGACTTCTACGGTGTTGACCCAGATCTCTGACGGGTCGTGCTCGACCCAACCCGGGCGGGGGTAGATCTGACGATGTTCCTTCTGGGCGGATGCCCGGATCTCGCCGGCCGAGTCGAAGACGATGAACCTGGTCGATGTCGTGCCCTGGTCGATGGCACCGACGAACTCAGGCATCACGGCCCCGGTGCGCGGCCATCTCCTGGGCACGCGCCCGATCGGTGAACCAGGTCTCGACCACGTCCGCGGCCTCCTCGACGACGAGGTCGACTTCCGCCCGCTCGGCCTTCGAGAAGCGCTGCAGGACGTATGCCGCCGGGTCCATCGAGCCGGGCGGACGGCCGACGCCCAGCTTGAGGCGGGAATAGTCGGTGGTGCCGAGATGCCGATCGATGGAGCGGATCCCGTTGTGCCCCCCGCTCCCACCGCCCACCTGGAGGCGAAGCCTCCCGAAGGCGAGGTCGATGTCGTCGTGGACGACGAGCATGTCGGCCGGCGAAACCTTCCAGTAGTCGAGGACGGCGCGCACGGCCCTGCCCGAGTCGTTCATGAAGGTGACGGGGGCGGCGAGGACACAAGACGGGAGAATCGCCACCTGCGCCGGCACGCGGGAGGGTGCCCGTCCCAGGTCGACACCGGCGCGCTCGGCCACCTTGGTGACCACTTCGTAGCCGACGTTGTGCCGCGTTCCCTGGTAGTCGGGCCCGGGGTTGCGGAGCCCGACCACTACGAGACGGGCGTTATTCGTCTCCGCCCTCTTCCTCTGCAGCCTCTTCGGCAGCCTCATCGCCCTCCGCGGCCTCCTCGCCTTCGGCCGCTTCGGCGGCTTCGGCTTCCTCCTCGGTCTCGGTCGGCTCCTCGGCTGCCGGTGTCGTGACCGACATCAGGACGGCCTCGGGGTCGTCGAGGAAGGTGATGCCCTCGATCTCGGGCACGTCGGCGACACGAAGGCTGGCACCGAGCTCCACGCCGCTGACGTCGAGCTCGATGGAACCCGGGATCTCGGTGGGGAGTCCCTCCACCAGCAGGTGGGTGCGGGTCGGCGTCAGCACGCCACCCTCCTTGACACCAATGGGCTCGCCTTCGAAGTGGAGGGGAACCTCGGCCTGGATGGTCTGGGTGAGGTCGACTCTGACGAAGTCGACGTGGCGGTATTCGGGCCGGTAGGGGTGCCGCTCGATGACACGGGCCATCGTCGTGAGCGTGTCGCCACCCTCGATCTCGAGGGAGATGATGGCGTTGACACCGGCCTCGGTGTGGAGTGCGGCATGCAGATCCCTCGCGTTGACCGCCACGGAGACAGGGTCGTGGCCCAGGCCGTAGACGACCGCCGGGACCATGCCCTCGCGACGGAGACGACGGGAGCTGCGCGTCCCCGGCTCACGCCCGGTCTGGGCGCGCAGGGTGATCTGCTGTGACATCTGAAGACTCCTTGGGAGTGGGAGAACAGACCTTGATTATGGTCGCCACCCGGCGCTTCTGCCCACTCTGCGTTGTGCGACCATGCCCACGATGGCGCGCACCGTTCGCATCACCTGGGCCGACGGACAGGTCACCGGACGTCTGGTTGGAGACGGCCCCGACGGCATCCTCCTGGCCCACGGGGCCGGGACCGATCAGGACCACCCCTTCATGGCGACACTGCGCGACGCCCTCGCCGCCCACGGGATGCGGGTCCTGACGTTCAACTATCTGTACACCGAGAGGGGTGGGCGCCGCCCCGACCACAGAGACCGGCTCCTCGCGTGTCATCGGGCCGCTGCGGACTACCTGGCGTCACGGGTCGACCGGCTGTTCCTCGCAGGCCGGTCCATGGGCGGGAGGATGGGCACCTACCTCGCCGCCGACGGCTACCCGGCGACCGGGCTCGTCCTCTACGCCTATCCCCTCCACCCGGCCGGCAGGCCCGAGAAACTCCGGATCGACCAGTTCCCCTCGATCCGCATCCCGATGCTCTTCTTCCAGGGGACCAACGACGCACTGGCCCGCATGGACCTGTTCGAGGAGCACATCGCCCCGCTGCCCGATGCCACCGTCGAGATCATGGAGAGGGCCACGCACTCACCACGCGGCGGCGGCTGGACCGAGCAGACCACTGCGGACCACCTGGCCCGGGTGACGTCGCAGTGGGTCCGGGGGCTCCACTGACCCACACGGCGGACCGACCATTACGCTCGGCAACGTGCAACTCGTCGTTCACGACACACCTGAGGCGACCGCACACGCGATAGCCGACCGCATCGCCGAACTCTCCCGTGAATCCGAGGATCGCTTCACCCTGGGACTGTCCGGTGGATCGACACCCATTCCCGCCTACCGGATCCTCTCCGGCATGACCCTCGATTGGGAGCGGATCGACCTCTGGGTGTCGGACGAGCGATGGGTGCCGCCGGATCACGAGCGATCGAACGGGCGGATGGCGGCGGAGGTGCTCGCCGGCCCCGTCGGGGCGTGGCTGTACCGCCCGCCCTGGGGTGAGGGGATGGAGCCCCACGAGGCCGCGGCCGACTACGACGGCACCATCCGCAACCTGATGTCCGGGCGCCGGCCCGACGTGATCCACCTGGGTGTCGGCGACGATGGGCACACCGCCTCGCTGTTTCCCAACACCACCGCCCTCGACGAGTGGAGCCGCTGGATCGTCGCCAACTGGGTGCCCCAGCAGTCGGAGTTCCGGATCACCGCCACGTTCCCTCTGATCTGGTCGTCCCGCGTCGTCCTGGTCCAGGCACACGGTGAGTCCAAGGCGGCCGCCGTGCGCGACTCGTTCGCCGGGCTCACCCCCGCCGGCCGTCTCGGCGAGGGCGACGCACTCGTCGAGTGGCATGTCGATCGTGCGGCCGCCGACCTCATCTCCTGACCGATCCGGGTGCCGCAAGCTCGCAGGCCCGGTCGTCCTGATCCTCACCGCCCT
>Ga0209075_1004016_pt1 | contig 11972 bp, 9 predicted proteins | sample Stecom2011_FD_187523 | JGI IMG/M metagenome (GOLD analysis project Ga0209075, IMG submission 187523) | Agricultural soil microbial communities from Utah to study Nitrogen management - Steer compost 2011 (SPAdes) (version 2) | ecosystem: Environmental > Terrestrial > Soil > Agricultural land...
TAATATACGATGTGTTGCAACCTAAATTCTTCCAATTGAGACAGAGGATGCAACACATCGCAAAAAAAAATTACAAATGCAATATGATTTCCTCACCTGAGTAGTTTACTGAACGAACTTCATTGGTGTTGCCAGGTTCAATCAGTTCAATGCGAAAACGTCTTCGGTCAATCATTCCGGGATAATCACCTTTCCGCTTTCCAATAGTGAGCTTCCGTGTCTTATCATTCCACACAAAGGAGATTTCCGAATAAGCTCCCTTTTCATAGTTATAATTATCGAACTCATCCTCGTATAAGACAAATGTTCCATCAGCTCCTTTATATACGCGAATTTCGAGATCATCCCATCTCTTCTCCTCTGCAAATTGTACTTTCGGTCCCAATGGAAGGATGGATCCTGCTTTTACAAAGACAGGTATACGATCAATGGGAGCATTGCTGTCGACCGTTTTTCCTCCTGTAGTCCGCTCATTGCTCCAGAAGTCATACCAGTCAACACCTTCGGGAAGATAAACGGTGCGAGATTTGACAGAAGTGAAATCAACCTCCCGGATTACGTTTCTTCCTTCACCCGAAACAACCCGGGTGTACATTGGCTCTGTCACCGGACAGACAAGCAGGGATTTACCAAACATAAACTGGTCGGAAACATCCCAACAGTTGGGATCGTCCTGAAAATCCATCACCAGCGATCTGATCATGCTGGAACGGTTGGCGGTAACATCCCATGATACAGAGTAGATATAAGGAAGAAGCGTATAGCGAAGATTGATGAATTTCTCGATGGCATCATATACCGGTTCACCTTTTTTGCCGAATTGCCAGATCTCACGAGGTGCATCCGCCCCATGTGAGCGCATCATGGGAGAGAAAGTTCCGAACTGCAGCCAGCGGGTATAGAGCTCCCTGTAATCAGGGTCTTCCAGCTTCCGGGGATAACTGCCGAGAAAGAAACCACCGATGTCGCTGTTCCAGTGAGGAATGCCACAGAGAGAGAAATTGAGTCCGGCCGGTATTTGTCGTGCCAGGTCACCCCAGGTAGCCTGTACATCGCCTGTCCATGTGTTGGCTCCATATCTCTGTTGACCGGCAAATGCAGATCTTGTCAGGATAAATACCCTTTTTTGGGAAGTCGTTGCCCGCTGGTTGTCATACACACCTCCCACGGTCATGAGCGGATAGGCGTTCCGCACTTTGCGCAGCGAACCCATATATGTCTGCAGGTTCATATCCTCATCTTTTGCATCAAGATGATCCGGTTCGGTTGAATCCATCCACCATCCATCAATGCCAAGAGAGAAAAGGCCATTGTTAAGATGCTCCCAATAGATCTGCCTTGCCTTCGGGTTATAGGGGTCATAAGGTTTTACACCTGAGGGATAGTCCCTATTGGGGGGCCAGAGCGAGGATCCTGATTGCGGCCAGGTACCCATGTTCAGGAGCATCCCCTGAGGTTCCATGATTCGGTATTGTTTTGTCATCGGTCCGAAAGAGGACCAGATTGAGATGACCATCCTGGCATTCATGTCATGTACTTCACGGATCATTCTTTTAGGATCTGGAAAGTTCTCGTTGAGAAACTCCATTGCATTCCACAAATAGTTGCTGCCCCAGTACTGCCAGTCCTGAATAATACCATCAATCGGGACACCTATTTGCCGGTATCTCCTAACAATGCCGGTAGTCTCATCCTGTGACTTGTATCGCTCCTTGCTTTGAAAGTAACCGTAAGTCCACAGCGGGAAGAGAGGTACATCGCCAGTCAGATGACGCATTTGTGCAACAACACCATCGGCATTTTTCCCGTACATCAGATAATAATCAATACAGTCTCCAACCTCTGAATGAAACAATGTCCCTTCCTGGTTGTCACTAAAAAGTGTCGGAGAATAGTTGTCCCAGAATAAACCGTAACCTTTCACCGACTGGAAAAAGGTAATGACATCTTCCGTATTGCCCTGAATCAATTTTTTTCTGGTGCCCCGTTGCGACATCTTTCCATTCTGCAGTTGTCCGAGTCCATAGATTGCCTCATTCTCCTCAAGCTGAAAGGTTTGGGCTACATCAAATGTTTTCACACCTGCATCGTCAAAGATGTTAAAGCGGGGAGCTCCTTTCTCACTCATCAGCAACTTCCCGTTGGAGGAGTAAAATGCGACAACGCCGTTTTTTTTGTTGATTTTCACTTCCAGCTCGCTACTGCGAATATTCAGGTAATCGCCTTTATCTGAAGTTTTAAGCGCAACTTTTTCAGGCTCTGCAATTACTGAAAGACTCTCTTTTACCGGATTTGTCCCTTCCGGATATTTGACAATCCTGGCTGTTGAGGGATTGTAGAAAGAGACGGATATGATTGTAGAATTGATGGTTGTTTTGATGCCATCCGGTGTTTTTGATACTGCAAGAGTTGTTGATTGCACTGCCTCATTTGTATTCCCAACCAGAAATAGTGAAGTTAAGACAAATGCAAGCAGGAGATTTGTTTTAAGATTTAATAAGTTCATCTTCATGTTGTTTTTTTATCGTTTAGGCTAAAACGTGAATTGAAATAATACTGTCCGGATTACATTTGGATCAATTGGCAAACCAATGTTTGTTTGAATCATCATATATCCGGACAGCAAATATACACTTTTAAAAAAAATTAATCAACTAAGCGTTCTACCGCATCTCAATAACCTGGGTTTTGCTTTAGATTTCCATTGGCCTCAAGTTCTCTTTTGGGTATTGGGAAAAGCGTTCTATATGCTTCGCTCGCCGGGTGAGAGAACCATGATTTTGTGGTATAAGCACCAAAACGAATCATATCCTGCCGGCGACGCCCCTCTTGGTTAAACTCCCAACCCAATTCATCCAGAAAGCGACCGTACATTATATCGGCACCACCCTCATAAGTATTTGCCGGTGTTTCTCTGTTGTCTCTTATGCCATAGTCATAAACACTACCGGCGAGGAGTTCGGTTCCTGTAACGTTTGCTTTCTCAGGTGCCCCGATGAAAGCCCTGGAGCGAACTTCGGTCACGATCGCGGCCGCGTCATCCGCTTTGCCCGTTCGTAGGAGACACTCTGCTTTCATCATCAACACATCAGCATAGCGGAATAAAACAAAATCGTTATTCAAAATATTGGATGACCCAAGACCTATCTCGTATTTTTCGAAACGTATACCCTGATGTTGTTCAGACTGCGCGATACTATTTACTTCGTTCACAAAATCCATCTGTTTGCCAATAAACTCTGAACTACCAATGGTAATATAGATCGGTTCACCCCCGATGGTATATTGCGGGCCTTTGATAAAGTTGTCGTGGTACCTGCTATCGTCCGGATCAAACGTGTCGATGAATTGCGGAATAGCACACATCCCTCCCCAGGGCTCCTGCGTGATATTGTATTTGTACTGTAACCCTGCCGGCAAAGTTTGCATGTGGTGATCGAATGCGTTCCAGCTATCAGTATAATTTGCGTCTATGGCTAATCCCAGAATAATCTCAATGGAGTTCTGATTTTCAGTCACAAACACATTTTTTTGCCTAGGCTCTAAACCGTATCCAACATTCGAGTTAATAATCAAATCACATTGTTGTATGCATTTTTCCCATTCGGGCGTGCCTGTATAAACTTCGGCGTTCAAATACATTTTTGCCAATAACGTTCGTGCCGCCCATTCGTTGAAACGCGCATAAGTACTCTGGCCGCGTTCTTTTGATAAAAGGGGGATGCTCTCAGTTAGTTCTTTTACAATGAAGTCAAATACCTCTTTTCTGGTGGATTGTTCGGGTAAGTAACCCTCCGGAAGATCGAATTTTGTTTCGATCGGGACATTTCCCCAAAGGTCGATCAAAAAGTAATAATAACATGCACGCGTTGCCCTTATTTCAGCTATGATCCCGTCGTACATCTCCTGATCGCTGATGGGTAAAGAACCCGACTCGATTTGATAAATCAAGCGATTACAATTCGTTACTCCTTGAAAAATACGCGTCCACAAACCCCGATTCCACGTTTCTGTTTCGGTCCAAGTGTGCTCGTGTGCACGTCTGTACAAACCACCGTCTACCCATCCATTGGGTCGGGCAGGTATTACTACTTGATCGGCGGTAATTTCCTGATAACGCCAAATCCCATCAAAATCAAGCATCGATGCACGTAGTTGAGTGTATGCAGCTCCGGTAATTGCAGGCACTTCCTTTTCTGTAGGCTCGAACTGTTCGGCAATAATTTCGCTATAACTGTCACTTACCAATTCCGTACATGCGGAACAAATATAAGCGACCAATACAATTAAAAGCGCGAGTTTATATTTAATTAGTTTCATCTCATTGTTTATTTAAAGTTAAAAACTCAGGTTAATACCAAAAGTAAAGGTCCTCACAGTGGGGTATTTATCCCGGCTATCATTTCCCGGATCAAGACCGCTTGCATTCACCTCTGGATCAATGCCCTTATATTTTGTTATCACAAAAGTATTCAGGGTTGATGCATAGATTCTAGCCCTGTTGAGGTATTTAATCTTATCAGTGTTGAATGTATAGCCAAGCGTGATATTGTCAATCTTCCAATGGTCACCTTTTTCAATGTAGTACGAATTGTACTCAAGATCAAGGTCATTGTTTAGTACCGCTTTGCCGAATACTGGGTCGTAAGCTGATTTCAATCGGTTGTACTGCTGATGAGTTTTGGTGTTTTCGTAATACATCCTGGCAAAATTCAATATATCATAACCGAATGCACCCCTCATCGAAACAGCGAAATCAAAATTTTTATACCGTATGGAATTGTTCCAGCCTAAGTAGTACTTGGGAAGACCGTTTCCAATAATCATTTTGTTTTCATCCACTTTTGCAAATTCATCATAAGGCACGGGTGCTCCTGTTTCAGGATCTTCATAAATCCATTTCCCTTCATCATCGATGTCAATTACTTTATAACCCCAGAAATTACCGATTTTTCCTCCGATATCCAATCGATGGGTTGGACCATAAATAGGAATCTGGGCATCACCAGTTGTGATATAGGAGTTTTGAGGCTCGTATAGGTCGCTGGAAAGTGTAACCAATTTATTGTTGTTTGTGGAAAAGTTAAAGTCACTGTTCCATTCCAGATCTTTAGTTTTTACCGGTACCCCTCTTAACAGGAATTCAATCCCACTGTTTTTCATCTCACCAACATTGGCACGTGTTGTATTGACCAAATTTGGTGGAACAGGGACTGTGTAATCATACAATAACCCGTCAATCACTCGATTATAATAATCAATGCTTCCCGACAGGCGGCTTCTTAAGAAGGCAAAATCGAGACCAATATTCATTTCTTTTTTCTCTTCCCATCTCAAATAGGGATTGGGATTTCGTGTCGGTACAATCGTTTGAATCCATTCGCCATTGGTGTAGACGGCACCGCTATAACCGAGCGTTCCGACCCCTAAAAATGAACTATTGGGTTGCGTTCCGGTAACGCCATAGCCAGCGCGCAGCTTCATCTCGTTAATAGATGAAACATCCTTTAAAAATGACTCTTCTTTCATTCGCCAACCTACAGAAATAGAAGGGAAGGTACCCCAAGGATCTTCTGTTCCCCATAATTGACTTGCGCCTTCGTGACGTAAACTAGCCATAAACAGGTAACGATCTTTGTAATTGTAGTTCACCCGACCAAAGAAACCAATGAGGTTGGTAAGACCTCTGTAGCTGTTCATATCCCAAAAAGTAGATTCTTTAGCGATCGCTTGCCCGAGGCCAATATTGTGCTGCCCGAATATGTCAGTTGGGAAATCGGTATTGTACATCGAATGATTTCTTCCATCAAAATCTTCATAGCTATACCCGGCTAGCAACGTGAAGTTATGATCATTGATGTTATTTTTATACTCAGCTGTCAGGTTGATCAACCTTTCAACATTTTGTGTGGCACCAACTGATGCGGCTCCTTTACGGCCGTCACGAACGGTTGAAATATGGTTTTGTGTTTCATACCACCCACCGTGTTGATGGTATTTAGAGAACGACATTAGCCCTCTTAAGCTCAATCCTTTCATCGGGTTGATGGTTATTGTCCCGTTGATACGATTGAACAGCGAACTCGAACTATTGTCTTGTTCCATGATACGGGCAACCGGATTTTCTACTTCGAAAATGCCTGCTTCATACCATTTTCCATCATCATCCTTAACAGGAATCGTGGGATGGTATTGATTCACCAATCTAAATATATTGTTGCTGAATGAACTGGAATTATCGTTGCGCGACAATATACCAACATTTAACTGTACAACGCCATCAAACATGCTGTGATTCACGTCGGCGCGAGCGCTGAGTCTTTCTCTATATGATTTTTTGAAAATTCCTTCCGAGTTATTGTACATCAGCGAGAGCAAGTAATTCGTTTCTTGGTTCCCGCCCCTAATCGTCAGATTATGGTTTTGTATTAACGGCGCCCTTGAAATCTCATCTAACCAGTTGGTGTTCCCTCCATAATCATGTGACGCCCCGATTGCACCTTCTGCTATGAGTCTTCTATAATCATCAGCATCCAACATATCTGTTTTCTTTCTGATGGATTGGGTTCCAAGGTAATGTGAGTATTCCACATGATTTCGTATATTCGCGTGAGCCCTTTTGGTTGTAATAATAATCACCCCATTCGTTCCTCTTGTACCGTAAATTGCCGCTGCCGATCCATCTTTTAACACGTCGATAGATTCAATATCATCGGGAGACACAGTATTGAAATCACCGGGTACTCCATCAATCAATATCAACGGGTTAGTGCTGGTGCCGTGAAGCGTGGTATTCCCGCGCAGCCTTATCGACGAGCTTCCCGAGGGGTTGCCGCTGGTGGTATTAATTATCAAACCTGCAACTTTACCCTGTATCAATTGACCTATGTCCCGCACGCTTCCTTGGGTGTAGCTTTCGGGTTTCACGGAAACAACTGCACTAGTTACATCTGCTGTTCTTATGCTGCCATAGCCAATTACAACAACCTCTTCAAGACCAATGAGATCTTCAGAAAAAGTAACGTTGATTTCTCGCTGATCCCCAACAGGAATCTCTTTTGTAAGAAAACCAATATAAGAAAACACTAAAACAGCATCCCTGTTAAGAACGTTAATCGAGTATCGACCATTGGTGTCGCTAACAACCCCAGTATCTGTTCCCTTGAGCATAATGGTTGCTCCAATAATCGGTTCCGCATTTTCATCTGTTACCTTTCCTGTTACCGTTCTGCCTTGCTGTACGGCTTGAATGGCTTGAGATAATGTTGCTGCATTTTGACGTGCTCTTTTTGAAAGCACAATATAGTCGTTCTCAAAATTGTACCCGATATCGGTATCGGAGAACGCTTCGTCGAGGTAAGTGGATACTTTATTTGACCTGTTTTGGAAATTGACTCTTCTATTGGTATCTACTTCCCGGTTGCTGTACACGACCAGATAATCGGTCTGTTTTTCAATTTCATTGATCAATTGACTGACCGTCGCAGAATTGCTCTTTAGTGAAACAATCGCATCTTGAGCGTTTGAATCTGTTGCCATCGCGTGAAAGATAAAGGCAAATAGAAATAAAAGGCAGATTTTCATGATCTTAATTAAATCTTTAAAGTCACTTTTTTTTAAAAAGTGATCGGATGAAATGTTTTTTTTCATACATTCGCGTGTTTTAAAGTGAATACTGAATTGATAGTTCATTAAATTTGTCGTTTTCCGCGCTGGGCAAAACAAATGAATTTGTTCTGCTCTCGCTAAACGAAAACGTCGAGTGTTTGCTTTAATCTGAGCGACAGGTGTTGGAGCACTTGTCGCTTTTACTTTTCAAGGTCATTCTTCATAGGCAGTAACATGTTTTATGGGTTCGTGATCTATTAAATTAATCTAATGATATTGTTATCTCTATCCCTCTCGATCCTGAATGACTGAATTTTTTGTAAAATACGCAGGATCTCATCAATGCCGTCGCGTTGTCGGAATTTGCCGGTATATCTCGTGTTAAAAGTATCGGGATTTTCAACGATGATCTTAACATCATAGTAGAGCTGTAGTTTTTCGATGATGTCTATCAATCGTTCGTTCTGAAAACTATAAATCCCCTCTTTCCAGAGTATATGGTCAGGGTTTGAAATGGGGTAGATAGTCATCATATTATCCCTGTAAATCATTTTTTCGTTCGGGTTTAAGAGAATCGCGTTGTTGTTATCCCTCTTTTCGAGAATTCTTAAGGAACCCTCCACCAGGTCTGTTTGAATGTAACCCGCGTCAGGATAGCTATAGATATTAAATCGTGTTCCCAGAACCTGTAGCTCAATATCTTGTGTGGAAACGATAAACGGTTTGCTATCCTTCGCTACATTAAAGAACGCTTCGCCTGTTATCTCCACGTCACGGCTTCTTTGGGAGAAATGAGAGGGGTACCTTAACGTGGATTGGGCATTCAGCCAAACTTCCGTGCCGTCTTGCAACGTTATTTGGGTGCGTTGCCCGGCCGGAACGTATAATGTATTCATGGCCGGCTCCGTGGCTGTGTTCGACAGATACAGGGTAGCCCAAACGGTTGAAGCTACAAGAACAACCGCCATTGCAGCATATTTCACGATATTGACAAAGAGCTTTCTTTGGGCATTCCGTTTGACTTGAGAGGCAAATGTTTCGAAATGCCTGATTCCCTCATTCCGGTCCGTGGGATGGGATGAAAGTTGCGAAACCGCATTCAGGTTCTGCAAACGAATAAATTCAGCCTTCAACAGGCTGTCGTTTTCAATGTGGTGAATCAATTCCAGTCGCTCAGTGACCGTTAATTCTCCCGAAAAATATCGCAAAAGTTGTTCGTCCATTTTAATGCTTGTTATTAATAAAACGAATGGATAGTGAAAATCCGCTAAAGGAAAAATGATCTTTCGGTAAAAGGAGGTTGAAAGATTGAGGTTACTTGTTGGTTGTGATACGTTTAAGTATCAACTAAAAATGAAATGAAATTTCCGGTAATTTCCGGCAAATTCTCTGTGGCATGCTGACTGGTCTTGAAAAAACGTCAGATTTATTTGATCTTGTTGATATTCGTATATGGGTCTTGCCGACAATCCCATACAGCGGCAATGTAAATATTTTCGTTCTCTATGAAATAGATAATTTTAAAATATTTTCTGACCAGTAGTGAACGGTATTCTTCGTCCTTTTCAGATAGATCCCATTCTATTGGTCCCATTCGAGGAGAATGTATCAGATTATCAGCTGTATCCAATATTTGATTATATAGTTTATTCGCGAAATATCTACTATTATTATCAGCATAAAACTGATAAATAGAGTCGAGATCTTCTTCCGCAAACCCTAACCAAAGAATTTTCATAATACATGTTTGCTCCTCATTTCCGATTGAGTTTTATAGTTCCCCGCCTTTACAGCTTTGCGTCCTTCTTTTAATCTTACCTTCAATTCATCAACAGAATACTGGCAAGGATATTTTAGTTGCGATTTCTTTAATTCACGAACGTACTCCAAAGCCGATTCAAGTAAAACGGTATCACTATTGATTTCCCGGATCAATTCCCGTTCCTTTGCTTTTATTTCTATTGCCTTCATATTAAATCCTTTCCTTTCTTTTTATCGGAACAAAGGTATAAATCTTTTGATAAATTGATTGGCTAAATCAAATAAAAAAGAAAGTGAAAAGTAAAACATGGTCTTTCAAGGCTTCTTTGAGTTTTTTATAGGCGATAGCCATTTGGCTTTCCACGGTATGAATAGAAATATTCAGTTCTCGTGCGATCGCTTTTTGTTTTTTTCCCTCGAACTTGTTCATTATAAATATTTCCCTGCATTTTTCCGGTAAACTATCGATGGCATTTTGAATGATGGTATCGATATTTGCATCGGAGAGGAGGTTATTTTCCAGTGCCTCGAGTGATTCAAATTTAAGTTTCAGAGTACGTGCATATTCAGAATGTATTTCCATAGCGGCTTGTTGCTCGAGGGTCTTACGGCGAAGGAAATCAATGCATCGGTTTTTTAATACGGAAAAAAGGTACCCGTTGAAGTTGGTGAGCGAAGAAAATTCCAATTGCTTCTCCCAAAGCTCAAAGAAAATGTCCTGCACGATGTTCTCCGCGTCTTCTTCCCGAATGACGTATTGTTGGGCAAAACGTTTCATCCGGGAGTAGTAGGATACGTACACTTCTTTGAATTGATCCTTGTACTTCAATGAGGACTTCACCTGCATGTTAACTAATTTTGACACATCGGGATTCAAAATTACAAAAAAATACGATAACGCGACGAATCAGTCATTAATTAACAAGCCGCTTGCCTTGTAGCGGTAGGTAGGCGAGGTATAATCGAGATTTTATACACGAGCCAGTAAAAATCAAGACCACGATCATTCCATAGATACTTAACGTCCTCTGAAGGTACAATGTTTTGAATTCTCCCCTCTCTTTTAACCCAGGAACTCCGCGGCTCGGGAGAAGATACCCCGGAAGGCAGCGTTAAGCGAAGATGTGTCTTTCGTGTTGATGGGAAAAGGGTTTTCGTGGGTATAGCTGAAGGGGAAATCCAGTAATTGGATGGTTGATCCCGCGGTTTCGGGCCCTAATGCTTCTCGTATCCCGTGATAGGGGATTACCGTGTCCCTGGCCAACGCGACTCCCTGGATCCGTTTTCCCAAGCCGGCAAAGAATCTCTCCCGCTCTTCCCGGAATCGCTCGGGCGAGATCATCTGAAGGAAAGCATTGAAAGCATTATCGCGCCTCCAAGAAGGAGAGGTCTCGTTCGCGAACGGCGCGCCTTTTTCCGCGAATGGCGTGGCTTCGCTCCCGAAAATATGTACGTAATAGTGTTGCAGCCGCTCGAAGGCGGGTTTGTCGAGAATGCTCCGCGAGATGCCCTGCATGGAACGAAAGATGCTTCCTCCGCAAAACATGAAAAGGCGTGAATCCGAAAAAAGCCCTTTCCGGTTAGCCATAAGGGCCACTTGCGACAAGAAAGCGCCGATGGAATACGCGAAGATGTCAATATTCGCATCCTCCTTGAAAAGGGGATGGCAGCCGGTTTTGATCTCTTCGAGCAGAACAGTCAGGTCGTCCCAGGTTTGCCGGCCAGACAAGTAGAACCGTTCGGGCCGTTGGCTGATGCGGTCGCTTAGCGCGATATTGGCGTAGCTGATACTGCGATCGCCCTCGTACGCGTCCCTCCTGAAATTAAGCATTCCGGTCAGGCTCCTCGGGTTCGACCAGGAAAGAGGGGCCCGGTTGATATGATAGGCAATGGGGAACAGGATCACCGGTTTGCCCGTGTGGAAGCAAAGGAATTCCGCCCAAGGGAGGTATTTGTTCCAGTTTCGTTCGTTCAAACCGTGTAAGAGCAGGATGCAACTCTCGAACCGCCGCACCCCTGCAGGAAGAAAAACGGGGTATTCAAACGAAAAATTCTCGGAGATTTGATGGTCGACCAGCAGTTCGTTATTTTCTTTGGCGCTCGAAACCTGCTCTTCTTCGAGGGAGGCTGACACGTGATTTACTGAGATGTTATCACGGGTACCTGATTCCGAGGTTTTGGCAGGATCCATGGAGCGGGGTTGATTATACATGCTTTTAAACCTGAAAAAGCGTATATCAATAGCGGTATCTTCAATCCGACAGTCCTTCCCTTGTCTAAAATGCGCGTCGAGTGCCTTGCAACGTTTGTCGTATTCCTTCATAACGATCTGTTTTCCAGTAAAAGAACATGTTATTCCAGCCTTTTCCAAATCAAAGGGAGAGGAGTGAGGGAAATGGGATGAAAATCGGTATTAGGGGTGAAATCGGCTATGTAGGGGTGAAGAGTTGGCGAAAAAAAGCTACTTTTGTAACCGGGGGGAATGTTCTTGAAAAATGCAGAAAGATGAACGAAGGATTCCCCGGGGAAGGTTGCACGGGATGGTGGATGAGGGGATAAAGGGTGATGGATGTCACACGGCAAATGATAGTTTGTAATAGATC
>Ga0209075_1004018_pt1 | contig 11971 bp, 8 predicted proteins | sample Stecom2011_FD_187523 | JGI IMG/M metagenome (GOLD analysis project Ga0209075, IMG submission 187523) | Agricultural soil microbial communities from Utah to study Nitrogen management - Steer compost 2011 (SPAdes) (version 2) | ecosystem: Environmental > Terrestrial > Soil > Agricultural land...
GGCGCCATAATCGCCCATTTTGCGGAGGCACTTCCCATCACTAAGTTGATGATCGCAGAGAGCACCACAAAACTCAACATAAGTGGAATGGCACCGAGCCCAGAACTTTTCAGCGTTTCTGCACCACTAACGGCAAATATCATCCCTAAATTAGTTTCGTTAAAGTAGGCTACGAATTGAGCGGCAAAGAAAACTAAAACAATATAGGTCCCTAAGGTCTCCATAGCTTCCGACATCCCTTTCATAACATCTGCATCATTCTTTATGGTTTTCGCACCAACCCCATAAGCGATCCCTGCTACGGCTGCACCAAGAAAAATAAAGGCAACAATTCCAGACATAAACGGAGAACGTAAAATTCCACCGTCATCACCGCGTAGATAACCAGCTTCAGGTATTAATCCTCCTAAAATAAAGACAGTAAATAAAAGAGAAGCTATCAAGGCATAACGCAGGCCCTTTTTCTCTAAAGGACTCAATTGTTCAATGGCCATGGCTTCTTCTTCACCATCATAGATACCAAGTCTGGGAATGACGATTTTTTCCGTCACCCAAGTTCCCAAAGCTGCGATTATAAAAGTAGAAACGAACATAAAGTAGTAATTGCTCGCTGGGTTTACGATATAGTTTGGATCTAATATCTGAGCTGCCTCCTGCGAAAGACCAGCAAGTAGCGGATCAATGGTTCCTAACAGTAAGTTTGCGCTATATCCGCCAGAAACTCCAGCAAAAGCCGCTGCGAGTCCAGCGATGGGATGCCTTCCTGCTGCTTGAAAGATAACGGCAGCTAAAGGAACCAATAAGACATAACCAACCTCGCTTGCCGTATTCGACAAGATACCGGCAAATACAATAACAAAAGTCAATAACCCCTTTGGTGTTGCCAGAACAATTCTTCTTAGGATGGCAGCTATAAGACCGGAGCCTTCAGCAATTCCAATCCCTAACAAAGAAACCAATACCGTTCCTAATGGCGCAAAGTCGGTGAAGTTGGTCACCATCTTGCTTAAAATAAAATCCAGCCCATCTTTAGAGATCAAGTTTACCGGAGTAATTACTTCTTCCGTGCCGGGATGGATAACACTAATGTCAAACAAACTGGCTATCCAAGATGCGATTACTACTAATAATGCAAATCCAGCAAAGAGGGTTGCTGGATGTGGCAGCAGGTTTCCTATACGTTCTACTGCTCCTAAAAATCGATCTACCAAACTTTTTTTCTGGATGTCTCCCATCGTAACTTTTCTTAAAATTTTGAAATTTGCACAATTTCCGAAATTTTATGATAAGCACCTAATTTTCGTTCGTTTCGATATAAGAAACGGGGTGAAGATCCACATACTCCTTCACAATCGGCACATCTGCCGATGCCCAGTCAAGGGTTATCAATTTTGATTTTTCCAACCAAAGTTTTTGACTGTGCTCGTTTAGGGTAAGGATTCCGGATTTATATGTGGAAACATAGGGGATTAATTCAATCGTAAAGTCGGGATATTCGTGTGTTGCGGGCGTTAGTCTTTGACCAACCTCTATAGCAATATTGAGTTCTTCCTGAATTTCTCTTTTTATGCAAGCAACTTCCGACTCATGGGGCTCGATTTTACCACCCGGGAATTCCCACTTTAGCGGTAAAATCATTTTTTCACTGCGTTGCACGGCGAGGGTTTTGTTTTGTTTGAGGATAATGGCACAAACAACACGGAGATGTGGTTTCATTCAGCGATATGTTGATATAATTTATGCAATCACAAAGAAGTGATTAATTTTCAATTAAATAAAATTTCTTCCCTTATTGCTGTAAATTAGCACGTATCCATATTCCAATGTCAGATCTCGGATTGCATATCGCCAACTATTTCTTTTATACCTTTCATACGGTATTGATCCTTTTCAACCTGTTCGGCTGGCTCTTTCCTCGATTGCGAAAACTCAATTTGATTTCCTTGCTCGCAACTTTTGGATCGTGGTTTCTGTTGGGAATTTGGAAAGGATGGGGCTATTGTTTTATAACCGATTGGCATTATCGCGTGTTGCGCTCCTTGGGCGAAACCCATATGCCATCGAGCTATATTGCTTTTTTGGTTGAAAAACTTACCGGATACCTCCCTCCCGCTAATTTCGTTGATATACTCACGGTGAGTTTGGCCTTCTTAGCCCTGATTTGTTCGCTTTGGGTGAATTTTCGGAAATCAAGAAAAAACAGTTAGGCAACTTACACCTGAATTTCCAAATGAATCGGGCAGTGATCTGAGCCATAGTATTCCGATAGAATCTCCACTTTCTGTATCTTTTCGACTAAAGATTTGCTGACCAAGAAATAATCAATCCGCCAGCCTGTGTTGCGTTCTCTGGCTTTAAAGCGATAACTCCAGTAAGTATAAGCAACTTCTTCAGGGTGAAAATGCCTGAACGAATCTACAAATCCTGATGCGAGAAGGTTATCCATACCATCGATTTCAACTTGGGTATACCCCGCCGTTTTATTGTAATTCGACTTGTCGTTTTTTAAATCGATGGCGCGGTGGGCTACATTTAAATCGCCACATAGAATAACAGGTTTTGTCTTTTTTAGGTTTTCTAGATATTTCCTGAAATCTACATCCCACTGTTTTCTATAATCAAGGCGCACCAACTTTTGTCCTGAATTAGGAACATATACATTGACTATGAAAAAGTGTTCAAATTCTGCACATAACACCCGCCCTTCTTGGTCGTGTTCTTCGATCCCCATATCATAGGTGATTGATAATGGTTTTATTTTGGTCAAAAGGGCAACTCCTGAATAGCCTTTTCTTTGTGCCGAATTATAATACTGGTGATAATCGGTCATTTGTGCTAACGCTTCTTCAACTTGATCGTCTTGCGCTTTTGTTTCCTGAAGACAAAGTATATCCGGATTCATTTCTGAAATATCATCAAAGAAGTCTTTTTTGGTTACTGCTCGAATGCCATTGATATTCCAAGAGATTATTTTCATCATATTTTATGTTTTTGTAAATATGGGAAAGACCCGATGATTTTCCAATAAACGATTGTCTTTTTACATGGGTTAGTTGTTCTGCAATGCATAATAAATCTTAAAAAACAACTTTAATTCGACTGCGTCAATTGAAACCCAACACCGAAAAAGAATCGAACCTTGTCGATATTATTCACCCATGAAACATCGAAGTTGATTGGGCCCAAAATGGATGTATAAGAAAAAGTAGTCCCTGCAGTGATTAACAAACTTGGATTGGCAAGATCTGTCCACTTTCCACCCGGAGTGAAAGCATCCTTTATATAGTCGTTAAAACTTCCAAAACCAACGGAAGCCATAGCTACGTGGGGTGTGATATAGATATTTTTGGCAGCATTAATCTGTAATCCAACATTGAGTTTCATGAATTGAGTAAGTCCCAGTTCTGCTTCCTTCATACCAGGAAAAACATAATATTCGTTTCTTGGGCCATCAATATTTCCTCCTAAATAATACTTTGAGTTCAGTGCGAAATCAGTAAAGGAAAGCTCATCTGGTTTTTTAGCATCTTCAATAATGAAGTGTCCGGACATTTCAATAATGGCAACGGATTTTTTTGTAGTGTGAAACCTTTTTTCATAATCAACGCCCATCCTGGTAAACTCATTAGTCTCTCCGTTGAAGTTTGGGATTGATTGGTCTGAGAAGTCTAAGTTTAAATTGCTATACAATGATCTTCCTAAAAAACCTTTTAGAATTGTGCCTCGGGTAGCAAAAAGCACATGGTTCATGCTGTTGTAATTATATTGGACATAAAGCTCGATATCGTAATTATTATAATGATTGAATTTGAATAAATTCTCTTGTAAATTCGATTTGATGGATGGTTTTACATTGGTTTTGTGATATTTTAAGCCCATTCCGATATAACTTCGAGTCGGCGTTATGTTTTTGTTTACTTGATTGTCGAAATAGTGATAACGACTTCGAACGTTTTCGACGTACTCACCTTTCAGAAATACTTTTTGTTTGAGTAGCTGTCCGTAAAACTCTGATCGCCACCACCAATCGCGTTTGTTTCCAAAATTCTTTTGATACTGAACCCTAGCTTTCGGTTGTTCTGCTATATCTACAGTAATTAATGTACGGGATGCATCTCCAATAATATTTCTGCCTGTGTAATTTGCAATAATCCCAATACCGTAATATCCATCGTAATGTAGCCCCCCTTTAATCACATGAGGAGATCGCTCGATTCCGACTATTTCTAGGTTCACCAAAGTGTCTGAAAAATTTAAATTATAACCTATTTGCTCAAAAAGTGTGGTACCCATAGCCCTGTTGATTCCAGCGGTGACTTCTTCCATGTTATAAGATGTGTTGGTCCTTAAATTGGTTCGGGCTTTTACTAAAGATAGATTCGCAGCACTTATACCGCCGAAGGATATTTTGTCCAAAACAAACCGATCTCTTTTAACCGGTGCTACTACCACCCGTTGTTCGTATTGATTTAGAATTTTTGAAAGCGCCGTTAGGGTATCCATTTTTTCCTGTACAGCTTTCTTGCCATCCTCATAGAGAATCATCGTTTTATCAAAATCTGCCGTTGAATAGGATAACTTGCCACTGTGGTCTATAAGAATATCACAGAGCGCTCTGTTTTCCGGCCTTTTAATATTGCTGTTTAGCATGGTTGTTTGAGACATTAATGTAGGGAGGGATTCGAGCATGTGCTTCGTAAATGGAACATCGCCCACATCACTTCCGATAATGATATCCGCTCCCATATTTTTTGCCACATCTACAGGAAAATTATTCAAAACGCCACCATCAACCAGTAAAGTCTCTTCGTAAGGAACTGCCTGAAAAACTCCAGGTATTGACATGCTGGCACGCATAGCGAGTGCCAACGATCCTTTGCTCAGTATAGTTTCCTTCCCATTCAAAATATCTGTAGCCACAGCTCTGTAAGGAATAGCCAAATCGTCAAAATCAGTCACATCATAAACCGGAAAAGTAAGTCGATAAATAAACTCTCTCAAGGTTTGATCGTTCACCAAGAAGTTTCCCAGTTTTACATTGCCTTCCCGCCAATCCAATTCTACGGCATACTGCCTGAATTCGGTTTTTTCCTCGGGACCCACATCCTTAAAAAAGATACCACCACTCATCAAATCATCCCAAGGGGTTTGCGAAACAATAGATTCAATTTCATCACCCGAATATCCCATTGCATACAATCCACCCACAATACTACCCATACTATTACCCACAATCAAATCTGGCACAATACCTAAAGAATCTAATGCTTGCAGCACAGGAATATGGGCCAAACCCTTGGCGCCTCCCCCACTAAGAACTAAAGCTATTTTAGGTTTCTTATCGGGTAATTGTGAAATCAAGCTATCCTGAGCAAAAACAGGTAACGATATAAAAATTAAACAGGCCGATAATAGTGAAGGCAACTTATCCATGTTAACATCTTTTAACAAAAATACAAACTAACAAATTTTTATTATGCAATTGCACGTTTAGTTAATTATTTTTATCATAAATTGAATTTTTATTAAAAATAACCCGGTTTATTTAAGAATTTACAAACCTCCTGCTCATCTTTTCAAACAATAACCTATGAGTTAGGACAGTTAATATTTCACACACTTCAAATTAGGTTGCTTTTAATTTTCACATCACAGGTATTGACCACGGTCATTCCACACTAGCACTTTAATTTGTAATTTTCCGACTTTAAGGTATAATCTGTATTCTTCTTTTAAAGGGATAGAATATGGAGTATCTTATCAATGCGAAACTTTTAAACAGGCATAATGCATAACGAATTACCATTTAGTAGGTTATGTTTGTTTTATAGTATAGCTTTATATGGATTGAATCACGGATACAATGAGCAAAAAAGACAAAAAAATAAAAAGACCTAATAGGCCAAATCTCTTTTTGTTATATGGATCGCTTATCATTTTAGCATTATTCTTCTTCTTAAATCTCGCCTCTGGAACTCAAGAAGTTGGTTGGTTGGAGTTTGAACAAGACATGTTAAGTCAGAACGATGTTGAAAAAATTGTCGTGGTCAATAAGGAAACTGCAGAAATCTATATAAAACCCGACCGACTTTCATCGGGAAGATACAACGAAGACCTTAAAAGCAGGACGGACAAAACCGGTCCACATTACGTTATTAAAATTGGTTCTGTCGAGAGTTTTGAGAACAAACTAGCTCGAGTTCAAGGAGATTTTACTGCACAAAATAAAGTTGAAGTACTCTATGAAGATCGGTTCAGCTGGACAGATAGTATATCTTGGATTTTACCCTTACTCATCATTTTGGTTTTTTGGCTGTTTATATTACGTCGAATGCGCACCGGTGGAATGAGTAGCTCGATGATGAATTTTGGAAAATCAACGGCAAAACCCGAAGACATTAACGTTCAAAGTAAGGTCTCTTTTGATGATGTTGCCGGTTTAAAAGAAGCGAAAATTGAAATAATGGAAGTAGTAGACTTCCTTAAAAACCCTGAAGAATATACCAAACTTGGTGCAAAAATACCGAAAGGAATCTTATTGACAGGTCCCCCTGGAACAGGGAAAACACTATTGGCACGTGCTGTTGCTGGTGAAGCCCAAGTACCTTTCTTTTCATTAACCGGGTCGGAATTTGTAGAAATGTTTGTTGGTGTAGGTGCCTCGCGCGTAAGAGATTTATTCAAACAAGCGAAAGAGAAATCACCTAGCATTATTTTTATCGACGAAATAGATGCCATAGGCCGTAGTAGGGATAAAACAAAATCTTTTCAATCAAATGATGAACGGGAGAACACCTTAAATCAATTACTTGCCGAGTTAGACGGTTTTGGCGCTAATACAGGCGTTATTGTTTTGGCAGCAACAAATAGAGTAGATATTTTAGACAAAGCTCTGTTACGAGCGGGAAGGTTCGATCGGCATATCTATTTGGAATTGCCCACAAAATTAGAGCGCGTTGAGATTTTTAATGTGCATCTAAAACGCATAAAAACCGATGATTCTTTAGATGTTGATTTATTGGCATCGTTAACCCCTGGTTTTTCAGGAGCAGACATTGCTAACATATGTAATGAAGCAGCACTGATGGCGGCACGAAAGAAAAAAGATGTAGTGAGCCAGATTGATTTTACGGAAGCGCGAGATCGTGTTGTAGGTGGTTTAGAGCGAAGTAGTAAAATTATTTCGCCTAAAGAAAAAATGATTGTCGCCCATCACGAAGCCGGTCATGCCGTTACAAGTTGGCATTTAGACCATGTTGATTCATTGGTAAAAGTATCGATTATTCCCAGAGGGAGGTCCTTGGGTGCGGCGTGGTATCTTCCTGAAGAACGTTACCTTGTCACAAAATCGCAATTTAAAGATCAGATGTGTGCTTTGCTTGGAGGTCGTGCAGCTGAAGAGGTGATTTTTAATGAAATATCTTCAGGTGCCTTAGACGACTTAGAAAAAGTTACCAAACAAGCGTATAGTATGGTTGCTAATTATGGGTTGGATGATACTATAGGGCCGCTGAGTTTTCACGACTCTTCTGGACAATATCAAAATATTTTGGGCAAACCCTACAGTGAGGAAATGGGAAAACGCATCGATGCGGAAGTTCACAACCTCATCACTACCCAATACGAAAGAGCAAAAAATATCTTAATCCAACACAAAGACGAGCTTAAAGAATTGGCTCAACTGCTGCTTGAAAAAGAAGAAGCTGACAAGGAAGATCTCATCAAAATCTTGGGAGAACGAAAAGCTAAAAATTTGTTGAAAACAGCGGATTAAATACACGTTTGCTTCAGATTAAAAACGAATTTCGTCACCAAACGATGGCGTAATATTTAAATAAAAAACACAGTCAAAGTCATGACTTCAAAAAGATGGCTTTGTATGTAGTATGCGCTATTGAAGAATATAAGCCGGCACGTTCTAAAACCGCGATAATCCCACCGCCAACCCCTCCTCATTTCCATTGGAGATGACATCCTATAGCCCAGATTTTGCCTTCTATATTACAATTCAAATAACGATTTTGGAATGGCGTGAAACCCCGTTTTGATAACTGCTTTTTCAATCTCTTTTATCGAAACAAAGAATAAAAAGCGGGGATAAACTGTCAGAACCTACTTCAATAGACAGTTGTTTTGTGCTAGTGATATAACCAGATTTAAGTAAGCCACAGCAACTGAAATCGCATAAAGCGTTTTTCAAAAAATAGAAAAAATTTATTTTATTACCTGTTAAATAACAAATTCAACAGCATGTTCTTAGTATATTGCTCTCAATAACCTCATGACAATATAATTAATGACAAGTCTTTCAAAATTTACACAGACAAGTATTGTAATAGTAATAATCATTGCTGGTTTAGTCTACGGTAAAGCTTTTCTTATACCCTTGATATTCGCCTTTATCTTTTGGATTCTCATTAGAAGAATGAAGGAAACCATGAATAGAATGCGAGTAATAGACAAATTTGTTCCGAACTGGGTGAAAAATATTTTTCTTACCGTTATTATCTTTTCATCCATATATTTTTTAGTGTCTATAATTTCTTCGAACATCGCTAAAATGATTGATAGGTTTGATATCTATCAGCACAACTTCAACGAGTTAGTTTTAAAAATCAATCAGACTTTCGGGATCGAACTGGACGTTTATTTACAGAATACTGATATTAGCACCGTATTGAGCAATCTAATCCAACCGATTGTAACAGTCTTAACAAGTACGGTTGGGAATGTTTTTTTAGTACTCATTTATATGTTGTTCTTATTTTTGGAAGAGACCAATTTTAATTCAAAGTTGCGATTGGTGTTTACCAATGAGGAGAAGCACGACAATATTTCCAGTATCCTTCGAGAGTTAGAGAATTCTATCTCAGACTATTTAGGGGTAAAAACTTTTGTGAGTTTTATCACTGGAGCTTTGAGTGCGATAGCGCTATCAATAATTGGTGTTGATGCGCCCGTTTTTTGGGGACTTATTATTTTTCTTTTAAATTATATCCCCACCGTAGGATCGCTTATCGCTACGTTATTTCCTGTGGCATTTTGTTTGCTTCAATTCCCTGAGATAACACCAGCCATTCTAACCCTTGTTATCGTAGGCAGCATTCAGGTTATCGTTGGTAATGTGGTAGAGCCAAAATTAGTGGGCAGCTCTATGAATCTTAGCGCCTTGGTCACCATACTTGCACTATCATTATGGGGTATTATTTGGGGCGTTACGGGAATGATTCTCAGTGTTCCGATAACAGTAATCATGGTTATTATATTTTCAAAATTTGAACAAACCAGAAATATTGCCATCATGCTATCCGATAAAGGCGAGCTAAAAGGATAAATTAGATTCCGTTACTTCCTAATTCCTGTACTCCTTCTGTGATTTCCGTACCTGGGTAAAAAGACAAGATATCTTCTGATTTTATACGCATCCAACAAAAGATTGAAACTTAGGTTTTTAAATTTCGTTGAATTAAAAATGTGCGTTGCCCCTTTTAATTCACAAGTTAATGGAATAGCGAGTATACATCCGTATAATTTTGCGAAAAACTCCTAAAATAATAAACCAACGTAAGCATAACAATAAAATATCTCATGCTTAATTTAATTACCTTTAATCACTTTCAGTTGCATAAAACTTCCCAAATATGAGTCATTTATAATCCATTTTAATCCTCCAAAAATAGCTGCGGCATCACCCGATGCAAAAAATTTAAATTATATCAATCCAAATTGTAGTCTAACTAGAAGTTTTCAACCTTGAACAACTGGAATCTATAGTTGAATATTCAGAATTTTTCAAAATTAACACGTATTTACCATTTCCGACCTCAATCACTATAAATACAAGCTCATTTACTGACCGAAGTCATTTCCTTACTCCTTTCTTTCCTTTATATTATGTTTTAAAATAGGCTGATAATCAGCATTCTTATATCATTTCAGGATGATGGAAGGACATATTCATTTAGCTTAAAAAAAATAAATATTATGAAAAGAGCAGATAACAAAGTTGTTGTTGTAACAGGCGGGTCTTTAGGATTAGGCCGAGAAACAAGTCTTTTGTTGGCAAAACACGGCGCAAAAGTTGCGGTAACCGATATACTCGACAAAGAAGGTAAAGCCTTGGTTGAAGAGATAAAAAAGTCAGGAGGTCAGGCAAAATATTGGCATCTTGATGTAACCGACGAAAAAGAAGTTAAGAATGTTTATGATGAAGTCTACAAGGAGTTTGGCAGGCTTGATGCAACCGTGAACAACGCCGGTATTGCAGGTGCTGACAAACCCTCGACGGAAGTAACCGAAAAAGAATGGGATCTTGTTATGGATATTAATGTAAAAGGAGTTTTCTTTTGCACCAAACATGCGGTTCCGCACATGAAAAAATCGGGTGGCGGAAGTATTGTCAATATTTCTTCGATCTATGGGATTGTCGGTGCAGCAGACCTTCCACCATACCACGCTTCTAAAGGAGCTGTTCGTGTAATGTCGAAAACCGATGCTTTACAATATGCAAAAGATAACATTAGAGTAAATTCTGTGCATCCAGGTTTTATTTGGACACCTTTAGTAGAAGAGTTAGGTAAAGAGGATCCTGGATTCCGCGAGCATCTCGATAGCCTACACCCCATCGGACATATAGGTGAACCCATAGATATCGCTTATGGAATACTCTATCTGATATCTGACGAATCCAAATTCACAACGGGAAGTGAGTTGGTCATTGATGGTGGATATACTGCTATCTAATGAAATAACAATCGTTGGCAACAACGAAATTACAAGCAAAGAATTCCAATGAGCGGGACTGTATTCGACTGTGTTTGAGTTAATTTCATACAGTTCTTGTCTTCGTTCATTGGGATTTTGTTTTAATTCGTAAAAAGAATCCATGCAAAACAAACCTTTGGGTACTTTCAAACAAAAAACCTCTTTCACATTGTATTGATCTAGGTAAATTATTGTTTTTTTACATGTGAAGGAAAAATGGCTCCAGGAGTCTGCCCCTAATTTAGACAAACACTTTCTGACATTATGAACAAGTTTCTAGAATCCTACCAATCCGACATTATATACGCCGTAATCGTTATTGCCGTTGTAGTCGCGCTTTACTTATTAACCCGAGCTTCCGGACGATGGTTGACTAAAAAAATAAAAGAACAACTTCCCCGCGCATCTCTAAAACCGATAAATCTAATTATCCGAATCTTAACCATGCTGTGGTTTGTTTTAGGCCTCATTGCATTGGGTTTTATGTTTATCGATGTTGCCAGAGAAGCTGTTTTTATCAGGTATTTCAAGCTGTTCAGTTATTTAGGCGTGGTATCGGTAGGCACTATTGTAGCCATCATGATAATCAACTTGTGGTTCCAACATAAGGTCAAAGAAGTAATTGCAAAGCAGGAAGACCCAACCACGTATAAATTTCTGCGTTATATCGTTGTGATTTTCATCGGACTCATCGGTGTTCTACTTGCTTCGTTAGCATTTCCATCGCTAAAAGGCATTGCACAAACTGCTTTGGGTGGCGCCGGTATCCTTGCGCTGATTGCAGGTTTCGCAGCACAAGAAGCCCTGGCTAATATACAGGAGGTTTGTTTATTATTTCGTTTAAACCCTTTAAAATTGGCGATTTAGTAAAGATCTCAGATGCTATGGTTGGAAGAGTTACCGATATTACGCTGCGCCATACTATCATTAGAAATTTCGACAATAAAATGATTGTCATTCCCAATGCAGTTATCAATAAAGAAAAAATAATAAATTACGACTTAGATGAACACAAAATATGTGAACGCTTAGAAATAGGAATTTCCTATGATAGTGATATCGATTTGGTGAAAAAAATTATGCGGGAAGAATGCGAAAACCATCCGTTAATACTCGATAACCGCTCTCCTTTAGACAAAGAAGAAGGGAAGCCAATTGTGAGAACCGCCTTGCTTTCACTAGATGATTTTTCAATTTCTATTCGGGC
>Ga0209075_1004019_pt1 | contig 11970 bp, 12 predicted proteins | sample Stecom2011_FD_187523 | JGI IMG/M metagenome (GOLD analysis project Ga0209075, IMG submission 187523) | Agricultural soil microbial communities from Utah to study Nitrogen management - Steer compost 2011 (SPAdes) (version 2) | ecosystem: Environmental > Terrestrial > Soil > Agricultural land...
ATTATTGAATAGGTTGGGATGTTAATGGCAACTTGGATTGAATATGGCGTGGCATTTTTCTTATTGATTGGTAGTGCTTTTGCATTGGTCGGATCAATCGGCTTGCATCGCTTCCCTGACTTTTTTATGCGCTTGCATGGTCCTGCTAAAGCCACCACGCTAGGTGTTGGTTGTGTGTTGGTTGCTTCGATGTTGTATTTCAGTACTAAGGACGAAGGCCTGCATGTACATGAGTTGCTGATTACCTTATTTCTGATGCTCAGCGCACCAGTGTCGGCGTATATGCTGGCCAAAGCAGCAGTGCAACAACAAGTCAAAACCTTTAATCGCAAAGATTAACTGAGCCCACATTCTGCTGCGTAGATGCCACACTAGGCTGGCTGCGCGCTGCTGATGTTGGGCTCAGCAAAGATTACATTTAATGTGGCGGGTTTTAGCCAAGGTTAAGTGTAGTGCCGATCGAAACAGCCATTTATTTGAGGCTGCTATATGCAGTTGTCAGGTCGTGGGGTAGCGATGTCGTTTTTCGCTTCCTGCATATTTACCATTATTCCAGCCTACGTTTTGCAATTAGCACCTCTTGATGGCGTGCAAGTGTTTGCTCAGCGGGTGCTGTGGTCACTGCCAGCGGTTTTTATGCTGCTGATGTTAGTGGGGCGCGGCCCTGCATTGAAAGAATGTGTGCAGCGCTTATGGCGTGAACCGCTACTGATTGTTGCGCTGATCTGCGCTGCAGCTTTAATGGGCGTGCAATGGTTTATGTTTGTTTGGGCGCCGCTAACAGGGCATATGCTGGATTTGACCTTGGGTTATTTTCTTATGCCGTTGGTGTTGGTGCTCAGCGGACGACTGTTTTACAACGAGTACTTGCGCAACTTACAACGCATTGCTGTGGTGTGTGCGGTAGTTGGTATGTCCCATGAGTTATGGCGTTTGGGTGGCTTGTCTTGGGTGACGATAGTCTGCGCTATCGGTTATCCACCGTATTTTATGCTGCGGCGCTGGATGGGTTTTGATGCTTTTAGCGGTTTCTTTTTAGAAATGCTGGTGATGGCGCCGGTAGCAATTTATTTAATCCTCAGCTTAGCGCCAGCGCAGATTTTTAGTGAGGCTCCACAGTTATGGTATTTGTTACCAGGGCTTGGCTTGCTCAGTACCTTGGCGTTTGCGGCGATGTTAGGTGCAAGTCGCCTGTTGCCCTTAGGTTTGCTGGGCATCCTGAGCTATATTGAGCCGGTCTTACTGTTCTTGTTTAGCGTGTTTTGGATTGGCGAGGCGGTTGAGTCAGGGCAGTGGTGGACCTATGTGCCAATTTGGATTGCAGTGACTTTAGTGATATTTGATAGCTTACGTGTGCTACTGAAGCAATCTCGACGTTTAAACTGAAGTACAATGACGAACAGACGGCCTTACGCATGAAGTGAAGGCTGTTACTTATTATGATTAATGATTTTGAGGTATACCGTGTTTTCTGAACTTGCCCTGCATGAGCGTCTATTGAAAGCGCTGGTTGAATTGAATTTCACTGAGCCAACGCCTGTTCAGGTGGCGGCTATTCCAGCAGCTATTGAGGGCCGAGACTTGCGTGTGATTGCTCGCACCGGTAGCGGTAAAACAGCGGCTTTTGTTCTGCCTTTACTCAATCGTTTTATTGCTGGAGCAAAACCTCGAGTTGCCATTCGCTCATTAATTTTATTACCGACCCGTGAGTTGGCTCGACAAACACTGGCTGAAGTTGAGCGCTTTTCACAGTTCACCTTTATTAAATCCGGAATTATCACCGGTGGTGAAGACTTTAAAGAGCAGGGCGCACTGCTGCGTAAAGACCCAGATATTCTGATTGCAACGCCTGGCCGATTGATTGAGCACCTCAATGCTGGTCACTTAAAACTTGATCAAGTTGAAGTATTGATCCTTGATGAAGCAGACCGCATGCTCGATATGGGTTTTGCTGAAGATATGCAGCGTCTGGTTGATGAGTGTGCCAATCGTCAGCAAACCTTGCTGTTTTCCGCGACTACTGGCGGTAATGCCTTGCGTGAAATGGTTAACACCGTACTGAAAGATCCACTGCATCTGATGGTCAATCAGGTTGCAGAACTGAATGAAAGCACGCGTCAGCAAATTATTACCGCTGATGATGTGCCGCACAAAGAGCGCCTAGTGCACTGGTTACTGACCAATGAGCCATTCCGTAAGGCCATCGTATTTACCAATACTCGAGTGCAGGCAGATCGCTTATATGGTCGTCTTGTTGCGCAAGATGTGAATGCCTATGTTTTGCATGGCGATAAAGATCAGAAAGACCGCAAGCGCGCTTTAGAGCGTTTCAGTCAAGGCACTTCACGGGTCTTGGTCGCCACTGATGTGGCGGCGCGCGGTCTTGATATTGATGGCCTGGATATGGTGATTAACTTTGATATGCCACGCTCAGGCGATGAGTATCTGCACCGTATTGGCCGTACTGGTCGTGCCGGTGAAGACGGTTTGGCGATCAGTTTGATTTGTCATAATGACTGGAATTTGATGTCCAGCGTTGAGCGCTATCTGAAGCAAACTTTTGAACGTCGAGTGATTAAAGAACTCAAAGGCGTTTATCAAGGGCCGAAAAACGTTAAAGCTTCAGGTAAAGCGGCAGGCACAAAAAAGAAGAAAGTTGCCAATAAAAAAGATGCGGCGAAGGTTGTGAAGAAAACACCTAAGCGCCGTCCTAATACTGGGCCTTCATTGGTCAGCAGTGATGGTCATGCCCCTTTGCGTAAAAAGGTGGTAAGTCCAGAGTAAGTAGGTCTGGAGGTCGCTATGTCTCAGGCTGTATTACATCGTTTTAGCTCACAGCAAGCGTGCAATGAAGCGCTTGCCGCCACTTTGAGTGACTGCCTTGAGCAGGCTTTAGCAGATTCAAACTCTGCAAGCTTGCTGTTGCCGGGTGGTTCAACGCCCAAAGGGCTGCTGCACTGTTTGCAGCAGCGCGCACTGCCTTGGTCGCAGGTGCAGATTAGCGCTACCGATGAGCGTTGGGTTGCCGCAGATGCAGTGCAAAGTAATACGCAGATGCTGCGCCGAGCGTTACCCGAAGCACAGTTGCTGGAGCCGCGTCTTGCCGATAGCGCACAAGCGTCCAGTGTGGCGTGGGCACAGGCACTACAAGGACGCTTACCGTTTGCCGCAAGTTTGTTAGGAATGGGCGATGACGGTCATGTCGCTTCATTGTTTGCAGGTATGCCAGGTTTAGCCGAAGGAATCGATTTTGCTGCTCAGCCTTCTGTGCTAGTGGGGCTGGCTCCTGATGAACCGAGGGTGCGCTTATCCCTTAATCTAGCGATGTTAGCGAACACGCAATGGCTGGGCGTACTCTTATTTGGTGAGAGTAAAGGGCGGATGCTTGAGCGTGTGCTCGTCAATGATCCAACAACGCAAGCCTTACCTATTTATCATTTACTTTGGCAAGCGCCTCGACCTGTACAGGTGTATTGGGCGCCTTGAGAGGGTGATGGTGTCATCGCTGCTGCTTGAAATAGGGAGTTAGCATGTTGCATCCCATAGTTGAACAGATTACCCAGCAGATAGAAGAGCGCTCACGCTCGCGGCGTACTGCGTATTTGCAGAGGGTGCAAATAGCGCTTGAGCAAGGACGTAATAGCGCACATGGCTGCTCTAATCTCGCTCACGTAATGGCAGCGCAGCCAACAGACCAGCGCCTTATCATGCGCCAAGGCGGGGCTGCGCACGTGGCAATTATCTCCAGTTACAACGATATGTTGTCCGCCCATGCGCCGTTGAAAAACTACCCCGATCAGTTAAAGCAAGCCTTGTACCGATACGGTGCCAGTGCCCAGTTTGCTGCTGGTGTACCGGCCATGTGTGATGGTGTCACTCAAGGCACACAGGGTATGCAGTTGTCGCTTTTTTCCCGAGATTTAATTGCCCAAGCCACGGCGATTGGTTTAACCCACGGTGTCTTTGATGGTGCCTTGTATTTGGGCGTCTGCGATAAAATCGTGCCGGGCTTATTGATTGGTGCGCTGCATTTTGGTCATTTACCTGCGGTGTTTGTGCCGGCGGGGCCGATGAGTTCAGGTTTATCCAATCCAGAAAAAGCGGCGGTGCGTGAGCGCTACGCGGCCGGTGAAGTGAGTCGGGCTGAACTGTTGGAAGCAGAACTTGCCGCTTACCATGAGCCGGGTACTTGCACGTTTTACGGCACTGCCAATAGCAATCAAATGTTAATGGAGGCGATGGGCTTGCATGTGCCGGGCAGCGCGTTTGTGCCGCCCACCAGCGCGCTGCGCCATGCCTTGACTGACGAAGCGGCGCGTTTGCTGGTCAATAACACCGAGCACGGTGGCCGTCATTTGCCCTTGGCCATGCAAGTCGATGCCAAGGCCTTGGTCAATGGCGCGGTGGCCTTGTTGGCCAGTGGCGGTTCGACGAATCACTCTTTGCACTTGCCAGCGATTGCTAAAGCAGCAGGCTATGAATTGACTTGGGATGATTTGGCCGCGCTATCGAGGGTTGTGCCGTTATTGGCACAGGTCTATCCCAATGGCAGCGCCGATGTAAATCAGTTTCATGCGGCTGGTGGCGTGGCGTGGCTACTCGGCGAGTTGCTGGATGCGGGCTTGCTGCACGAGGATGTTTACACTGTGGCCGGCAAGGGCTTACGTGATTACAGTTTAGAGCCTTATTTACAGGAACAAAAACTCAGTTGGCGCGCACTCGCAGAGCAGGTGTTGCCTGAGCATATTCTTCGTAGCCGCCAAGCCCCTTTTGCTGCGCACAGTGGTTTGCATCTATTGGCCGGTAATCTCGGTCGTGCGGTGCTGAAAACTTCAGCTGTAGCCGAGAAGTTTTGGCAGATTAAAGCACCTGCGCGAGTGTTTGATTGTGAGGCCGATGCGCTTGCTGCGTATAGTGCCGGGCAACTGCAAGGTGATTTGGTGTTGGTGCTACGTTTTCAAGGTCCAGCGGCCAATGGCATGCCTGAGTTACACAAGTTAATTCCTATATTGGCGAATTTGCAGGCCAATGGGCAGAAAGTTGCACTAATTACTGATGGCCGGCTGTCCGGTGCATCAGGTAAGGTGTTAGCAGCTTTACATGTCACGCCAGAGGCAGCAAAAGGTGGTTTGCTGTGTCGCTTGCAAGATGGAGACTTGATTGAGGTGGATGCCACACTAGGTGTCTTGCATGTGCACGTGAGTGAAGCGCAATTGGCTCTACGCAGTGCGGCGCCAGCGCCGACCAATAATGCACAAGGTTACGGACTGCAGCTGTTTGCTGCGCAACGTCGTTGGGTTGGCCCCGCTGATCAAGGTGCCAGCTTTTTGCTTGAGGATTGACTTATGCTAACCATGGAACATATTTTACGCCGCGCTTATCCTGTCTTGCCGGTGCTCGTGATTGATGATGTTGAACGTGCTGTTTCTTTGGCGCAGGCACTCTGTGCTGGAGGCATTAATGTCATTGAGGTGACATTGCGTACGCCGCAAGCACTCGAAGCCTTAAAAGTCATTCGCCAAGAGGTGCCTGATTTAATTGTTGGCGCAGGTACCGTTATTCATGCCGAGCAGTTTGCCCAAGTGATTGATGCCGGCGCACAGTTTGCTGTCAGCCCAGGCTTTACTGAACGTTTAGCGCTTGCCGCACAAGAAACAGAACTGCCGTATTTGCCTGCAGTGATGACGCCCTCAGAGGTGTTGGCAGCTTTGGAGCATGGATACCGCTCCTTGAAGTTGTTCCCAGCTAATGGTGGCGCGAGTGTGCGTATGCTCAATAGCTTTAAAGGCCCCTTTAGTGGCATCAGTTTCTGTCCAACCGGCGGTGTGACGCGCGATAACCTGTTGAGCTATTTGAGCTTGCCGAATGTGGCTTGTTGCGGTGGTACTTGGATTGCTCCTGCAAGTTTGGTACAGGCACAAGCGTGGGATCAAATCACTCAACTGGCACGTGAAGCCTGCGCCATGGCGGGGCATTTGGAATCCTTAACATGAGTTGGGATCGACCTGCGCCCTATGTATTACCGCTGCGCGTGCAGCCAGGCGATATTGATGAGTTTGCACACGTCAATAATGCGGTGTACGTGCAATGGATGGAGCAGTGTGCTTGGCAACACTCCAAACACTTGGGTTTGGGTTTTGCTGAGTACCAAGCGCTGGATCGTGGCATGGCGGTGCTGCGTCATGAGATTGATTATCTAGCCAGCGCCTATGCTGATGAAGCGTTGGAAATGGCAACTTGGATTGTGAGCTCTGATCAGCGCTTGAAAATGGACCGTTTATTTCAGTTAGTTCGCGTCGCAGATGGCGTAACCTTATTGCGGGCAAGAACAACTTTTGTTTGTATTGAGCTCTCGACGGGACGACCGAAGCGGATGCCACCGGAGTTTATTAAGGGTTATGGCGCAGTGATGCAGCCCGAGTAATTCTTGCTCGCAAGGTTGCGCGAGCAACGACTGCCTTTATCCTGAGTCAAAGCGGCGTTTAAAAGAGCTAAGCTAAATTCAATACCCTTCTGTTTGACTGGCGTTTACACTAAGCGCCTGTTTACTTGTGAGTGATGTTCTGTGCAAATTGCTTTAGCGCCGATGGAAGGTTTGGTCGATCATATTCTGCGTGATGTGTTGACCGAACAGGGTGGCATTGATTGGTGCGTAACCGAGTTTGTGCGCATTACTGACCAGCTCTTACCCAATCGTACCTACCATCGTTTAGCACCTGAACTCGAGCAGGGCGCAAAAACGCCAGCAGGCACGCCATTGCGTGTGCAACTGCTAGGCTCTGACCCGCAAGCCGTTGCCGATAACGCCGCCAAAGCCTGTGAGTTGGGTGCGCCAGTGATTGATCTGAACTTTGGCTGCCCAGCAAAAACTGTGAATAACTCTAATGGTGGCGCGATCTTATTGCGTGAACCTGAAGTGCTTTATAAGATTGTTGAAGCGGTGCGCGCCGGTATGCCAGCGCATATTCCGCTGACCACTAAAATGCGTTTAGGCTATGACAGTCCCGATGGTGCGATGGACTCTGCGCGAGCTTTAGCGGCTGGCGGTTCAGCGCAAATCGTCGTGCATGCGCGCACCAAAACCGATGGTTATAAACCGCCGGCGCACTGGGAATGGGTGGCGAAAGTGCAGGATGTGGTCAGTATTCCAGTGTTTGCCAATGGCGATATTTGGACGTTAGATGATTGGTATCGCTGCCGTGAAATCAGTGGCGTTGATCACGTTATGCTCGGTCGTGGCTTGGTGTCGCGCCCAGATCTCGCCAAGCAAATTGCTTGCGCGCGTGATGGTATCGACTATCAGCTGAAAACCTGGCAAGAGTTGCAGCCGATGTTGCGTGAGTTTTGGCGGCAAGTGCGCTTGTCGTTAACACCGCGCAGTGCACCGGGTCGTTTGAAACAGTGGCTGGCCATGCTTACGCGCAACTATCCAGAAGCGCAGCAGTTGTTTAACCAATTACGTAAAGTGACCGACTGCGTAGAGATTGATCGAATCTTCGGTTTTGTACCGGCTGAGTTCAGTGAGCTTGAATCGCGGCTATGAGCCGCTCCTACGAGAGCGTGTTCTTGGCGCTCTGATTGAGCATCTGCATAAACGCCTGTGCGGCATTCGATAGCGTGCGCTCGGTGTGCACGATATAGCCCAAATCGCGGCTCAAATGAGCGTCAGTAATTGGCAAACGCACCACCGACTCATCCAGCATGCTGTGCGGCAAGACGCTCCAGGCTAAACCAATCGAGACCATCATTTTAATGGTTTCCATATAGTTGGTGCTCATGCTGATATTGGGGGTAAGACCGGCTTGATCAAACAACTGCAAAGCAATTTTTCGGGTAAACGTATGGCTGCCTGGAAACACCGCAGGATAAGCGCATAAATCAGCAAGACTAATGCGCTTACGTTGCGCCAGCGGATGATCAGGAGCGACGACAAAATCCAGATCATCTTGCCAAACCTTGACCGCTTGCAGTGGTGCTTCGCAGTGCGGTGACAGGGTAATAATGGCCAGTTCACAACGCCCGTGTAGTACATCGGCATAAGCCACTTCTGAATCGAGAAAGCGAATATCCAGCATGACCTCTGGATAGCGCTTAGTGAAGGCGCGCAGTAGCGGCGGTAGGCGACGTAGACCAATGTGGTGACTGGTCGCGACACTTAAGCGCCCGCTGACCGTGCCGCTGAGATTGCTTAAAGCGCGGCGCGCATCATCGAGTTCGTTGACGATGCGATAGGCGCGCGGCAATAGCGCTTGTCCTGCTTCAGTTAAGCGTGTCTCGCGGCCCACGCGATCAAACAAACGTACACCCAGCTGCTCTTCAAGGCTGGCAACGCGCTTACTGACTGCGGGCTGGGTGACATGCAAGCGCTCGCCGGCTAAAGAAAAGCTGCGTTGTTCGGCGATAGCAATAAAAGTTTGTAAGCTGGCGAGGTCCATATGCTGCTCTCAAATCATCTAAACAGGGTGCTGGAACTATACTGCTATTCCAAAATGGAATCTAATGAATAAGAAATATCAATTTGAGTTATTGCAACAAAGTTCATAGGATAGAGGCATAAGCAGTTGGTGAACTCGAATCGCTGCACATAACACTGATGAGGACGGTCTAATGGCTGGAAAAACGCTGTACGACAAGTTGTGGGAGATGCACGAAGTTAAGCGCCGCGATGACGGCTCTTCGTTAATTTACATCGACCGCCATATTTTACATGAAGTGACTTCACCGCAGGCCTTTGAAGGCTTGCGTTTAGCCGGTCGTAAACCCTGGCGCATTGATGCCAATATTGCCACGCCAGACCATAACGTGCCGACCACCAAGAAAGAACGTGACGGTGGTATTGCGGCGATTGCGGATAATGTCTCGCGTATTCAAGTACAAACGCTGGATGACAACTGCGATGAGTACGGCATCCTGCAGTTTAAAATGAACGATATCCGTCAAGGTATCGTGCATGTAATTGGTCCAGAGCAGGGCGCAACCTTGCCGGGTATGACGGTTGTTTGCGGCGATTCACATACTTCAACCCATGGTGCATTCGGTGCCTTAGCCCACGGTATCGGCACCTCTGAAGTTGAGCACGTATTGGCCACTCAGTGCTTGGTCGCCAAGAAAATGAAAAATATGCAAGTGCGTGTTGAAGGCAAAGTGCCGGCAGGCGTCACCGCAAAAGATATCGTTTTAGCCATTATTGGCAAAATCGGCACCGCTGGTGGTAACGGTCATGCACTGGAGTTTGCCGGTAGCGCGATTCGTGAGCTGTCGATGGAAGGTCGCATGACCTTATGTAACATGTCGATCGAAGCCGGTGCCCGCGTGGGTATGGTTGCAGTGGACCAGAAAACCATCGACTACGTTGAAGGCCGTCCTTATGCACCTAAAGGCGCTGACTGGAATGCCGCAGTTGCCGCATGGCAAGATTTAGTCTCTGACGCTGACGCTCATTTTGACACCATCGTTGAGATGCGTGCTGAAGATATTATCCCGCAAGTGAGCTGGGGTACCTCGCCAGAAATGGTGTTGCCGGTGGATGCTAATGTGCCAGATCCTGCAAAAGAATCTGATCCAACCAAACGCGATTCGATTACCCGTGCATTAAAATACATGGGCTTAACCGCCAACCAAGCCATTACTGACATTAAAGTCGACCGCGTATTTATTGGTTCCTGCACTAACTCACGGATTGAAGACTTACGCGCTGCGGCAGTCGTGGCCAAAGGCCGTAAAGTCGCTGCTAATGTGATTCAAGCTTTAGTGGTACCAGGCTCAGGTTTAGTCAAAGCTCAGGCAGAAAAAGAAGGTTTGGATAAGATCTTTATCGAAGCCGGTTTTGAATGGCGCGAGCCAGGTTGCTCCATGTGCTTGGCCATGAATCCCGATAAATTGGGCAGTGGTGAGCATTGTGCTTCAACCTCTAACCGTAACTTTGAAGGCCGTCAGGGCAATGGCGGACGGACGCACTTAGTCAGTCCAGCGATGGCCGCCGCCGCTGCAGTCAAAGGTCACTTTGTTGATGTGCGTGAATTAATGAACGAGGGAGCATAAGCATGAAAGCCTTTACTCAGCATCAGGGTTTAGTTGCTCCGTTGGACCGTGCCAACGTTGACACTGACCAAATCATTCCGAAGCAGTTTTTGAAATCCATTAAGCGTACCGGTTTTGGCCCGAACTTGTTTGATGAGTGGCGTTACCTTGATGAAGGACAGCCTGATCAAGACAATAGTCAGCGCCCAATCAATACTGATTTTGTTCTCAATCAACCACGTTACCAAGGTGCGAGCGTGTTGTTGGCGCAAGAAAACTTTGGTTGTGGTTCGAGTCGTGAGCACGCTCCTTGGGCGCTAGAAGAGTATGGTTTCCGTACGATTATCGCGCCAAGCTTTGCCGATATTTTCTACAACAACAGCTTTAAAAATGGCTTGTTGCCGATAGTGTTAACCGCTGATGAAGTCAATGAGTTGTTTGCTCAAGCGCAAGCCGTTGAAGGCTATCAGTTGACCATCGACCTTGCAGCGCAGACTGTGACCCGTCCTGATGGCGTGCAGTATTCTTTTGAAGTGGATGCCTTCCGTAAACATTGCTTGCTCAATGGCTTGGATGATATCGGTCTGACTTTGCAAGATGCTGAGCTGATTCGTGAGTTCGAAGTCGGTTATAAGAAAGCCAATCCATGGTTGTTTGGCGCACTTTAATTTAACTAACTGCGCTGTGGTGTGAAGCACTGTGGCGCTGAGTATTTGAAATGTCTAAAAAGATTCTTGTGTTACCCGGTGATGGCATCGGTCCAGAAATCATGTCTGAAGCGGTCAAAGTTTTAGAGTTGACTAACGAAAAGTTCAGTCTAGGTTTTGAGCTGGTTGAAGGCGAACTCGGTGGTGCAGCGATTGATAAGCATGGCGTACCTTTGGCTGATTCAACCTTAGCATTGGCGCGTGAAGTCGATGCGGTACTTTTAGGTGCTGTGGGTGGTCCTAAGTGGGACGCTTTAGATCGAGCGATTCGCCCAGAGCGCGGTTTGCTAAAAATCCGTTCTGAGTTAGGTCTGTTTGGTAACTTGCGTCCAGCCATTTTGTATCCGCAGCTAGCTGAAGCATCGACACTAAAACCAGAAGTTGTATCGGGTTTGGATATCCTAATTGTCCGTGAGTTGACCGGGGGCATTTATTTTGGCACCCCGCGTGATACTGTAACGCTCGAAAATGGCGAGCGCATGGCGTTTGATACGCTGCCGTACAGCGAAAGTGAAATTCGCCGTATCGCTAAAGTCGGTTTTGATATGGCGCGCTTACGCAGCAAGAAACTGTGCTCTGTAGATAAAGCTAACGTGCTGGAATCCAGCCGCTTATGGCGTGAAGTTGTCATCGAAGTGAGTAAAGACTATCCCGATGTGGAGCTTACCCATTTATATGTGGACAACGCCGCAATGCAGTTGGTGCGAGCGCCAAAGCAGTTTGATGTGATTGTTACCGATAACTTGTTTGGCGATATTTTATCTGATCAAGCGTCAATGTTGACCGGCTCCATCGGCATGCTGCCATCAGCGTCATTGGATTCGAATAACAAAGGTATGTATGAGCCATGCCACGGTTCAGCACCGGATATTGCTGGGCAGGGCATTGCTAACCCATTGGCAACAATTTTGTCAGTGTCAATGATGCTGCGTTACAGCTTCAATCAAATTGCTGCAGCGGATGCGATTGAACAAGCGGTCAGCGATGTACTGGATCAAGGTTTGCGCACCGGTGATATCTTCTCCGCCGGTATGCGCAAAGTTGGCACCGCAGAAATGGGTGATGCAGTAGTCGCAGCGCTTGCAAAACTGTAAACTCGTTTAACTCAATACATCCGTTCGACGCCGTGATGAAACAGCTGCGAGCGGATTATTAATTTAACAATAGGTGTAGTCGTGATGAAACGTGTAGGTCTAGTAGGTTGGCGTGGCATGGTGGGCTCAGTGCTCATGCAACGTATGCT
>Ga0209075_1004021_pt1 | contig 11968 bp, 7 predicted proteins | sample Stecom2011_FD_187523 | JGI IMG/M metagenome (GOLD analysis project Ga0209075, IMG submission 187523) | Agricultural soil microbial communities from Utah to study Nitrogen management - Steer compost 2011 (SPAdes) (version 2) | ecosystem: Environmental > Terrestrial > Soil > Agricultural land...
AAAGAACAACCTCCGCCTAATATAGAACTACAAGGGGTTCTATTCTAAAAAATACAACAAAACAGCTTAGAAACTAGTGAAATGGTTGAATTTTCTGTGCTCAGAATTTATTTAGGACAGGATTGATTTAAAATATGCTTTTACCTAAAAAATGAATTATCTCTACTTTTACAACTTTGTCAATTCCAATCACTAGAACTGCAGCGCTATCGTCTAAAGCCCTTGACAGCGTGATTTTGATTTTCAATTAGAATTTAAGCTAAACTCATTTAAAAGCTTACATTTGCAAAAAAAATAAAACCGTGAAAAAAATAAGCATCTTAACAGTAGCCATTAGCTTGGCGATTGCTTGTGGCGCTCCTAGCAAACAAAAAGAATCAGACGCGCAATCAGAAGACAAAGACAACAAATCAGAACAAATAACAGCAGAAGGTGTAAATGCTGAAGATGAACCATATCTTTTGGAAGGAGAAAAGCATTTTAAAAATTTAAGAAAACTAACCGACGGTGGTGACAATGCAGAAGCATACTGGAGTTTTGACGACAGTAAGTTGGTAATGCAAGTAACCAATCCTGATTGGAACATAGAGTGTGACCAAATCTATTACTTCGATTGGAATAAAGATGATTTGATCAATGACATCCCTAAAATGGTGAGCACAGGAGAAGGAAGAACAACTTGTTCATACTTTTTACCTGGAGATACAACTATTATTTATTCATCTACTCATTTAGGAAGTAAGGACTGTCCCCCAACTCCAGGTACTCCGGGTGGTAAATACACTTGGCCAATTTATGCAGACTTCGATATTTTCGTTGCTGACTTAGATGGAAATATCATATCTCAACTTACAGATGAAGATGGCTACAATGCCGAGGCAACTGTTTCTCCAGTAGGTGATAAGATTGTTTTTACTTCAACGAGAAGTGGCGATTTAGAGCTTTATACTTGTGATATTGATGGAAGTAATGTGAAGCAAATCACAAATGAATTGGGTTATGATGGTGGTGCTTTCTTCTCTCCTGATGGAAGCAAAATTGTTTTTAGAGCATCAAGACCTAAGACAGAAGAGGCAATTAAAGAATACAAGGATTTGCTAGCCCAAGGTTTGGTTCAACCAACAGAAATGGACTTGTACATTTGCAATGCAGATGGTTCTGATTTAAGACAATTAACAGATCTAGGAAACGCAAGCTGGGCTCCATTTTTCCACCCTTCAGGTGAGAAGATTATCTTCTCTTCAAATTATGCTTCTGAGCGTGGATTCCCATTTAACCTTTATATGATTAATATTGATGGAACTGGTTTGAAGCAAATCACATACGATGATACTTTTGCTTCTTTCCCTGTTTTTTCAAATGATGGAAAGAAAATTGTGTTTTCTTCAAACAGACACAATGGTGGAACAAGAGAAACCAACTTATTCATTGCCGATTGGGTTGAGTAATTTTCACTTCTAATAAAAGACCATACAAAAAGCCTTCTCAATCTCGATTGGAAGGCTTTTTGTATTTAATATACCTCAAGTTGTTTAGCCGTTTTAAAGAAATAAATTCAGACACTTAAGATTTCTTGCAAGTTATGTATTTAAGGAATAAAAAAATGAACAATAATTGTCACCTTTGAATCATGAAAGCAATATTAGAATTGAGACCTTCCTTGGCGAGTATTTCTGAGCATGCAGAACACATAAAAAAATACAGATTATGAACTGGATAGCAATTGCAGAAATATTACACATTTTAATATCCATTGGGCTATCTATTAAAATACTAATGGATAGTTCTACCTCAGTAAAAGCCTCTGCATATATCTTGCTTATTTTTCTAATCCCTATTGCTGGAGTAATCATTTATCTAGCATTTGGCTTAAATCATCGAAAAAGAAAAATTTATTCAAAAAAAATAATTGATGACGAACAAAAGATTGAGGAAATTATCAAAAAGGTTAATTTATATAGAAAAGAAAACCTGCCTTTATTCCAAAAGGAGCATCCACAGTTTAATGGCTTAAAAAACTTGTTGTTTAAGGATGTAAAAAGTTTGCTTACACGCTCAAACCACTTAAAATTATTGGTTGGTGGAGAAGAAAAATATCCCGAATTACTCAATAGCATTCGAGCGGCAAAAAAACACATTCATTTAGAGTATTATATTTACGAAGCGGGTAATATTGGAAATGAAATTGGAGACTTGCTCATTAAAAAAGCTAAAGAAGGTGTAAAGGTTCGTTTTATTTACGATGGATTTGGCAGCCGTAAAATAAGTAAATCACTCGTTAAAAGGATGAGAAATCAAGGAGTAGAAGCTTTCCCATTTTATGAAATAAAATTCCCTTTCCTAGCGAACCGATTAAACTATAGAAATCATAGAAAAATAGTAGTAATTGATGGCAATGTTGGATTTATAGGAGGGTTAAATATTAGCGATCGCTATGACAATCGACAAAAAAACAAATGCTATTGGCAAGATTTTCATTTGAAAGTAGAAGGGATGGCTACTTGGTACTTGCAACAAGCATTTATTGCAGATTGGAACTTTAGTTCTGGGCAAAGACTTGCTTTCGCTTATGATTTATTTAATGATTTCAAAATAACTGAAAACACAACTAACAATTGGGTGCAAATTGCCACAAGTGGACCTGACTCTAAATACCCATCTATACTTTATAGTTTCTTAGAAGCAATTAATAGCAGTCAAAAAGAAATACTAATTACAACACCATACTTCATTCCAGGATTAGAGTTTATAAGAAGTCTAAAAATAGCGGCTCTACGTGGCATTTCCATTAAGATAATTGTACCAAAAAGAGGAGACTCTAAGTTTGTAAACGCAGTTTCAAAGTCTCACTATGAAGAGTTGCTGGAAGTTGGAATTGAAGTGTATTTATATAAAAAAGGATTTATTCATGCTAAAAGTATGATTTGCGATGAAGAAGTTTCTATACTTGGTACAGCCAACCTAGACCATAGAAGTTTTGACCTTAATTTTGAAGTAAATGCAGTAGTCTACAGTAAAAGTTTCAGCAAAGAACTTAAAGCAACCTTTGACTATACGCTAAAAGAATCTATAAAGCTGGATTATGAAGTATGGAAAGAGCGCCCATTCATAAAGAAATTGGGAGCGAAGGCTCTTGGTTTAATTTCACCCTTAATGTAAAAGTAGCTGGGTTTTCGATTTAGTTATCACAACTCTTCTTAGGGAGTCATGGAAAAAATTAAAACAAATATATTCTAAATTGGACTTATAAAAGACATGCTCTGCCATGTAGTAAACTGTAGGTTCAACTAAACTTTGGTTCAATTGAGAAAGGCTAAAACAACTCATTTGTTTTAGCCTTTCTCAATTTTAAATAAATGCAGATAAAGCAATAATTATTGTCCTACATAAACATCGCAGCTGCCCGTGCAGCTTGCGTTCACACCATTACCATTGTTGTTAAATGTATTTGCACTTCTTACTGCTGCTTCTGTAGAAGGTGTCATAGACGCGCCTTTATCAGCATACAATCCCCAGCCATAGCTATCAGAAATATTACAGTCATTCATAATAAAGCTAGCATTATTACTTTTACTCACATAAATACTTGAATAATAATAATAACTATAAGCCCCTCCATCTTGAATATTTACATACTTAAACTCATTGAGTGGATTGTTAGACTCAAATCGAATCAAATCCCAATACCCATGTGTATTTACCTTTCCTTTTATCTCAATAGGTTTTGCATTAGTTCCAATAGCATTAAAAGAACCTGAAGACTCTACATATACTCTTGTTCCAGCAGCCATTAAAATTTCTACACCAGCTTCTAATTTCAAGCCATTCTTAATGTAATTGGTTCCATTAAGCAAATAAGGAACATCAAGGCTTTTAACCTCTTGAGCTTGGTTAATCGTTGAAGCTTTAACATCAATATAGTTGTTGGCATTTCCATCTGAAAAATTTGAGGAATCATCTAAAGCGCCAAGAATTGAAAAAGCAATTTGAACTGGCGCATCACCATTATTAGAGAAGGTGTTGTTGCTAAAATTTGGGATAGTAGCACCACCTTCTACAGTAAGACCGTAACCTTTACTATTTTTAATTTTAGAGTTTTTCATGGTCAATTGGCCGCTGTTTCCTTTATTAACATGAACAGTCGTGTTACTATAGTAGTTATACCCCCCACCATCTGATAAGGTCACATACTCCATCACATTGCTAGGATTGTTAGCAGAAATGCGAATAAGGTCCCAGTAGCCCGGAGATGCTGCTTTTCCTCTAATCACAATAGGCGAAGCCTCTGTTCCAATTGCATTAAGCGAACCATCTTTTTCCACATATAACCTTGCACCTGAACACATTACTATTTCTGTTCCTGCTTCTATAATTAATTCTGCATTAACATAAACAGTTCCACAAATCTCATAATCTACACCGCTTTGATGATTTTTTAAAACGGTTTTTGAATTAATGTTCTTGTTAATTACATTTGAATTCACCGGAGGATTTGATCCCGTAGGCGGGTATGGAGGAGGACCAGGCTGTATAGGGTCATCCTCAACACAGCCAGTAGCCATGAATATCATCGTAAAAATTGTTAAAAAACTTAGTGCTCTTTTCATTTTTTATTTTATTTATATGGGTTTAACTTTAATTGAAAAACTATTTAAACTTATGACAGTTAGAGTAGAATAACAAGGACTTTCATTAATATTGTATAGTGCCCCCTGTTTTTATAAAGGATAATCACAACAATATTTAAATCACGAATTTAGTTAAAAAAACCTCTTAACACCTTATAAATAGGCTATTAATTTTCATTCCTAATGATAATTTGGATGGATATCACCAACTCCCGATGTTAAGCTTTTGTTACGCCCCTAATTTATACCATGGTTTTTATTGATAATAAAAAAAAATTAACCTTGATTATATAGTCGGTAAAAACTGAATAGGTTAAGGAATACATTTGCAATTAATATACAACTCCAGACTGGAGTTTCTTTACCGCTTAATAAATTACGTTTTTATAAAAACAATCAGAAAGGGTTTTATAAGTATGCACCAAGAATGAATGTAAGAAGCGCTACAGGAATGGTTAAGAATACAATAGAATGGAGACTATTTAATGAATAAACAACTCCATTTCTTGCTGAATTGTTCGAGCTGCTTTTCGTGCTGCCTCTGCAAAATCTTCCTCTTGAGAAGCGTATATAATCCCTCTTGAAGAATTAACGAGCAAACCAACGTCCGCATTCATACCATATTTACAAACCTCTTCCAGACTACCACCCTGGGCTCCTACGCCAGGCACTAATAAAAAATGATCTGGAATTATTTTTCGAATCTTTGCAAGCTTCTCTGCCTTTGTTGCACCAACAACATACATCATATTTTCAATGCTTCCCCACTTCTTAGTGGTAGAAAGTACTTTTTCAAACAATTGCCCACCACCCTCTAACCTTTCATACTGAAAGTCAGCAGCTCCCTCATTCGAAGTCAATGCCAAAATAATTGCCCACTTCCCTTTCTCTTTCAAAAAAGGCTGAACAGAATCACTACCCATATATGGTGCAACAGTTACTGAATCAAAGTTATATGTTTGAAAAAAGGCTTTGGCATACATTGCGGAGGTATTGCCAATATCACCTCTTTTGGCATCGGCAATAGTAAATATTTCTTTGGGTATATAAGCTATGGTTTTTTGAAGGCTCTCCCAACCTTTAGCTCCCATGCTTTCATAAAAAGCAATGTTGGGTTTATATGCAACACAAAAATCTTTAGTTGCATCTATAATTCTCTTGTTAAACTCGAAAACCGGATCTTCTAAACTCAGTAAAAAAGAAGGGATTTTATTAATATCAGTATCCAATCCAACACAAAGAAAGGATTTTTTCTTGTTAATTTGCTCAACTAATTGTTCTCTATTCATGGGAGTATATTCAAATTTAGAAATTAGAATTTCGTTTTGGTTCAGCTTCTTAAAGCTAAACCAATGAATTAACCGACAGCATTCTCATCGGCAAGACCAGCTTGTAATTTCTCGGCATTTTCTGCCATACGCAATGATTCAATAATTTCTCCAATTTCCCCACCCATAATAGCGTCTAAGTTATAAAGTGTGAGGTTAATTCTATGATCGGTAACCCTACCTTGCGGATAATTATAAGTTCTAATTTTAGCCGATCGATCCCCCGTTGATATTTGAGATTTCCTATTAGCTGCAATCTCTCTTTCTTTCTTTTCTACTTCAGCTTCATACAATCTCGAACGCAAAACTTTCATTGCCTTTTCGTAGTTTTTTATCTGAGAACGACCATCTTGACATTCTACCACCACCCCAGTAGGAACGTGTGTAAGGCGTACAGCAGATTCTGTTTTGTTAACGTGCTGCCCACCAGCTCCAGAAGCACGGAAAGTATCTTTCTTTATGTCCGCTGGGTTGATTTTTACATCCACCTCATCTGCTTCAGGCAAAACAGCTACAGAAGCAGCTGAGGTGTGCACCCTCCCTTGAGTTTCAGTTTGAGGAACTCTTTGCACTCGATGCACACCAGATTCGTATTTCATTATGCCGTAAACGGTATCGCCAGAAACTGAAAAACCAATCTCTTTAAAACCACCCGAAGTACCCTCGTGTAAGGTAGTAACTTCATGTTTCCACCCATTACTTTCAATGTATTTTATATACATTTTATACAAATCGCCGGCAAAAATACTTGCTTCATCACCTCCTGCACCTGCTCGAATTTCAATAATTACGTTTTTATCGTCATCGGGATCTTTAGGTATCAGCATTAGTTTTATTTGTGCTTCAAGTGGCTCTAATCTCTCCTCCAGCTCATTCAATTCAGCCTTTGCCATTTCCCGAAACTCTTCATCTTTTTCATTGCTGAGAATTTCTTTCGAAGACTTAATATTGTCAAGTACATTCTTGTATTCTTCATGTACATCAACAATTGTCTTTAAATCGCTGTATTCCTTATTTAGCTTTACATAACGGTCCATATCCGAAATGATATCAGGATCTACAATCAATTGAGATACTTCATTCCACCTGTCTTTAATGGACTCTAATTTTTCTAAAAGACTACTCATTTTCTAATATTTAAATTCTCCATAGATAGAATTAATGGTCAGCTCTTTTTTCTCTGAAGCTTCACACCTACCAATGATTTGAGCAGCAACACCAAAGCTATTTGAAATTTCAATAATGTCTGCTGCATATTTTTCGGGCAAATAAATTTCCATTCGATGCCCCATGTTAAAAACCTTGTACATTTCTTGCCAATCAGTTTTCGACTCCTTGTGAATCAACTCAAAAAGTGGCGGAATATCAAACATATTGTCTTTTATAACATGTAAGTTGTCAATAAAGTGTAATATTTTTGTTTGTGCACCACCACTACAATGAATCATTCCATGAATGTTTGACCGATGTTTATCTAACACAGCCTTGATAATTGGCGCATAAGTTCTCGTTGGAGATAAAACCAATTTGCCAGCATCTAATGGCGTTCCTTCAATCGGATCTGTCAGTCTTTTTGAACCAGCATACACAAGTTCTTCAGGAACACTATGATCATAAGATTCCGGGTACTTCTCTTTCAAATAACTGTGAAAAACATCATGCCTTGCTGATGTTAAACCATTGGATCCCATGCCGCCATTGTACTCTTTTTCGTAATTGGCTTGACCAAATGAAGCCAAACCAACTATAACATCGCCAGCTTGAATCTTGCTGTTGTCTATTACATCTTTGCGCTTCATTCTGCAATTTACAGTTGAATCTACAATGATTGTTCGCACTAAATCACCTACATCTGCAGTTTCTCCTCCTGTACTATAAATTCCTATTCCTTCATTCCTAAGCTCAGCTAAAATCTCTTCAGTCCCATTGATTAAGGCAGAAATAACTTCAGCGGGAATAAGGTTTTTATTTCTTCCTATGGTGGATGAGATTGTGATATTATTCGTAGCACCTACACACAATAAATCATCTACATTCATTGCTATGGCATCCATTGCAATGCCCTTCCATACAGAAATATCTCCAGTTTCTTTCCAATACATATATGCCAATGATGATTTGGTTCCAGCTCCATCTGCATGCATGATTAAGCAATGATCTTCGCTACCACTAAGATAATCGGGTACAATTTTACAAAACGCATTGGGAAACAACCCTTTATCGATGTTTTGAATGGCTGCGTGAACATCTTCTTTAGATGCTGACACCCCTCTTTGATTATATTTTTCTGAACTGCTCATTTTATAGAATAAAAAAAACATCCATTTATTATTTAAAATGGATGTTTTAGGTTATACGGTTATTAAGCTATTGATCGCCTTCTTCTTCATTAATTTCTGGCACTTCAGGCTTTTCTGGTTTAGGAACGTAGTCAGTACTAATAATCCTAAATTCTGTGCGTCGATTCAACTGATGCGCTGCTTCGCGCTCCTCCTCTGTTGGAAGAGAATTTATCTCAGCATCTGAAATTAACAAGTTTCTTTCTCCCATTCCTTTAGGCTCCATACGTTCTATATCAATCCCTTTACTTCTAAGATATTCAACAGCTGAAGCGGCACGTCCTTGAGATAGATTCAAGTTATACGCATCACTACCACGCGAGTCTGTATTAGCAAGTAGCTCAATTACAATAGTTGGGTTGTCAACCAGTATTTTGTACAAATAGTCAAGCGAATCTTTTGCTTGTGGGGTAAGGGTTGTTTTATTAAAGTCATACAAAATGTCTGGAAGCTTAATTGGATCCTTGGTGATTGGCTGAAGCTCATAAGTATGAGCAAATATTTTAGATTCTTCTAAACCAACCGTAGTTTCTTTTCCTTTTGCCATCAAATACTCTGGCTTGCTTACTGTAATGGAATATGAAGTATTTGCATTGATATAAAACTCTCCATTTCCTTTATCTGCAAATTCAAATGTTCCATCAGATCGTGTTTCAACTGAAGCTGAAGTACCATCAGTTCCTATCAGCTCAACTTTTGCAGCTACAAGTGGTTCTTTTGTTTCTATATCGAGGACCTCTCCTCTTAAAATAAAGACAACCGGTGGTTCAGAGAACTCCCAAATGTCATCTTTACCCCTTCCACCTTCTCTAGAAGATGAAAAATATCCTCTATTGTTATTACCATCAAAAATAATAGCAAAATCATTTGCATTTGAATTGATAGGTGCCTTCATATTTTGCACTTCTCCCCATTGTCCTTCACCTTTTTTCTTAGCATGAAAAATATCAAGTCCACCCATTCCTACATGTCCATTAGAAGCAAAATACAAGTCTCCATTCTCTCTAATGTAAGGAAACATTTCATCTCCGGGGGTATTGATTTCAGGGCCAAGGTTAATTGGTGCTGACCATTCTCTTCTATTTATTTCTTTAATGTACCAAAGGTCCTTACCTCCTTGTCCACCTTCAAGGTCTGAAGAAAAAATAATAATCTTATCATCTGGCGTTATAGCAGGATGTCCAACCGCAGCGCTATCAGATGCAATCTCAACCAATTCGGGCTCTCCAAAGCCAGTACGTCCTTGCTTTTTAGCTTTGTAAATTTGACAGCCTTTATAGCCATTCTTTTCTACAACACATCTGGTGAAATACATGGTACTTCTTCTAGAGTCAAAGACTGCTGCCCCTTCACTATGCTCTGTATTTACTCCGCCTTCAACCCCATCACCTGCTAAAACAGGTTCACTCCACTTTCCTTTATTGTCTCTTTGGGTATAATATAAGTCTGAAAAATTTGTGCCTATAACTTCCGAAATTTTAGAGCCAGTACTCCCTTCTCTGGAAGATGTAAAAACAAGTTCATCGTTTTTTCTTCCTGAAAAGGTTGGTGCATAATCATAAAATTCAGAGTTAATTAAAACAACTGGCTCAACTGTATAAGTACTTGGGTTATCAGCCCATGATTGCGCTAACTCTGCAGATTCAATTCCTTTTTGTCCACGAGGATCAGATGGATTCTCCGCTGCATATCTCTGAAAAGCAACAAGAGCTTCATCGTACTTTCCACGCTGCATTTTCATTTCACCCAGCCTCAATCGTGCAATTGGGTCGGCATACTGGGCTATAATTGCCTTATCATACCATACTTCGGCTTGTTCAGACTGATCACTTAAGCGATAAGATTCTGCAATCTTAAAAATGATTTCAGCTTTTACGTCTCTCCCAGTTTCTTTTACATAAGCCTTTTTGTACATCTCAATGGCTTCGAAATACTTTTCTTCTTTATACAATGCGTGATCTGCATCATCAAGATAGCTCTTTTGAGCGTGCAATTGGATGGGTGCAATTATCACAAATAACAAAACTCCTAATACTGTAGTAATCTTCATCTGCATCTATTCTTTTTTGAAGGTAGGCGCTAAAATAAACATTTTTTTTGTTCTCTTAACTTTTTAATCCTATTGTGCCAAAGCTAATCAATAGAAATTAATTTAGCACACTTTTTTTAAAGCTATAAATTTATAAATTAAATAGCAATTCTCTATACTTTGGCAATGGCCAAATTTCATCATCTACTGTTAACTCAAGTTTATCAACGCTATACCTTATAATACCAAATAAAGATTTGACATTATTACAGTAGTCATTTGCTCTCGCTTTAGGATCTTCTAATTTATTAATGCGCTTTCGTTCATCAATCATTTTTTCCACAGTTTCTTTAACAATTTTTACATGTCTGGAAATGTCTCTTATCATTTCCATTTGAACAGCTGCGGCATCTTTAAACTCTTCTTCTGATAAAATCGACTTTAAACCCTGAACATTTTGAATCAACTGTGTTTGATACTGCAGTGCCACCGGCAATATATGATTTTTTGCCAAATCTCCCACTACTCTAGCCTCAATACGAATTAGGTTTGTGTACAAATTATAAGCGACATCTCTTCTAGCAATGGTTTCCCTTTCCGTCATCACTTCTTGGCTTTTGAAAAGAGCTATTGTTTCCTTAGAGGCTAATTCTGCAATCGCTTCAGGAGATGTGCGCAAATGAGAAAGCCCTCTTCTCTCTGCTTCTTTCACCCATTCTTCGCTATAGCCATCCCCTTCAAAACGAATCGACTTAGAGGCTAGGGTATACTTTTTTAGTATACGTAAAATGGCCTCATCCTTTTTAACGCCCTTCGCCATTTGATGATCAACATCTATTTTAAACTGCTTTAACTGTTTTGCTACAATAGTGTTTATAACAGTCATTGCAGAAGAACAATTGGATGATGAGCCAACAGCGCGAAACTCAAACTTGTTACCCGTAAATGCAAAAGGAGAAGTTCTATTCCTATCCGTATTATCGAGTAGAATTTCAGGAATCTTACCAATGTTTACCTTTAATTCTGTTTTTTCATCTGCAGTCAACCTTTTACCCTCCTTTAACCTCGACACTAGTTGATCTAACATTTTAGTTAACTCAGTGCCAATAAAAACAGAAACTATAGCAGGTGGCGCTTCATTAGAACCCAAGCGATGCTCATTTCCAGCAGTTGCAATTGTAGCGCGTATCAAACGCTCATTGTCATGAACTGCTTTAATGGTATTGATTAAAAAGGTGAGAAATTGCAGGTTAGATTTAGGATTTTTTCCAGGGCTTAATAGATTAACAGCAGTGTCGGTTGCCAACGACCAGTTGTTATGCTTGCCAGACCCATTTACCTTGGCGTAGGGTTTTTCATGAAGAAGTACTCTCAAGTCATGTTTTCGAGCCACTTTGTCCATTATGTCCATTAGTAATTGATTGTGATCTACGGCTAAGTTGGCCTCTTCAAAAACTGGCGCACATTCAAATTGATTTGGGGCTACTTCATTGTGCCTTGTTTTAACTGGAATCCCAAGTTTCATACACTCCATCTCCAATTCGTTGATGAAAGCATTTGCTCGCTCGGGAATAGACCCAAAATAATGGTCATCTAATTCTTGACCTTTCGCAGGACTATGTCCAAAAACTGTCCTTTTGGTTA
>Ga0209075_1004022_pt1 | contig 11967 bp, 8 predicted proteins | sample Stecom2011_FD_187523 | JGI IMG/M metagenome (GOLD analysis project Ga0209075, IMG submission 187523) | Agricultural soil microbial communities from Utah to study Nitrogen management - Steer compost 2011 (SPAdes) (version 2) | ecosystem: Environmental > Terrestrial > Soil > Agricultural land...
GACCTCAGTCGATACGCCCGTAGGCGCATCATCAGATCGTACAATTGTAGATACCATTGCCGACACTCATGTCTCTGACCCCGCGGCACTCTTACAAGACAGCAATTTGACTGCGTGTCTGGACGATTGGCTGGAAGAGTTGAGTGAAAAACAGCGCGAAGTATTAGCGCGACGATTTGGTTTGCGCGGTCACGAAGTCTGCACGCTGGAAGAGGTGGGGCTCGAAATAGGTTTGACCCGTGAGCGCGTAAGACAAATTCAGGTAGAAGCTTTAAAACGTTTGCGCGACATTATGGAGAAACAAGGATTAAACAGCGAAGCGTTATTTAGCGTTTAATTAGAGGCCGAGCTTATCAATTATTTAGAAAAGCATTATCAGTTTATTTTTATTATCGGGTAATGTTGTTTGCGGAAGAATCAGCCGCGAATAAAAAATGAAGATTAAAAAAACCGCGCTTCGGCGCGGTTTTTTTTAATCTTATTAACGCTCAAGATATTGTAACTTTCCGGGCACACCGTCCCATTCAGCATGATCGGCGGGAGCGTCTTTCATTTCGGTAATGTTAGGCCATATTTCTGCCAGCTCCGCATTCAGCTCAAGGAAAACAGCTTGATCTGCTGGTAGCTCATCTTCAGAAAAAATAGCACCTACTGGACACTCTGGCTCACATAGCGCGCAATCAATACATTCATCCGGGTGAATAACCAGAAAATTGGGGCCTTCATAGAAGCAATCTACAGGACATACTTCCACACAGTCGGTGTGTTTACACTTGATGCAATTTTCCCCAACTACAAAAGTCATAGGTGACTCCACAAAATACCGGTTTTAAGAACGGCGCATTTTAAACATCATTGATTCGTTTTGGTAGAGCTTTACGGTATGAATGATGATCAATCACGCTTTAAAAAAAATTTTATCACGGATGAGAAGGGGTTCTTGAGAATGATTCCTTATAAGTCTATGCAAACCGCTTTTATTGCAGTATCAAAATCCTTTTAAATGAATGCGAGCCAATCGGATGAAAACAGGCCCCATTGGCAATTGACAGGGCACTGCATTGCACTACCTACCTTTTATACTACTTACTTTTTAATACTACTTGCCTTTGTTTAAAACATCTTTAAGGCGGTACAACTGCTCCAGAGCTTCGCGGGGCGAAAAGTTATCGGGATTAATTTTCTTTAACGCTTCTACCACAGGGTTTGGCATAACGTCGAACAAACCAGTTTGCAGTGGTGCCGAAGTGTTTGTATTCACTTCCGGATCGGAAGGTGCAGCGATAGTGTTTTGGTTAGCGATTTGAATATGTTCGCCTTGTTCCAGCAGCTGCAATTGGTGCTGGGCCTGAGCGAGCACAGAAGCTGGGATCCCTGCCAGTTTTGCGACTTGTAAGCCGTAGCTTTTACTTGCTGGCCCTTCCTGCACTTTATGCAGAAAAACAATATTGTCTTTATGCTCGGTAGCGTTCAGATGAACGTTCGCGATTCCTGGAACCGTCTCAGGCAAGCTGGTGATTTCAAAATAGTGCGTCGCAAACAGCGTATAAGCACGAACCTGTTCTGCTAGATGACGCGCACAGGCCCAAGCCAGTGCCAAGCCATCAAATGTACTGGTGCCGCGTCCCACTTCATCCATTAAAACCAGGCTACGATCTGTTGCGTTATGCAAAATATTGGCTGTTTCGGTCATTTCCACCATAAAGGTAGAGCGGCCACCGGCCAGATCATCTGATGAGCCGATACGCGTAAATATGCGATCGACAGTACCAATATGGGCTTCCTGTGCGGGAACAAAACTACCGATATGGGCTAACAGCACAATTAATGCCGCCTGCCGCATATAAGTTGATTTACCCCCCATATTAGGGCCGGTGATGATCAACATATGGCGTTCAGGATTGAACACCAGATCATTAGGTACAAAAGGCGCATTGGTGACTTGCTCCACCACCAAATGGCGCCCGCCGGTAATATTGATGCCGGGCTCCGGTGTTAATTGTGGACGACAAAGCCCCAGGCTATCTGCGCGCTCGGCAAGCGTCGTAATAACGTCCAGTTCCGCAACAGCGCTAGCCGAATCCTGGAGTGGGAGCAATTGTTCACCCAGGATATCCAGTAATTCTTCGTAAAGTGCTTTTTCGCGTGCCAGAGCACGACTTTTGGCTGACAGCGCTTTATCTTCAAATTCTTTCAGTTCGGGAGTGATATAACGCTCTGCGTTTTTTAGCGTCTGACGACGAATATAGTCTGCGGGTGCTTTGTCAGCTTGAGAGCCAGATAGCTCAATAAAGTAACCATGCACGCGGTTGTAGCCAACTTTCAAGGTTGAAATACCCGTGCGCACGCGCTCGCGAGTTTCCAGGTCGGTTAAATATTGGCCGGCATTGGTGCTGATATTGCGCAGTTCGTCCAGCTCTGCATCGTAGCCCGGCGCGATCACACCGCCTTCACGAATAACCACCGGTGGATTGTCGATAACTGCGCGCGCCAATAGATCAACGAGATCGGGAAAGGTGCCGATAGATTGTGCGAGTTGTTGCAGATGTGGTGCCTTACATTGACTCAATTCAGCCTGCAATTCCGGATAGGCTGCGAGCGACATCATCAGGCGGGATAAATCCCGCGGACGTGAAGAGCGCAATGCCAGCCGTCCCAAAATACGCTCCATATCACCAACGCGCTTGAGAACCGCGTGAACAAGCTCAAAAGCGTAGTTTTGCTGCAATTCGGCAATAGCACTTTGACGCGCATTCAGCGTGTTCAAATCACGCAATGGACGGTTCAGCCAGCGGCGCAACAAGCGACTGCCCATACTGGTGGCGGCCCGGTTTAATACGGAAAAAAGCGTATGTTCATCGCTACCATTGAGGTTGATGTCCAATTCAAGGTTACGACGGGTTGCGGCATCCATGATGACGGCTTCGTCGCGGTTCTCATGGGCAAGGCTGCGCACGTGGGGCAAAGCTGTGCGTTGGGTTTCCCGTGCATAACTCAGCAGGCAACCTGCAGCAGCGATAGCAACCTGAAGGTGGTCACAGCCAAATCCAGCCAGATCCTGGGTGCCGAATTGTTGCACCAATAGGCGCTCGGCCGTTTCCAGTTCAAATTCCCATGGGCCGCGACGACGCAGGCCTTTACGGTTCTCGGTAAGCTCCGGCAAGGAAAGATGATCGCTGATCAATAGTTCTGCCGGGTTCAGACGTTGTAATTCGCCTAGAACGGCATCCAGTCCTTCAACTTCCAACACCAGAAAACGACCGCTCGCCATGTCCAGCGAGGCGATGCCATAGCTATCCAGATGTTGATGCACGGCGACCAGCAAATTATCACGGCGCGAATCCAATAGAGCCTCATCGCTAACCGTACCGGGGGTCACAATGCGCATCACTTTGCGTTCTACCGGCCCCTTGCTGGTAGCGGGATCACCAATTTGCTCGCAAATGGCGATAGATACACCCGCGCGCACCAGCTTGGCGAGATAACCATCGGCAGCATGAAAAGGTATGCCCGCCATAGGAATTGGCTCGCCATTGGATTTACCGCGCGCTGTCAGTGTCACATCCAATATCTCGGCGGCTTTTTTGGCATCATCGAAAAATAACTCGTAAAAATCCCCCATGCGGTAGAACACCAGCTCCTGCGGGTGCTGCGCTTTGATACGTAAGTACTGCTGCATCATAGGAGTATGCGACGAGAGATCTTGTGTGCTTGTCATAGAGGGATCTGGGTTCACAAATTGTTGCCAAGGAATGGGCCGCGCAGGCTTGATTGCGCGTGGAGGGCGCCAAGTTTACGGGCATTGAGGACGGCTTTCAAATAGGTTCCAATAGCTCATGTATTACTCGTTCTCTCGGTCGGATCTTTAAAACTGCTCGCGATGAAACGTCAACAGACCTTAGCTTCTTATTAGTTGAGTTTCTTGTTATTAGTCGAGCTTCGAAATGATATTTTTCCTGGAGTCGTTATGAGTACCAGTACTGAAATTCAAGACCAAGACCAAGACCAACGTCTGGTAGATTTGTCGGCTCGGTTAGGTCGATTGCTTCAGGCATTGGGTTGGCGGATTACCTCTGCTGAATCTTGCACGGGCGGCGGCGTGGCTGCTGCCATTACAGCCGTTTCCGGCAGCTCGCGCTGGTTTGAATATGGCTTGGTAACCTACGCTAACGAGGCCAAGCAGCATTTGTTGGGGGTGGATTCCAAATCGTTGGCTGAAGATGGAGCTGTGAGTGAAACCGTTGTCCGCCAGATGATTGATGGCGTGTTGGCATTATCCGGTGCAGAAGTTGCTGTAGCGGTAAGCGGTATCGCAGGACCTGATGGCGGCAGCACTGAAAAACCTGTGGGCACGGTATGGTTCGCGTGGGGAACTGCTAGTGGTGAGCGTGTTGCAGGCTGTCATCACTTCAAGGGTGACCGTAACGCCATTCAGCAACAGGCAGTAATACAGGCTTTGCGTGGCGTTGTAGAGATACTTGCAGCGATCGACAAAAAGACTGAGTAAATTCACAGTACTGTTTGCGTATACAGGTTTTTCGTGTATGCTTGCCCCACAAATCAAAGGTGCATTACCGCCTGTAAAAGGTGGCAATCTACTCAAAAACAAATATTCACTTTTTAAATTCAAATGTTGAGGTGTCGGATGGATGCGAATAAAGAGAAGGCGCTGCAGGCTGCCCTGAGCCAGATCGAACGTCAGTTCGGAAAAGGAACGGTAATGCGCATGGGCGATCGTGAGCCGGTTGCTATCCCTGCAATTTCTACCGGTTCACTAGGGCTTGATGTTGCTCTGGGTATTGGCGGTTTACCCAGAGGCCGTATCGTTGAAATCTACGGCCCTGAATCCTCCGGTAAAACCACGCTCACCCTGCAGGTTATCGCTGAAGCGCAGCGCATGGGCGGCAACTGTGCCTTTATCGACGCTGAGCATGCTCTCGATCCCATCTACGCATCTAAATTGGGCGTCAACGTTGAAGAATTGATTATTTCACAGCCGGATACTGGTGAGCAGGCACTGGAAGTAACCGATATGTTGGTTCGCTCTGGCGCGGTTGATGTTCTGGTTGTCGACTCTGTCGCTGCATTGACGCCACGTGCAGAAATTGAAGGTGAAATGGGCGATCACCACGTAGGTCTGCAAGCGCGGTTGATGTCGCAAGCACTGCGTAAAATTACCGGTAATATCAAAAATGCCAATTGCCTGGTTATTTTTATTAACCAGATCCGCATGAAAATCGGTGTGATGTTCGGCAACCCCGAAACTACCACTGGCGGTAACGCACTTAAGTTTTACTCTTCGGTTCGTTTGGATATCCGTCGGATTGGCGCAGTAAAAGACGGTGAAGAAGTTATTGGATCCGAAACCCGCGTTAAAGTGGTTAAAAACAAAGTTGCTCCACCGTTTAAGCAGACAGAATTCCAAATCCTTTACGGCATTGGTATTAACCGCATGGGCGAAATCATCGATTATGGTGTCAAGCTCGGTATGATCGATAAGGCTGGAGCCTGGTATAGCTATCAAGGCAACAAAATTGGTCAGGGTAAGAATAATGTCATGAAGTTTTTGCAAGAAAACCCTGAAATCTCCAAAGAGTTGGAGCAAAAAGTACGCGCAGAGTTATTGTCTACGCCGCAACTCTCCATCAGTGCCGCTGATGCGGAAAGCGTGGGAGAGACGGAAGTCTCTTAAAGCATCTGGAGCCGGGTAAGCGCTACCCGGCTCCTTCACTTCGTCCCGCTGATTATTTCTGCTCCTCGTCTGCTTATCATAGACTGAACTTCGCGCCAGCCCTGGTATCGAATTTAAACGCAACTTATTTTAGATAAGAGCTTGATTTGCCTTTTCACAGTTGGAATATTCCGGAAACCTTTCGATTATTCTACTGTAATAGCGAGATCAATCTGCGTGTGGCGCGTTATTGCAGGTTGGGAGACGGGTAGGTATGCTGCACGACGCTTGACTGTAAAAGCTGACCACCTAATTCATATTTTTTTCCCAGCTTCTTCACAGGGCCCGCAAAATCATTAGGGGTCATAGCGCGTCAGGCATACATAAGCTCGTCAGGCACACATAAGTTCGATAGGGACAGATAAAAAGAGAGGTCGAAATGAAAAGATGCGGACTCATTAGTACATTATTGGCTTTAACGATATTGGTGGGGTGTTCCAATCAGCCTTATGTTGTTACTGACTATCTAACCGATTACGATTTTTCCCAATTAAAAACCTATTCTGTTGCCGATACCCAAAGCAATACCAAAGATAATATTCTCATCTCTCCGTTTACCTTCAGTCATATTCATTCGCTGCTTGAGCGCGAGTTGGATCGACGTTATCAGCCCGTTGCTGCTGATACAAAAGCAGATTTTGTAGTGACCTACAATATTGTGATCGAAGAGAAGATTGACCCGGGCACTTACGATCGGATGTATGGCTTTGGCTATTATGGCAGGGGTTATCGTTACTATCCCTCTCCCTTGTTTTACGGTACGACTGGCTCCCCTCGCGTTTATAATCAAGGTAACTTGATTATCGATATCGTTGATGGAAAAACCGAGAAGCCTATCTGGCGCGGTGTATCAGAGAAACGTCTGCGCAGTGGCTTAACTCCACAGCAACAACGAGAAATTCTTTCTGAGGCAGTAGTGCAGGTTTTAAGTAAATTCCCACCGATTTAATGCATGCTAATAGTCTGTATTAATACTTGTTACCTGATGGCCGCCCAGCGGCCATTTTTTGATGCTTTAAATAATTCCATATTAAATTTCTCTCATGTCTGCTGAACCCATAACCCACGCGACCATACGTTTTTCGGCAATGAACTTTTTGGCGATGCGCGAGCATTCGGCCAAAGAATTGCAGCAAAAGCTTGTTTTGAGGTTTGACGACAGTGATCTCGTAAGCGAAGTTGTAGATCGCCTGACAAAGGAAAGTCTGCAGAGCGATGAACGTTTTTGTGAAGCCTTTATTGCCATGCGTGCCAGACAGGGGAAAGGGCCAGTACGCATTCTTCTGGAGCTCAAAGAAAAAGGTGTTGCTGCCGAACTTATTGACGCTGCCATGGATGCGCACGGGCAAGATTCTTATTGGTTTGAGCTGGCGGCAAAAGAGCGTATTAAACGTTTTGGTTCCGCTGTACCCCGCGATATAAAAGATAAATCCCGTCAGGTGCGCTTTTTGCAATACCGTGGTTTTACGGGTTCGCAAATCAATGGCTTATTCAAATAGCATTCTTTCAAATAATCATCCTTTTCACATAACTCACACAACCATCGTTTCACATAACTCACACAACCATCGTTTCACATAACTCACATAACCGTCGTTTCAAATAAATCATGGCTTCAAGAGGAATATTCGAGCTTCTTGTTGTCCGTAAATAGGCCGTAAATAAAATATCCTTATTTTGATTATCTTCCTCTTGATTCGAGCAGTGGTGGAGCTGTAAACAATTGTTAAATGACTAGTCTGAAACACCCTTTCGGTGTATCTCAGTAGTTGCTGTCAAACAACTCAATGACCTGGCTGTTGTCGTGCAAAAAGACGCTTCCGTCCGATATATAATTTGGCGCCGAGCATCCAACTAGCTGGATGAGTGTGCACCGGCCATTTCGCCCTCGGTTGCAATCTTGCTCAGTGATTTGATAAGCAATTAATAATTATTAGAGAGAGATGATATGCATCGATATTTTCTACACGTCGCGCTCTTCTGCGTACTAGCCGTTAGTTTCCCTTTAACACTGCAGGCCGCTGATGCTCGTCCCGAGGTGATTGTTCAATCTGTCGAAATTCACACACTTCAAGATCGCATAGAAGCCTTGGGCTCTTTGCGTGCAAACGAATCGATTCGCCTGACCTCCAGCGTCACCAAGACAGTTGTTAGCATCCATTTTGATGATGGACAAAGAGTCCATAAGGGCGATCTGTTGGTGGAGATGACCAGCGCTGAAGAACAGGCATTATTGGCGGAGGCGGAGATTCACGCTGCCGACGCAAAAAAACAATTTGAACGGGTTAAGTCTTTGGTGGCGAGTCGTGCGGCTTCGCAATCATTATTGGATCAGCGGTTGCGCGAATACGAATCGGCTAGTGCCCGTCATTTGGCGATAAAAGCGCGATTGAATGATCTGCGCCTACTTGCACCTTTTGATGGAGTGGTGGGTCTTCGTAATATCAGTGTTGGGGCTTTGGTGTCTCCGGGTGAGCTGATTACCACGCTCAACGACGACCGCAAAATGAAGTTGGATTTTACTGTTCCTGCCGTTTATCTGCAGAGCCTGCAAGTTGGTTTACCGATCATCGCACGTAGCAAAGTGCTTGCAGATAAATTGTTTGAAGGTGAGATTTTTAGTATTGATAATCAGGTCGATCCTGTAACGCGGGCCATCACGGTGCGCGCACTACTACCCAATCCAGACGCTGAGTTAAAACAAGGGATGCTGATGAGCGTTGAGCTTTATAGTAACAAGCGTCAGGCATTGGTGGTATCAGAGTCTGCGTTGGTGCCTTTTGGAAGCAATAATTTTGTTTTTGTGGCGACTCATCAGGACGACAAAACCATTGTGGAGCGTCGCGCGGTCATAATCGGCCAGCGGTTGCATGGCGCGGTAGAAATCCTCTCCGGATTGGATGAACACGAAAAAGTTGTGACCCGCGGCTTGCAAAGAATTCGCGATGGGTCGAGCGTTAATGTGGTGGCGGAAGAAACCGGAAAAGAAAGTCTATCCGAGTTGATCGATAATGCTGATGACGAGGGCAATTAATTATGCTGCTCTCGGATATTTCAGTAAAACGCCCCGTTTTTGCTTCAGTAATTTCAATATTGCTAATCGCTTTTGGTTTGGTTGCCTTCGATCGCTTAACACTGCGCGAATATCCTGACATCGATCCGCCGATTGTTTCCATACGCACCAACTATCCCGGGGCTGCCGCCAGTATTGTCGAAACGCGAATAACTAAAATCATTGAAGATCGTATTTCCGGCGTTGAAGGCATTCGCTATATTGAATCATCCAGCGAAAATGGCCGTTCAAATATCGTGGTGGAATTTGATGTTGGCGAAGATATTGATGCCGCTGCCAACGATATTCGCGACCGGGTATCGCGTGTGCTTAACAACCTTCCACAAGAAGCAGATCCACCGGAAGTTGAAAAAGTCAGCTCTGATGAAGACGTTATTCTCTGGTTTAATTTTGCCGGCGAAGGAATGACCAGTGCAGAGTTATCTGATTATGCAAACCGTTACCTGATAGATCGTTTTTCCGTTGTCGATGGTGTTGCGCGAGTGCGAATCGGCGGCGAGCGACGTTACGCCATGCGTATCTGGCTTGACCGTCGGGCGCTGGCCGCACGTGATTTAACGGTTAATGATGTCGAGTCTGCATTACGTGCAGAAAACGTTGAGCTGCCAGCGGGTAGTATCGAATCCGACTCGCGTCAATTTACTGTGCGCATGGCGCGCAATTATTTGACCGCGGACGACTTCAACCAATTGGTTATCAAGCGAGGTGACGACGGCTATTTGGTGCGCATGGGAGATATAGCACGGGTCGAAAAAGGCACAGAAGAAGACCGCACTTTATTTCGCGGCAACGGCATTAATCAGGTCGGCATTGGCATTACCAAACAATCAACAGCCAATACGATTGATGTTGCGCGCGGGGTAAAAGCTGAACGGGATATTATTAACGCGTCTTTGCCCGAAGGCATGAAGCTTGAAGACAGCTCCGACAACTCAATCTTTATCGAGCGTGCAATTCACGAAGTCTATGTCACGCTTGCCATTGCAATCGCGTTAGTCGTATTGGTTATTTATCTTTTTCTTGGCAGTGTGCGAGCCATGCTGGTTCCGGCCATCGCCGTACCTGTATCTATCATTGCAACATTTACCGTTCTTGCCGTCCTTGGCTTTTCTATCAATATGCTGACACTGTTAGCGCTGGTACTGGCCATAGGTTTAGTGGTCGACGACGCAATTGTAGTGCTCGAAAATATTGTTCGTCACATGGAGGAAAAAGGAAAACCTCCGTTGCTTGCTGCCTACGAAGCAACTCGTGAGGTAGGCTTTGCGGTAATTGCTACCACGCTGGTGCTTATTGCGATTTTCGTTCCTATTGTGTTTTTAAAAGGTGATATCGGGCGCTTGTTTTCCGAGTTTGCAATTACCATGGCCGCAGCAGTGGGGTTTTCATCCTTAATCGCACTGACTCTATCACCGATGCTGGCCTCCAAGTTTTTACAAAAAAACGATCATAAAAATAAATTTGTCGAAACAATAAATGCCGGCATGATGTGGCTGCGCCAGCGGTATGTTCGCGCGATAGAAAAATGTCTGATTCACAATAAACTGGTGATTGCGTTATTTTCTGTGGCGCTGGTTGCGACCTTTTTTCTGTCTCAACTAATTCCCTCGGAGTACGCCCCAAAAGAAGATCGCGGAACGTTTTTCGTTATGGTGAACGGCCCGGAGGGCGCGAGTTATTCGTACATGGAAGACTACATGGACGAGATTGAAAAACGGATGATGGATTACGTCGAAGCGGGAGAAATCACACGCTTGATGGTGCGTGCTCCGCGCTCGTTTGGTAATCCGGAAAACTTTAACAGCGGAATGATTATTGCGGTGTTGAATGATTGGAGCCTGCGGCGTAATGCGTTCGTGGTTATGGATGAAATCAGCCAAAAAATTGATCTGCCGGGTGTTACCGCTTCACCTGTTATGCGTCAGGGATTCAGCTCAAGAACACAAAAGCCGGTGCAGTTCGTCATCGGTGGCGGGACTTATGAAGAACTGGCTACATGGCGCGACATCGTGTTGCAAAAAATTGAAGAGAATAACCCCGGGTTTGAAGGCATTGATTGGGATTACAAAGAAACCAAACCACAGATCGAAGTTGTCATTGATACTGTCCGCGCAGCGGATCTGGGTGTGAGCGTAAATAATATCGGGCGCACACTTGAAACCATGTTGGGCTCTCGTCGCGTCACAACTTATATTGATGACGGTGAAGAATATGATCTGATTCTGCAGGGCGAACGTGATGAGCAGCGCACTACGACCAGCTTGCAAAATATGTACGTTCGCTCAGAGACATCAGGTGAATTAATTCCCTTGGCTAACCTGGTTAATTTACGCGAAGTGGCGGATGCAAGCCGTTTGAATCGATACAATCGCATACGCGCGATTACCATTGAGGCGAATCTGGCCGACGGCTTACCCTTGGGCGACGCTCTGGATTATCTCAATCAAGTAGTGCGCGATAATCTGCCGGATACCGCGGTGGTGGATTACAAAGGTTTATCGCGAGATTTCAAAAAGGCCGGCGGCTCAGTGATGTTTATATTCCTGCTGGGAATTCTCATCACTTTCCTCGTGCTAGCGGCGCAGTTTGAAAGTTACGTGCATCCTTTTGTGATTATGTTAACGGTGCCGCTTGCTATCGCAGGAGGAATGTTGGGTTTATATATTACCGGCGGCTCGTTTAATCTTTACTCGCAAATCGGATTGATTATGTTAATTGGCCTTGCAGCAAAAAACGGCATTCTTATTGTGGAATTCGTTAACCAAATGCGCGATCGCGGAGTAGAGTTTCATCAGGCACTTCTGGATGCATCCTCCGCGCGCCTGCGCCCGATTTTGATGACCAGTCTCACAGCAATTGCCGGAGCAATCCCTTTGGTTATTTCATCGGGTGCCGGCTCAGAAACCCGTTTTGTTATTGGTGTGGTCATTATTTCTGGCGTTCTTGTAGCAACTTTCCTGACGCTATTTATAGTGCCGGTCGCATACAGCTTGCTTGCCCGACATACCGGTTCCCCCGGTGATGTAACACGCAATCTGGAGCGATCCCAAAAAGATTATTACGCACGTGATTGATTAAAACACCAATAACAAATAACGAGAGAGAGAAAATGAAATCAACCAAATTTAAGATGCTGTTCGTTGCGAGCCTGCTGGCCTTGATG
>Ga0209075_1004023_pt1 | contig 11964 bp, 11 predicted proteins | sample Stecom2011_FD_187523 | JGI IMG/M metagenome (GOLD analysis project Ga0209075, IMG submission 187523) | Agricultural soil microbial communities from Utah to study Nitrogen management - Steer compost 2011 (SPAdes) (version 2) | ecosystem: Environmental > Terrestrial > Soil > Agricultural land...
CGGCGTCCGTGATCGTCTTCCTCGAGGACCTGGGTCCCGACGATGTCGGCGGGCATGAGATCCGGGGTGAACTGGACGCGGGCGAAGTCGACGCCGATCGCCGCCGAGAAGGCCTTGACGAGTTCGGTCTTGCCCAGACCGGGGACACCTTCGAGGAGCACGTGCCCTTCGGCGAGCAGCCCGACGAGTGTCTGGCGGATCAGCTGCGGCTGACCGGCGATCCTCTTTCCAACGGCGTCCTCGATCGAGGCGGCGAGGGAAGCGTTTCGTTCCAGGTCCATTGTCAGCGCACCTCCGCGGCAAGACCGTCGAAATAGTTCTGGACGATGCCGCGCATCGACGGGGGGAGACGGAGGCGGGCGAGCGAGTCGGCGGCGTCGTTCAAGTATCGGGGGAGGACCTGGGCGTAGGGGATAATCGACTCGCCGCGTTCGGTGGGGCCGTCACCCCGGCCAACGATGTCACCGTCGCCGGAGCCGCCGTCGATGCCGACCTGGAGCAGGTCCGAGATGCTGCCGCGGTTGACGAGGTCGAAGATCGTGCTGTCGACGCCGGTGCCGTGTTGTTGGCCGTTCCCGCCGCCCACACTGCCCTTGCCGCCCTGGCCGGAGGCGCCACCTTGACCTGGTGCAACACCGCCAATCTGTCCGGACGCCCCGCCCTGGCCACCCTGACCGCTCTGGCCTTGTCCTTGTCCTTGTCCTTGGTTCTGTCCTTGGTCCTGTCCCTGGCCCTGTCCCTGACCCTGGCCCTCGCCTTGTCCCTGACCTTGACCTTGACCCGGGTTCTGGGCCTGGCCGAGCCGGGCGCGGACCCCGTCCAGGGCGCGGGAAGACTCGGAGATGGCCTGTTGTCCGCGAACTCCCTCAAAACCCGACTGGGCACCGGTCGAAGCCTCGCCGAGCGCTTCCCTCGCCCCGGCGTTGTCGCCGCGGGCCAGGGCGGAAGCCGCTCTGGAGAGCTGGTCGGACAGTGTCGGGTTGCCACTGGCCTGGGAGGCGGCGAGCTCTCGAAGTCGTTCGGCCGTCGCCTGGCGCTCCTGCTCGGAGAGGCCGTCAAGCGATCTGGCGAGTTCGGAGAACTGGGATGCGGGGTCGGGACCACCCTGAGGTGTTAGCGGTCGGAGGGTCAGGTCCTGGACCAGACCCTGGGCGGCAGCCTTCTGGGCGAGGAATGTCGGGTCGAGCTTGGCGCGGAGAGAAGCGTCGGTCTTGTCGAGTGCCTGCAGTGCCTCTTCGAGAGTCGAGGACTGGCGCAGTTCCTTGGCCAGTTGGCGGAGCTGTTCGGCGAGTTCCTCCGAGCCCTCCACCTCCGACTGTTCGACTGCGTCTGCAATCTTGTCGACGTTCTCGGCCTCCTTTTCGATGGCCGTGGCGTGATCGGCTGAGAGCGCGGGCGCTCCGCCGAGCGGGGGGAGAAGGGCGAAGGCGACGGCGACTGCGACAACCAGGCCGAGCCGTCGAAGGTTGGAGGCTTCAGCATGAATGGGGATGGCCTGGCGCGGAGAGGCCGTGGCGACGATCTCGTCGGCGCGTTTCTGGATCAGGCCGTGGACTTCGTCCGATTCGTCAGCGAACTCGAGGGCGGTCGTCAGGGCGTCCCTGACCTTCAGGCCGCGCTCGGCGGCGCGGGCGGCATCCCAATCGGTGACCCTCAGGCGGGCAAGTCCGACGGCAAGACCGATGATCGCAAGACCGATGACCGCGACCGAGGCTTCGAGCGCACGGTCGAACGGTGTGAGCCAGGCCGCCGCGAGGATCAGGGCCAGGACCGCGACGACGTAAGGCGCGTACCGCTGCACGGTCGATGCCATCCAGGCCAGGCGGATGCGAGCCCGGACGGATCGGAGGAATCGGCGGCGTGATGCGGTCAAGACGTCCCTTCTTTTGGCGTTAGACGCTACCGGGGTCCCGGTGGTTCCAGGCATTGGACTACAAACGATTGACAGGCACTGTTAGGGGGGGTACCGTGACAGTGTCGACGGACGGGTTGGGTTCACCCGGAGGTTGAAATGAGACAGAGGCAAGCCCTCAGAGTCCACATAGTCCTTATCGTCCTTGTTGCGCTACTGGCCAGTAGTCTGCCCGCAATGGCCGGACCCACCCACTTCGGAGGGCCCTGGAATTTCACGCATGGCCCGATCACCTGTCGGTTCGATGGCGCTCACTATCCTGATGGCGGGATCGCCAGAGGCAGGACCAGAGACGACAACGGGAACTGTGGCGAACTGCATGCGCGATTGAAGTATCAGCGCGACGACAATGGTGTTATCGGCATCGTTGGCTGGAACCATGGGCTGCCAGGCTCGAGTTCGTATGTGATTTCTGCGCCGACGTTTTCGGACGCCGTTTCGAGCGAGCACCGTGCTCAGAACAATTGGCAGGGAGCGCTCAGCCAGGTTGAGAGACCGCACGGTTTCTAGTCTGCGAGCTGACTCGCGGGGAAAGAGTGTGCCCCAGGCTCAACATGCAGCCAGCCCATAGATGCGAACCTCAAGTCTGACCTGGTGTCTGCTGGCACTGCTGATTGTGGGCTGTTCTGGCCCAATCGGGGATACAACCGTCCCGGCGGGAGAGGCGGATCCATTCGGCTTGATCCCAGACTCAGGGCCACACCGTGAGTTCATCTCCTACGCAGTCCGCATGATCGACCCAGACACACGCCTGACCGAAGAGAGCATCGCCTTTCACCGCGAGGTGTTCGCTGACGGAGAACTGACAGCGGCCGAATACGAACGCGGTGTCTTCGCTGACGCCGAATGCTTGACCGCGCAGGGGTTCGAGGTGGACGGTCCGTATCGGGGGCTGGTGTTGGTGGTGGGCGTGGACTCTTCCCAGATCCTCACTTTCGCGGCCACAGACGCGCCGGGTATCGATGAGGCATGGGAGGAGTGCTCTCGGCAGTGGAGGTACACCGTTGAGCGTGTGTGGAACCAGATCCTTGACCCCACAGAGGAAGAGCGCGAAATCTGGCTGGAGGCTGCTTGGGAGTGTGCGCGGGAACGAGGTATTCCGCTCTCAGACCCACCCACGGAGGATGAAGCCTTGGCCGTCTCAGGCCCGGAACAGTGTCAGCCTTGGGAGGCGCTGCCAGAGCGCTGAACTTGGCCCCGCTTGTCTGAGTTCTGGAATCGAGCCAGTGTGACCGGGCTATATGCTTGACGCCATGCCGGAGCATTGCCGAAAGGCGCCGCTGGCATCCAGAGTGGCAGCAGCTGCGTTGTGTTTGCAGTCACACGGCTTGTTCGGCTTCCGAAAGCCTGCCGTCGACGACCGCAGCGTCACCCACCGAGGGAACGACCGTTCCGACAGAGATCCCGGTGGGACCGGCCGACACTTCTCCCGAGTACGTACCGGCGAACCTGCTCGAGGTCGTGCCGACGAGTGGGAAGCACGTCGAGTTCATGACCGAAGCAATGGGGATGGGCGCCGACTACCCCTACACAGGAGAGAGCTGGGCGTTTCTGAAGGAGGTGTTCGCGGATGGGGAGGTCACCCGGTCGGAGTACGAGCGCGCAGTTTCGCCTCGGCGGATTGCCTGCGTCAGTTCGGCTATCAAGTCGAGGGTCCCGTGCCGGGAACGACGGCTGTGATTGTTGGCGTCGATCCTGGCCTCTACATGGACTACTGGACGGTCAATGCATCGTCGACCATCGACGCAGACTTCGAGTACTGCCAGGGATTGTGGGAGTTCACCGTCGCTCATGTGTGGTTGGCGGCGAACGAGCCTTCCGAGTCTGAGCGGCAACGGTGGCTCGAAGCCGCGTGGGATTGTGCGCGTGAATTGGGAATGACTCTCTCGGAACCTCCCTCTCGGGAGAACGCAACCGACGCGGTGGCGATGGGATGCGGGCCCTGGCAATAGGCAGAATCGGAGGGTGCCAGACTCACCGGGCGGGGAGATCATCCCAAGGACGACAGCCGAAGGCGACCGCATCCACAGCCTCCTCCTCGGTCGGAGGATCCGACAATTGAAGGCCTCTCTGCTCTGCACAGGACCATGCGGCCTCGAGCCAGAGCTGAATCTCTTGTTCCGTCGGCTCCAGAATCGCTTGCCAGACATTCTCAATACGCCATGCCCAAATACCTTGACACAGTTCGGCGTCCTCGCCGAACTGTGGTGAAGGGTCGCGCGCCAGCACCATCAGATACTGAGATGGATTCGTGCCCACCTCGATGGTTCCCCATCCTTCTGCGGGGTCGGATACAAGAGGCCCCACGATTTCGTGACCCATGTCTCGGGCGCATTCGGTTGCGGCGAACATGGCCGCCTCGTACTCCGAGAACTCGACCAGCCCATCGGAGAACACTTCCATGTGGAAGGCGACGGATTCCTCCGGCAGAGGCAACTCCGCGTTGGAACGAACCGAGTCGGCAATCAGATCGCGATGCGGACCGACCGCTGGGACAAGTCCATGAGGGTCCCACTCATCGATGTCCGGAAAGCTGACGCTGTTGGACCCCGCCGAGCAACCGACTACGAGGATTATCAGAAGGGTTACTCGGCGGAGACCCAATTTGGATTCAGGACCAGGCGTGAACAGCGCACTCGACGTTGCTCCAGGTGCCCAGCCACCCGTTCTGGGCCCGGTGTTCACTAGCGAGAGCGGTGGATCCCACCGGTCCCTGCATGTACACCGAACTGTCGCTTTCCTGATTCCAGAATGACTCCCAATAGCCATCTTCGAAGTAGGCGCGAGTCCGAACCCTGAGATCAGCGCAGCCGTTGTTGACGTCGGAGGTTGTGCCGTGTGCCCGGTTGTTGACCTGCTTGTGTTCACCTTTGAACTGACAGGTCACGGGACCCACGGTGAAGGTCCACGTTTCAGAGTGTCCGGGACCCGCGTTGGCGACCAACGGGATCGCGGCAGTTACCGCCAGGATCAGGGCGATCATGCGGGAACGCCATCGCGGAAGGTGTCTCACTTGGGTGCTCCCTTGTCTCGGTCCCAGACGCCCTGCTCGCGGCTCGGAAGCACTAGCTCGGTACCTATCTGAATGCCAGCAGTCTCCTTGTGCTAAGACGAGGCGTTCCTCACCGATCCTTGAGTTGGGACAGCAGGACGCCACGGCCGCCGGTGAGGAGCGCGGGGAGTGGGCCTGCCACCAGGGCCAGGGCGAGAGCGGAGGCCACGGTCCGTGCGGCGACCAGATACTGGTCGGCGGTGGCATTGAGTCCGGTGGCCGCGGCGTGAGTGGCCGATGCCCAGAGGACACCAGCAGTCGCCGCTACCAGCATGACGACGCCCAGCCCTGCCTGGGTCAGGACCAATAGCCCGGATCGGGTGGTCCCCAGCACCCGATAGAGGCTGAGGGCACCGCGGCGGAACCAGAGGTCGAGCCATACGAGCAACACGAGCAGCCCGCCAGCAGCGGTCCACGCCTGAGCCTGAGGCCGGTTGCGTAGTTCTGCCAAAGGATCGCGGGCGAAGTCGCCGAGACGAACGAGAGGGCGAACACTGAGGTCAGGCCCGGCGTCGGCGAACACGGCCTGTGCCAGGACCTCGCCGCCGGTCACCGATCCGGGGTCCATCTCCACCCAGCACACATCGGCCCGTCCGATCGGCGCCGACGGAATGAGGAACGAGCGCTGGCTCTCGGGCCCACGACGCTCGATGTCGACCACGGTCACCGGCAGCGGCGTCTCGCCCAGGATCCCCACCGGTGCCCCATCGGTCAGCCCGATCTCGGAAGCCGCCGCAGACCCGACAACGATCCCAAGGCTGGCGACGCCCGATATTGGCGCACCCCACACCTCAAAGGTTCCTGTGGTTAGCCGCTGGGTCTGGAACATGGTCCCCGGAGCAACGTTGGGCTCGCTCACCTCGCCGCCCCATGCCGCTCCGGCGGCCGCCACTTCGGCTCGTTCAGCCAGCGCCACGCAAGCGGAGGCCGAGACGCCGACGGGGGAAGAGGCTACGAGGACGTTGCCCCCAGCGTCTTCGAAGTCACGTTGGAACGAGAGGATGCCGTCGGTCGTGGCCAACTCGCTCCAGGCGAGTGCGCCCGCCATCGCTGCCGTGGCGACGCACAGGACGAGGGTCCGCGGCCAGGAGGCGGTCAGGTCGCGGAGAGCCTCCGACAACAACTCTCCGACGCGCCAGTTCTTCACGCCGGCTCGAGTCTTCCGTCCACAAGGGCGACCGTCCGGTCGCATATCTCGGCCACCTGGGGATCGTGAGTGACTATCACCATTCCTGATCCCGAGTCGGTGACGAGGTCCTGGAGGGCATCGAGGACACGCACCGAGGTGGCGTGGTCCAGTTGGCCGGTCGGCTCGTCGGCGAGGAGGAACCGTGGTCGGTGCGCCAGGGCTCTGGCGATGCAGACGCGTTGCAGTTCACCGCCGGAGAGGTCCCGCACCTCGTCCGCGGCCCGATCAGCGAGACCAACTCTGGCCAAGGCTCCAACCGCCGCCAATTCGGCCGAATCGCGGGACGAGCCGCTGGCGAGGAGCGGGATTGCCACGTTGTCGATGGCACTCCTCCGACCCAGGACGTTCACCGTCTGGAACACCCAGCCGAACGCAACGCTCCGCAATCGGTGACGGTCGGCTTCGGAGACCGGCGCCTCGATGCTGTCGATGAGGACCGAGCCGGATGCGGGAGCCATGAGCAGCCCCAGAATGGAGATGAGGGTGGTCTTTCCCGAGCCTGATGGCCCCATCACGGCGACGGTCTCGCCGTCGTCCACGTCGAAGTCGACGCCATCGAGCACCCACGGACCCGAGCCGTACCTCATCGAGACGTCGCGCAGACTCAGGGACATGACGGTGAGCTCAGGACCTCGTTCGGGTTGAGCAGGAGTTGTTCGCCGGCTTCGAGCCCCGAAGTGATGTGGACCCTCGCGATCCGGCCGCCGTCGACAACTATCGCCCGGGCTGCGTATCCGTCGCCTTCGGGAATCCAAATGCAGAGGTCTCCGGCGGTGTTCGTAGTCACCGCGGCGGCAGGGACTTCGACGACCGGGGCGACACCGGCACGGCGAACCCGGCCGAACAAGTCGGTTGCCCCGGGATCGGCGATCTCGGTGAGGCCGGCGAGGATCTCCTCATCGAAAACACCGTCGGTGATCTCGAGAGTCTCGCCTTCGACCTCGAGCAGCCACTCGCCCTCGAGGACCATGGCGCGGCCCTCGCTGGTCGTGGCGGTGGCAGAGACGATCACGGAAGGTCCAACCAGCAGAGGAGCACCGGGTGCAGGAGCAGGGGACCCGACAGCCGTCTCGACACGGGCAACTTCGAATGGAGCTTCCGGGAGCCACACGACCCAGGCCGGGTCGAAGACGCCGGAGGGACGAACCACTCCGAGATCGATGGCGAAACCGTTGACCGCCGCCACCGTGGCCGCGTCGAAAGTGCCGGATGGGGTGCCCTCATAGTGGCCGAGATCGGCCAGGAGCTCCTGGAGCTGGGCGACGTCGTCGCCGACAGCATTGCGGCCGAGTGACCGGAAGAACGGTGTCGGAGTGGCGGCTGCGATGCGGTCGATGCCGTCGATCGTGAGGAGGATGTCGCCGGACTCGACGGTTGACCGAGGCGTTGCATGCAGAGCTGTCACTGTCCCGGACCAGGCCGGTGCGAGGGCCTCGGCCGACTCTCCCCAAATCACGCTCAGGTTCGCTGCTTGCTGGTCGTCGACCACGACCTCGGAGGCCGCGGCCACCACCGGCTGCGGGGGAGGCTCCAGCTCGGAGAGCCGATCTTCGGTGCCGAGCCGCATCCACACCAGGAGGGCGGCGGGAACCGCGACAAACAGGAGGGAGACGGTGGCGATGGCAACACCACGGCGACGCATCCGGTCAAGCTAGCAGTTGGTCACTGACCACAGGCAGACGATCTGGGGGGAGTGAATAGTATCGGTTGGATCCGACACCGGGGAGGTGTCATTCCCAATGGCCAGAGCGAACAATGGTCAACCTGGAGGCTAATCCCCTGACCGTTGGTCGGGTGAGGCTGAACTCTAGGGTGCATCTAACTCATCTGCCACAAGGTTCTAGACGGATCGTGGTGATTGCACTCCTGCTGGTTGCCGGTTGTGCGACGAGTGCCGATGTCTCCACTCCCGCTGCTGGATTGGTTCGTGGCGGGGTGCACTTCGACAGCATGGTGGCGATCACAACTCAGTTCCAGAAAGACTTGCTGGAGGATGGCGAGATCACCGAGGCGGAGTTGGAAAGGGCATTCAACGCGCAGCTGGCCTGTGTGGAAGCCGAAGGCTTCCCAGGGGTACACGGAACACTCGAGGATGGTGGGGCTACTGACATCGGCGTTGTCTGGGGACAGACACAGACCACCGAGGAGATGTCAAACCGGTTCTGGGCCTCGGTCGATCGGTGCGAGAAGGAGTATTTCAGCGAGGTGGTCCTTTGGTACATGATGTCAAATCCTGTTGAGCCACCTCCTGATCCGTACACGGTGGAACTGTCGAATGTGTTGGCGAGTTGCATGGAAGTGAAGGGTTTTCGTCTTGAGGAGGTGCCCGTCGGCCGAACCGAGTGGTTTGAAGCCGTGGGTCGTCTGGGCACTCAGGGTTCGATAGCGTTCATCGAATGCGAAGGCGAGGTGTCCCGCGGGGAGTTCCCGTGAGGCGGTACCCGAGCACTTCTTGATCCAGCTCGGGTAAGCCCCGACGTGCGGTACTTTCCGTAACGCCCATGGGATCCTCCGTCATGCGTCGGCGCGTGCTCGTCATCGCCGGGTTGAGCACCCTGGCCGTGGCCTGGCCGGTGCTCGACATCTTCGGCCGCAACCCGGAGGTCTTCGTGGCGAGCCGGACCTCCACGTGGCAACTGGTGACGTTTGCGGCACTGGTGGTGCTGGGGATCCCGTTGATCCTGTCACTGGTCGCCTGGGGGTGCGAGCAGCTCGACCCTCGAGCCGGGAAGGCGGCCTATGGCGCCCTCGTGCTGCTGCTCTCGGTTGCAATCGGGCTCGTGGTGGCGCGCCAGGCCACCGACTCGCCCTGGCTGACCCTGGTCATCGTGGCGGCGGTGGTCGGCCTGGTCCTGGCGGTGGAGCGCTACGCCGCCGGGTTCCTGCCTGCCACGGCGGTCACCGTCCCTGCCGTCCTCGTGTTCTTCCTCTTCGCCTCGCCGGCCGCCGGCCTGATCTGGACGGATTCGGAGCCCGAGGCGTCGGGCGACGTCGCCAACCCGGTTCCGATCGTCTTCATCCAGATGGACGAGTTCCCGGTCGCCAGCATCATGACCCCGGAGGGGGAGATCAACGGGGCCCTGTTCCCGAACTTCGCCCGTCTCGCATCCCGGGGCACCTGGTACCGGAACGCCCTGTCCAACTCGATCGCCACCACCCAGAGCATCCCTTCCATCCTCACCGGGAAGCTGTTCGAACGCGGGCTGTCGCCGAGCTTCGAGGACCACCCCGACAACCTCTTCACGCTGCTGGCCGAGGACTATGAGATGCACGTCATCGAGTGGGTGGCCTCGATGTGCCCGCCGGAGGTGTGCCCGGACTACGCCGGGAGGTCTCCGGCCCGCTTTCTGTCCCTTCTCGTCGATGCGGCGGTGGTGTACAGCCACCTCGCCGCCCCACCGGGTCTCGACGAGTACCTGCCGAGCATCGACAACAGTTGGGCCGGGTTCCTGGGCCAGGACGAGACGCTGGAGGGCGAGGCGGTGGCCGTCCCCGGTCTGCCGGTCCCGGCGCCGCCCAAGCGGGCCGACTGGGTCGACTGGCTGCAGCGGATAGCCAACGGCGTCGGCACCGGCACCAAGCCGGTGCTCAGCTACGCCCACGTCCCGGCGCCGCACGTGCCATGGGTCACCAATCCCTCCGGAACCCACTACCTCCGGCCCGAGCAGTACACCGAGGTGGAAGGCGTCGGCGGTGACGGGCGCTGGGTGGGGGATCAGGCGCTGGGTGTTCTCGGTTTCCAGCGGCATCTCTACCAGGTGGGCCTTCTCGATCGGATGCTGGGTCGGATATTCGCCGAGATGGATCGGACCCGGACCTGGGATCGGTCACTGGTGGTCGTCGTGGCCGATCACGGGACCTCGTTCGAGCTCGGCGAGCATCGTCGGTGGCCCTATGACTCGAACCTCGACGACCTCTACCGGGTGCCCCTCTTCGTCAAGTACCCGAACCAGAGAGAAGGCGAGGTGGTGGACGACCCGGCGTTCGGCATCGACGTGCTGCCCACCCTCGTGGACGTGCTGGACGTCGAGACCGACCTCACATTCGACGGCATGTCCCTGCTCGAGATCGGCGGAACGGACCGGGAGCACCAGCCCATCTGGTGGTGCTGCAGTCGGGACCCCGCATCGACCGACCTGGCCACGCTCTACGCCCAGGTCGAGCGGAACTACCGGTGGCTTCCGGATCAGTCGTCCTGGCTCGGAGTCGCCGGCGTGGGAGAGCATGCGGAGCTGATGGGGTCGGATCTCCAGGAACTCGAGGTGGTGTCGACACCGGAGGTCGCCTGGCAGCTCGATCTCGGAAGCGAACTGGTTCTCGGTGGACGCGAACCGGGGATGACCCAGACGTATCTCGACGGTCGCATCACCTACCCCCCGGCGGTGCGGTCCCGGCGCGTCCTCTTGGCCATGAACGGCAAGGTCGCCGGCAGCGGGGTGATCATCCCCGACGGTGTGGGGAGGGGCTCTTTCCACGGCATTGTCGCCGAGTCGATGATCGACGATGGCCCGAACCGGGTCGATGTGCTCGTCCCGGACCCGAGCGGGAGCTGGCTGTCCGGAATCTCCGCGGATCTGCGGGTGGAGCTACGACGCGAGGACGGGTCCGTGATCGAGCTCGAGGCCGAAGCGGGGAGAAGGGTCCAGGTCGACCGGGCACAGCGTCTGGCCGACGGATCGGTGGTGGTCGTCGGCTGGGCCGCGGACGTCTCGATGAAGACCGTCCCGGACAGCGTGTATGTGTTCGCCGGCGACGTGCTCCTCGTCTCCGGGCCGCCGAACAAGGACAACGGCAACGTCGTGGCCTGGTTCGGCAGTGAGAACCTGCGGCGCTCGGGATTCGAGTTCAGGATCCCGTCTTTGCCCGAAGGCTCGGCCCAGATCACCGTGGTGGCCGAGTTCGGGGACCGCGCGGTGGGGGAGACGGTCCCGGTGACGGGCGGCTAGGCCGGGAGCAGGTGGAACAGGATCCGGGTCCCGCCCTCGAGGGCTTGCTCGGCCTTCACCGTGAACCGCCCGTCGAGAAGCGAGCGGAACTCCGCTTCGGTCCGCCCCGGATGCAGCTCGGCCTCCTCCTTGTTGGCGGTGAGCACCTTCACCATCTCGTCTTCGGGTGAGACGAACTCGACAACAATCGGGCACTCGAACTCCCGCAGCCAATCGAGCACCGAGGTCGGGGGGACACTCGCCGTGTAGATCAGGTGGTGGATGAGGCCGTAGGCCACCACCAGGTCGGGGTCGACCCGCTCCCACAGGCCGGGGCGCTCCGTCAGGCGCCAGCCGAGGGACGGGGAGGGGTTGGTGAGGTCGGCGAGCACCGTTGCGATCGGCTCGCCATCGAGACTGGCGTGAAGACGGTCGAGCACCGGCTCGTCTCCGTCCACGGCGACCGCCAAGGCCCCTCTGCCCGCTGCGATGCGGGAGAAGTGACCGTCGTTCGCTCCGAGATCGAGCACGGTCCCGAAGCCGCCCTGGCCGAGTATGTCGTCGAGGAATTTCGACTTGGCGTCGCGGTCACGGCCGACGTGGGCGCACTCCTGATAGCCCGCCCACCCTGCGCTCGACGGATGAGGCTCGAGCGAGGAGATGAGCTTGCGGAGACGACCCACGTTGGCCCGGATCAACTCGGCGTTGAAGCCGGCCGAACGGAGCTCGGACCGCACCGCCGAGCCGCGCATCCGGTCCTCCATGCGGGCCTGGAGACGGACGTGGAGGATCGTCGCCGGGTTCCAGCGCTTGCGGCCCCGGATGATCGCTCGCATGTGAGCCGCCGTGGGTCCTTCGGGGTCGCCGCGGAGCCAGGGCTGGAACG
>Ga0209075_1004024_pt1 | contig 11963 bp, 7 predicted proteins | sample Stecom2011_FD_187523 | JGI IMG/M metagenome (GOLD analysis project Ga0209075, IMG submission 187523) | Agricultural soil microbial communities from Utah to study Nitrogen management - Steer compost 2011 (SPAdes) (version 2) | ecosystem: Environmental > Terrestrial > Soil > Agricultural land...
TTTTATTATCGATACTGATAACTATTTTCACATTTGCTGTATCAGCTCAAACTGAAAAAGGTAGTATCTCTATTTCGGGGCGATCTTCGTTTGAAGGAGCTTATTTTTCTAATCGCATTAAAGGTGCTAATATAAATATTAGCGACAGGTATGCAATGAGTGTGGATGGATATTCTATTACAATCACTCCAAGCATTGGATATTTTGTAATTGATAATTTATCTGTAGGCGCTCAGTCATCATTCTCTATTACAGATGGTGATTATCAAAGTAAAACATCGCAGTTCGTTCTAATGCCAACGGTAGCATATTATTTTCCTACAAAAGGACCTGTAAAACCTTTTGTTGCTATTGGTGCTGGATATACTAATATTTCAATGGAGTTGGGTCTTCAGGGTTCTAATGTTGATAATATGTCATTTGGAGGGTTTGCCTTTGCGGGTGGAGCAGGAGCTGCTTTCTTTGTTAGAAACAATATTTCTATTGATTTGATGTTGGAGTATGCTGAGGTTAGTGCAAAATACTCAAAAGATTCTTCATATAAATATTCGACCAAAGGTTTAGGTGGATCAATTGGATTTTCATTTTATTTCTAAATTAGTTCTTATATTTGAAAATTATATTACTCTTTCAAGAATTCCATAAGTGGATTTATAAATAGCTCAAAAGCTTTCTATTTGAGTGAATATATTCACCTTAGTAGATTCATACTTTTTCAAGAAGTGACATCCTATGAAACAGCTATTCCTCTATATACTTGGTTGTATAATGATACACACAAGCTTGCAGGCCCAACAACTCAAGGGTGTGATTGTTAATGAAAAGGGTAACCCTATCGCAAACTCTACTGTATATATTATGGAAGCTGCCAAAGGTATAGCTGCAGATAATAGGGGAGAGTTTCAAGCTATGCTAACTCCAGGCAACTATACATGTGAATTTCGTTCACTGGGTTATGAAAGTATTCAAAAAAGCATATCGATTGGAGAACACGACCAGTCTGTTCGTGTAGTGCTTCGGGAGTCAACTTTTATGCTGGATGAGGTAGTGGTATATGCAAGTGATGAGGATCCGGCATTGCGCATTATGCGAAAAGCTATTGCCTATGCACCCTATTACCGTTATCAGATAAAGGAGTACCACTCTGAAGCATATATCAAGGGGAGTCTAACCATTTACAAAATTCCCAGATTATTAAAAAGAGCCATGAAAGTGAACTCCAGTGATATCGATATCAACACACTTATTGGAAAGCCACTGATAATGGAGTCGCAAAACAACATTCATTTCTCTTCTCCCGAAACATACAATCAAAACGTAGTGGCTCTTAAAAGTTCTATTCCCAAAGAGTTTAATATCAGCAAGGGGCTAAGTATCATGACATCTAGCATTTACAATAGCGACTTGGATGGTAGAATTTCTCCACTTGCCCCGGGATCATTTAGATTTTATAATTTTAAACTTGAGAATGTGGACTATCAATCCGATTTTATTATTAACAAGATTAAGGTTATACCACGGAAGAAGAATCCTAACCTCTTTTCAGGCTATATATATATTCTGGAAAACAGCTGGAATGTTTACATTGCCGATCTTGTGGCAAGCGAATTGGGCACAACCATTCATTATCGCATCAACTACCATCAGGTTAAGCCTGCAGTATATCTACCTACCACTTACGATGTAACATTGACAATTAATACTATGGGTGTAAAAGGATCGGGGAAATACTACGCTTCGATAAAGTATAATTCGGTAGAAGTGGATGAAATAGTATTTACCGATAAACATTTGGAGGACCAGTTGGCACCTCAACAAAAGGAAATAGCCACAGAATTAGAAAAACTATCTCAAAAAGAACAGCTATCGACCAGAGAGGCGTATAAAATGTCGAAGCTGATGAACGAGATGGTGGAACCTGAAATAGTGAAAGAGCAGCGGGTATCACTTGAGATTAAAGAGATAGAAAGGATCAAAATGGAGGTGGACACACTGGCATGGAAAAGAGACTCAACATTTTGGAGCAACATACGTGTACTGCCGCTTCGAGAAGATGAGATAAGTAGTTATCAGTTGAGCGATTCTCTTTCGGGTAACGACACCGGAGCGGAAAGTGATGGAGGAGTAAATGAGGTAGTGCTGTCTGTTGAAGAAAAACCTAAAAAAATAATCGGAAAATTCATACAAGGTGGTAGGTGGCAAATGAATGACAAACTCACGCTTAGATATGGCGGATTGATGGGTGCCTTGAAAGAGTATAACTTTGTGGATGGCTTTTGGTTGGGACAAACAGTTTCATTGAAATACGATATAGACAAAAAAAGGGATTTTTCTTTTTCTCCATCGCTATATTACACCACTGCACGAAGAGAATGGTTGTGGCATGTTGCTGCATCGTTCAATCATGCCCCAATGTCTCTAGGGCGTTTTGATTTATCTGCAGGGTATATCTCTCGTGACGTGAACAGCATTAACGGTGAATCGAGGCTGATGAATACGCTAACAGCAATCAATCTGGGACAGAATTTCATCCGCTTTTATGATAGTCGTTATGTGAAAGCAAAATACTCCATTTATATTGCTAACGGACTGCAACTATACTCAGGTATTGAATTTGATAAACGATCTATCTTGAGCAACTATACCTCTTATAATTTTATCGGTAAAGAGGTATTTCCAAATATCCCTTCCGATTCTGATTTTTATCCTACACACACAGCAACAGATATAATGCTGGGGCTTTCTTACACACCTCGTTATCGTTACCGGGTTAGAGAAGGTAAAAAGTTTTACGCCTATAGCAAATACCCTACTTTGTCTATAGCATACGAAAAGGGCATTAATTTACTTGAAGTTAATCAGTCACCTTTATATGACAAGCTCACCTTCAACATATCACAAGACATCAATGTATCGCCATTCGAACAAATTGAATATCATTTTTCTGCAGGTTCGTTTTTATCATCTGAGAGGTTGTATATAAACGACCTCCATTATATACATAATAATCAGATGATGTTCACCCCAAACGATTTCACCCGAAGCTTTAACCTGCTTCCTCTTTATACAGCTTCAGGTGACTGGTGGACTGAGGGACATTTCAATTTCAAGTCACAATATCTTTTGCTAAAAAACCTTTCCTTTCTGCAACGTTTTTCGTTTGATGAGGCGGTTCACCTTCATGGATTAATCACTGAGGAAGAGCAATTATATCTTGAGTTTGGGTACTCTATCGGATTTCTTGGATTGGGTAGAGCAGGCATTTTTACAAGTCTTGCAGATAAAAAGATTGACGGAGTGGGTTTGAGGATCAGCTATCCGCTATGGAATATCTTAGAAAAACCTCTTAAATAGACTATTCTAAAATATTCAATCAGAAGTAAAAAATAATGTTATATAATTTGCAAATAAAAAGAATGTTCGTACATTTGCGAACATTAAAAAGTTATGGAAAAAGTAAATGGTAGCATAGGTCTAGCTGACCAGGAGACGGTGGCAAGGTTTGCAAAAGCATTGGGTCATCCTACTCGTATTGAGATACTTGTGTTCCTGGCATCTCAGGATAGCTGCTTCTTTGGAGATATACACGACGAGCTTCCGATTGCTAAATCTACGGTATCGCAACACTTAAAGGAACTGAGAGATGCGGGACTTATAAAAGGAGAAATTGAAACACCCAAAGTAAGGTATTGTATCCACAAGGAGAATTGGGAGACTGCCCGAAAATTATTCTATAATCTATTTGATTTGTTTGATGATAAGGAGGTTATTTGTTAAGTAAAAATATATTTTTTGTGTTTGTTGTTCGTTGTTCGACGAAATACAAGAGCGAATAATAGATTATATAAAATATCAATAAATAAATTTTGAGATTAAATGGCAATTAAAAAAGAAACATCAGGAATTAGTTTTTTTAATAAGTACCTAACAGTTTGGGTAATACTATGTATGGCTGCAGGGGTATTGATTGGAAAATATTTATCTGCAATACCTGAATTTTTAGGTAGGTTTGAGTATGCGAATATTTCAATTCCTACTGCAATTCTTATCTGGGTTATGATATACCCAATGATGATGAAGGTGGATTTTCAGAGTGTAAAGAACGTTGGAAAGAGTCCAAAAGGATTATACTTAACTTGGATAGTAAACTGGCTTATTAAGCCATTTACGATGTATGCAATTGCTTCATTCTTTCTATTTATAGTTTTCAGAAACTTTATAACCCCCGAACTGGCTACAGAATATCTTGCTGGAGCTGTTTTATTGGGTGCAGCACCTTGTACAGCAATGGTATTTGTTTGGAGTACATTAACAAAAGGTAGTCCTGCTTACACTGTTGTTCAGGTTGCAACAAACAACTTAATTATATTAGTTGCCTTTATACCGATAGTTAAATTATTATTGGGAGTAAGTAACGTAACTGTTCCATGGGATACGCTGATATTATCGGTTATTCTTTTTGTGGTAATTCCGCTAGCAGGTGGTATTATGACCAGAGTAAGAGTAATAAAGAAAAAAGGGTTAGAGTATTTTGAAAATAAGTTCTTACCTAAGTTTGACGGAGTAACAACAGCAGGTTTATTATTAATGCTGGTGTTGCTTTTCTCTTTTCAAGGTGAGACAATTTTAAATAATCCACTTCATATATTGTTAATATCTGTGCCACTTGCAATTCAAACATTCTTTATTTTCTTTATTGCGTTTATTGCTGCTAAATTACTGAAACTTCCTTTTAATATTGCTGCACCTGCAAGTATGATTGGTGCATCTAACTTCTTTGAACTGGCAGTAGCTGTTGCAATTGCACTGTTTGGTATGAATTCTCCTGCAGCATTAGCCACAACCGTTGGAGTTCTTACTGAAGTGCCATTGATGCTTTTCTTAGTATATATTGCAAATAAAACAAGTCACTGGTTTCCAAAACCCATACTTTCAGATGAATCCAGAGTAGTTTCAAAATCAAAATTAAAAACTCAACCCAGAACCGCTTCTCAACAGTATAAGTAGAGCAGCTATACGCTTGAGTTGGATTTAATTATAAATAAAACAAGTAATAATAATTTATGAAGACAAAAATATTGATACTTTGTACTGGAAATAGTTGCCGTAGCCAAATGGCACACGGATTTCTTCAATCTTTTGACAATCGTTTAGAGGTATGCTCTGGAGGAACAAAACCTGCTGAAAGGGTGAATCAAACAGCAGTAAAAGTAATGTCTGAGATAGGCATAGATATTAGTAATCATACTCCGCAAAATGTAGATAAATATATAAAAGAAGAATGGGATTATGTGATTACCGTTTGTGATAGTGCTAAAGAAACCTGTCCAGTTTTTTTAGGAAAGGTAAAATACCGCATGCATATCGGCTTCGAGGATCCCTCTGAGGCTAAAGGCACACCTGAATTCATTATGAGTGAATTCTACAGAATACGAGACGAGATTAAAATGCGCTTTCAGGAATTATATGATGAAAAGCTTCTTCCTGAATTATCAAATTAATTTATTCTATCACTTTTACATCATTGGAATATACAAAGAGAATGTTACCCATTTCATCATAGCCTTCGAATAGCTCTGTGTTGTCGTTTTTGAAGTTACTTATATTGAAGCCAAGCATAGTGAGTCCGGCATCTTTGGAATGATTGTTTATTATTTCTTTGACAGTCTTGCTATCATCCTTTATTATCACCTCTATATTTTTAGGGGTGATGGCCAATCGGCCTGTTTCAACTAACTCATTCATCTGATTTCTAATGCTTTCTGCTTCCTGCTCACTGCAGATATTGAATAACTTTATATTGGCTTTTTTCCAGTTAGGGTGCCCTAAGATAATAAAGCCAAGCAGAATCATTAAATTTGTGTTTTCGGTGTCAAAACTTCTTACCCAAATATGAATGCCATTTTTATATACAATTGGCTTATGGCTGGATGCCAGTATACAAACATCAAAGCCCCCGGCATTAACCATTCTGAAATTATCTATTATATCGTTTAAATCTTGCGGGTCATTTTTTTCAAATTCAAATATCACCATATTATTTTCCATTCCTGATATACCAGGAATCTGAATTGATTGTGCTATGGCTGATGTGGTAGAGGGAGAAATAATTGTATCGACATAAACATTACTGGATGAGTTTAGATTATTAATTAACCTTTTTATTTCATCTTCAGCTTGAATAACAGTTTCTTTAGAATAATAACCATCTATAAGATGAAGATATGTACCAAATCCATATTTAAACGAGATCCAGTCAATCAGATTTAGCGCGTTATCACGTTTAAATGTGTACTTTGAGATACATATAGCACTTGGCCTCCAATCGTCTTTTAAAGTGTTACTACTTTTTTTCTTCTGCAGGTAAATTTGCAGATCTCTATTTAACTTAAAAAGAGTATTTGCAAATAATGCTGCAAATCCTTTTCTTCTCTTATGGTAATTATCCATGTAGAGATAGAGCAATGTCATTGTGACAAATGCAAATAGAGTGTATAACAGGCTAATCTGAAACATCACCCAAAAAGCTGTAAGAAAACCAAGTAATGATATGTACCATTTGGATTTAAATGATGGGCGATATGATGGTGATGAACCAAAATGGTTTAAGAAAGAGATTAGACACAGCGATCCGTATGTTACTAAGAAAAACATAGTAATTATTTTTGCCACTACATCTACTCCCCCTATAGCTACAAAAATAAAAGCGATTAAACAGGTGATAACAGCTGAGTTAACAGGCTCATCATCTTTTTTTCTTAATTTACTGAGCCATTTGTTAGCAGATTGTATTGGAATAGAATTATCGAGTGCAATAGCCTGTAAGGTTCTTGGTCCCACCATTATAGATCCTAAAGCAGACGAAAATGTGGAAGCGGCTAAACCAAGTGGTACTATGATACTGCCAAACAGAGATATATCGCCCATTATAAGTTGATTATCTAATAATTGTGATGATGAAGCAGAAGCTGCCAATTTATAAGCTATGAAGAAATAAACCACAAAACTGGTTAATGTAGCTGCAGTTGTTCCAATAGGAATGGATTTTCCTGGTTTTTTTAGATCACCAGATAAGCCTACACCCGCTGTCATGCCAGTGAATGCAGGGAAAATTATGGCAAAAACTACAAACAGTTGATTGCTGTTTACCCATCTTCTGTTAGACTCAAAATATGTGGTAACGTCTCCATCAACAGGTTTACCAAGAAAGAAAAGGATTATTGTGAGTATAAGCAAACCAACCACAAAATACAATGCTTTCATTCCCATATTAGCTCCCTTAACAATTACTAATATAGATAAAAGCAGCATCACAGGAATACTCACAGCTTGTCGCGGTAACTCAATTCCATAATTATTACTTATGAATTCAAAAAAGAAACCGAACGCCTCTGTGAAAGCTACAACATAAAAAGCTATGCTAATGGTTTGTGACAAATAGAGCATAATACCAAGTGTTCCCCCAATATTCAGACCAAAAGAACGAGAGATTATAAAGTACTCTCCCCCTCCTTCAACTCGCTTGTTGGTGGCAAGTTCTGAGATAGCCATGGCTGTAGGTATTGTTACCATGTTCCCTAATAATATGAGTGCGAAAACACCCCAAAGTCCAACTGTGCCTACTGCAAAACCAAAACGTAGAAACAGTATCGCCCCAAACAAAGTTGCAATTGCTGTGAAGTATACAGCAGAAGTACCAAACTTTTTTGCTTGCTCACTCATAGATAGCTAATTTTTCGATTCAAAGATAAAAAATTAATTCAATTAAACTGGTTTTAAATTTATGGTATTAGCAGTCTATATTAGTACTTTTCGGTATGGTTGATAATATTTACTTTAGCGGAACAAAAAAGAGTAAAACACTTATTTTTAGCGCAAAACTCTACTTTACAATCATTTACGAAGTTTATCTTTAAACATTTAAACTTTGTTTAATAAGAGTTGTTGAACTCTAATAAGACAAAACAACACCTTATGCATATTATCGACATCCTAATTATGACAGTTTACATGCTCATTGTTATGGGCATAGGAATATATTTTTGGAGAAAAAACAAGAATGCTGACGACTATTATGTTGGAGGTCGTTCAATGAATAAGTTTGCGATTAGTCTATCGGTAGTTGCTACTGATGTTGGAGGAGGCTTCTCAATTGGCTTGGGAGGTCTTGGGTTTCTTATGGGACTTTCCGGATCATGGATGCTCTTCACCGGACTACTCGGTGCTTGGCTGAGTGCTGTCTTTTTGATACCTAAAGCAGGTAAACTTTCAAACAAACTTAAGATATACACATTTCCTCAGTTATTCGAATATTTTTACAGTCCACGCGTTGCACTTCTGGCTGGTATTATATCAGCCATAGGTTATATTGGATTCACCAGTTCTCAGTTACTGGCAGGAGCTAAACTGGCATCTGCAACTTTTGCAGACCTAAATATGACCACGGCGCTTATTGGAATGGGAGCAATAGCAGTAATTTATACCGCTATAGGTGGTCTTAAAGCTGTAGTGTACACAGACGTTGTACAGTGGATTGTTCTGCTGATAGGCTTAATATTAATAGGTATACCTTTGGCCTATAATGCTATAGGTGGCATTGAAGTGATTCGCGAAACACTCCCTGCCGAATTCCTTACATTAAATAATATTAAGTGGTATACTATTGTTAATTGGGCAGTGACCATCATACCAATTTGGTTTGTGGGGATGACGCTTTACCAGCGATTATATGCTTCTCGTACTCCAAAAGAGGCGCAGAAAGCGTGGTACATAGCAGGAATCTTTGAGTGGCCCATAATGGCATTCATGGGGGTGATATTGGGACTATTTGCTCGTGTGGCGTATGAGAACGGCATGTTTGCTTATATGGGATTTGAACCGGGTGAAATGATGGATGCTGAAATGGGGCTTCCACTACTACTTCGGACTATACTGCCTGTTGGACTTATGGGATTGATGATTGCAGCATATTTCTCGGCTGTTATGTCTACTGCCGACAGCTGTATTATGGCGGCTTCAGGTAACATCGAAAGTGATATCTTAAAGAAGATACGTCCGCAGCCAAAAAACAAGCGAACCCGTCTTCTACAGTCGCAAATCATTACTTTGGGAATCGGGCTGCTGGGCCTACTTATTGCTCTGCGTATGGAAAATGTGCTAGAGCTTATGTTACATTCTTACTCATTTATGGTGAGCGGGCTTTTTATTCCTGTGCTTGGTGCATTCTTCACAAAACGAGGGAGTGCAACAGCGGCGTTCTGGGCTATGATTACAGGAGGAGTCACAACATTAAGCCTGACCCTGCTTTCAGTTCAACTTCCATTTGGACTCGATCCAAATATCTTTGGAATCAGCGCAGCCGCTATTTGCTATCTGATACTATCTATATTATTTCCTGGACGAAGAAATGTAATAACTTAACAAGTATATTCTTAATTACAATGTAAAGTTGATTATCTGAATTTAGTTTATGCCTATTATGTACATAAAGTGATTTTATAATCGGGACAGAATAACTATCTTTGCGCAAAATTCTTGTTTTAGGTTAAACTTTTTTAGGTGTCTTCTTATGGAATATTCTATTCCCAAGTTATTGGGATCGTCAAAACCTGTGAATTACAAGACTGAAATTTTATCAGGACTAACCGTTGCTTTAGCTTTAGTACCTGAAGCAATAGCTTTTGCAATGATTGCTGGTTTCTCTCCACTTACAGGATTATACGCTGCGTTTGTTATGGGGTTTGTTACTTCAATTCTTGGAGGTCGACCTGCTATGATTTCTGGCGCTACAGGTGCAATTGCTGTTATTTTTGTTGGTCTCATTAATCAGTTGCGGAGCGAAATTCCAGGTATAGGTAATGATCAAATTATGCAATTTGTATTTGCAACAGTTATTTTAGCTGGAGTGTTACAGATTTTAGCTGGAGTGCTTAAGTTGGGAAAATTTATTCGATTGGTTCCTCACCCGGTTATGTATGGTTTTGTAAACGGACTAGCTATTATTATATTTATGGCTCAGTTTCCAAATTTCACATCAATAATTGAAGCCAATCCTTCATTGACAGAGTTTTTTTCTGGATCGGGTATTTCTGATAGTGTAATGCTAAAAAGCGGTTTTGTGGAATTGGCTATAATGGTTGGTCTTGTTGTTGCAACAATGCTAACCATATGGCTTTTTCCTAAGATAACTAAAGCAGTACCATCATCATTAGTTGCGATTATTATTATTTCGGGTGTTGTTTTGCTTTTTGGAATACCAACTACTGCAGTTGCCGACACATTGGCACCGGGAGAGACAATAAAAGGAAGTTTTCCTCCTTTAACAATTCCAGCTATTGAATTTAATTGGAATACTTTCACTCTGATTTTTCCGTATGCAGCCATAGTTGCCGGTGTTGGACTTATTGAGAGTCTCTTAACTCTAAACCTTATCGATGAAGTTACTGAATCGCGTGGTAATGGAAACAGGGAGTGTATTGCGCAAGGAACAGCAAATATTGCATCAGGATTTTTATCTGGTATGGGCGGGTGTGCTATGATTGGACAAAGTTTGATTAACACTTCATCGGGAGCAAGAACAAGGTTATCTGGTATTTTCGCTTCAATTATGCTGTTAATTTTTATTATGTTTGGATCAAACGTGATTGAGAAATTACCTATGGCAGCATTGGTTGGAGTAATGTTTATGGTAGCAATTGGAACATTTGAATGGGCTAGCCTGAAGACATTTCGAAAGATGCCTGCATCTGATGTTTTTGTAATGCTTATTGTAACCATTATAACAGCTGTTACGCATAATTTAGCAGCCGCTGTTTTAGTAGGTATAATCATCTCGGCTCTAGTTTTCTCGTGGGAAAATGCAAAACGAATACGTGCACGTAAATCAACTGATGATGATGGAGTTAAGCATTATGAAATATATGGACCTCTATTTTTTGGATCTATAAAAGCTTTCTCAGAAAAATTCAACCCTTCTGAAGACCCTGATAAGGTTGTTATTGATTTTAGAGAGAGCAGAATAGTGGACATGTCGGCTATAGAAGCAGTTAACGCCATTACAAGGAGATACCGTAAATATGGTAAGATTGTTTATCTTAGACATCTAAGTGATGACTGTAAGATACTTCTAAAAAATGCAGATGCTATTATTGAAGTAAATGTAATAGAAGATCCAAGCTATAAGGTGATTACTAACAAAGCAAAAACTCTAGTTAGATAAAAAAAAGACTTTGCCCTTACTAGGGCAAATATCTTGGTGTAAGATCTACATTGTGTACAACAACGTTTTCGCTTATATTGACAAAGAAAGGAGTTGAAATCAACCTAGTTATATTGTATAGTTCATATCTTTGTAAATAAGAAAATAATGACATGGACGAAAAAAAAGAATATACATGTTCCTGTAGTGATTCTTGCTCAACTGATTTGTTAGAAAAAAGCAGTCATAATTGGAAAATATACATCCCTGCAAGTATAAGCCTTGTTATGCTTGTGAGTGGAATAGTTATGGATAATTTTCTAAATGAGTATTTTAATTCTTATTACAGGCTTATATGGTATATAGTGGCATACATACCGGTTGCATACTCAGTCTTCAAAGAAGCCATAGAAACAATTAAGCAGAAAGTATTTTTCTCTGAATTCACTCTCATGATAGTGGCTACACTAGGGGCATTCCTCATTGCTGAATATCCTGAAGGAGTAGCAGTTATGCTATTTTATTCTATAGGTGAGTTTTTTCAAAATTCGGCAGTAAATAAAGCTAAAAGGAATATAAAAATTCTACTTGATGAAAGACCAGATAAGGCAAGTGTTAAAAGGAATGGTATTTATATGGATGTTTCTCCAGAAGAGGTAAGAATTGGCGAAACAATACAGGTTAAAGCAGGAGAAAAAGTGTCGTTGGATGGAGTTCTGGTTTCTGAGATTAGTAGTTTTAACACATCAGCCTTAACTGGAGAGAG